>Ga0302140_10004081_pt1 | contig 18565 bp, 13 predicted proteins | sample I_Bog_E1_1_FD_202095 | JGI IMG/M metagenome (GOLD analysis project Ga0302140, IMG submission 202095) | Peat permafrost microbial communities from Stordalen Mire near Abisko, Sweden - I_Bog_E1_1 | ecosystem: Environmental > Terrestrial > Soil > Wetlands > Peat | place: Sweden: Abisko, Stordalen... | reverse complement strand
GCCGGGAATCGTGGCGGTCTTTGAAGAACGCCCGCAAGCGTATGCGGAGCGGGCCACCACTTTAGGCTTGGATCTGGAAACGCCGCAGAAAGACGGGAAACTCAAAATCCTCTATCTCCGTCCCCTCGATCTCTCAGTGGATGAGACCATGCACTCGATTCTCGACGCAGTGCAGAAGATTGGCGCCAAGCGCCTGGTGATCGATTCCCTGGCCGGCTTTGAAATGGCTCTGTCGCCCGGCTTCCGCGCCGACTTTCGCGAATCGCTTTACCGCATGATCTTCGCTTTGACGGGAATCGGGGTAACGATTCTTAGCACGGTTGAAGTGGATGAGTCTTTTACCGAATTCCCGTTCAGTACCTACTCAATTTCTTTCCTCACCGATGACATCATCCGGCTACGGTACGTCTCCATCGATGGCCAGCTTCGCAAGATCATGGTGGTTATCAAGATGCGGGGTGGAAATCATGCCAAGGATATTCGCGAGTATGAAATCACGGACAAGGGTGTGGTGATTCTCGGCAAACGCCTGACAAACTATCAGGGCCTTATCAGCGGGATTCCCGTGTATTCGGAGCGACTCGACCCGAAGGAAGATCCTTCACCGGACACCGGAATTGAGCACAGCACTTAACGGAACATCTACGAACTCGAAGCCGCGAACAGTAACGGCCTCGGTTGGGATTGGTCCTATTCAGTGTCGAAGTGACCATGAATAGGATCGTTCCTGTATTCACGTTTATCTGATCGCGTTGCCGCTCAGGTTTGAGAACTGCGAAGCGTGACGGCGTCCCTCTGATATACCTAAACTCATGCGCGGTGCTCTCCCCAGAAGCATGATTGTTTTGTTCGCAGCGGTGCTGGCGGTTGCTACTCTGTTGCCGGCCCAGCAGCCGGACCCCTTTCGCTGGATGGATTTTCACTCGCCCAAGGATCAGGACATCATTGCCTGGGTGACGCGGTCGCTGGAGCCACAGAAGTGGACCTCGATTCGCGAAATCGGCGTGCAGTATGACGCGGCGCTGGTGGTGACTACGCGGCGGGCTGGCCCCGATTCGCTGCCCGGCGCGGACGCCTTTACCGTGTGGAGCGCGTCGCTGACCAGTCACAGCATTACACCGCTGATTACAGGCGTGAACCTGCGCCTGGTGAACTGGATGAAGCTGGCCGAGAACTCGCCGCTGGAGCTGGCCGCGCTCTATGACAGTTGCAGCGAGTGCGCCGCCGATACCTATTTCACTGCCTTCTACTACGACATTACGCGGCACGCATGGGCGGCTCGCTGGATGCGCGGCGGACAGGCTGCGCCGGTGTGGAGCGCGAATCCCCCGGCAGGCGTCCTCTGGACCCAGGTCTACGCGGCCATGGCCGAGCCCAATGGGCGGGAACTGATGGCCACCTGGAGCCATTTCGACTATGGCAAGCAGAAGCCGCCCGAGGACTTCGTTTACCGCTACGATATGGACGCTTTCAGCGGCCTGGAGCACACCCAGCCGCTGGTAGGCAAGGACGCAGACGCCATGAAGTTCCGGCTCTGCACCGGCCAGGGCGCACTGCCGGGGCTGGCGCGCGGGCAGGATTCAGCCCTTTGCCAGCAACTGGTGCCACCGCGCGTCGAGCGCAAGCCGGTGACCACCCCGCCGGCCAACAACCGGGGCAAGTCCGTGCCGCCGGGCGCGCGGCATTGAGAACGGGCTCGTGTGGTCAATAGTGGGCAGTCTGGCGCAGCGCGCTTCCGATAGGCTTCAAGCGTATTGGAGCGTGAAATGAGCGTATTTCCCAAGTTTGGAAGATTGCCGCTGCTGATGCTGGCGGCAATGCTTTGCACCGTTGGCTGCAAATCGAATCAAGACCAGGTAGCGGCCAGCTCTGGCCAGAACGGTACGCAGGACTCGCCGTCGGACCCGGCGTCGGCCAACATGGCCCCAGTATCCACGGACTCGAGCGCACAGGCACCTCAGCAATATAGCAATCAGGCGCCCGCGCAATACAACAATCAGCAGAGCCCGCCCTTGCAGGTGGGCTACAACGGCCAGCAGAGCGGTCCGCCGCCCGATTCCGGCGGCAACGACTCCCAGCCTGCGGATCAGCCAGACGAGGATTCAGGCTACGGCGAGCAGCCGGCGTATACGGCTGACCAGCCGCCGCCTCCGCTGCCGGACTATGACCAGCCGCAGGCGCCCGGCGACGACTATCTCTGGACGCCCGGCTACTGGGCCTGGTCTCAGGGCGACTATTATTGGGTACCCGGCGTTTGGGTGCAGGCTCCCTACGAGGGCGCCTTGTGGACGCCCGGCTACTGGGGCTACTGGCATCACCACTACCGGTTTTACCGCGGCTACTGGGGCCAGTATGTCGGTTTCTATGGTGGCGTGGATTACGGGTTTGGTTACGTCGGCTTTGGCTATCAGGGCGGATACTGGGGCGGCGGCCACTTCAACTACAACCGCTCGGTCAACAACGTGAACGTCTCCATCGAACGTAATGTCTATAGCCGGGCGGTCAGCGGCGATGGCAGCGGCGGCGGCAGGGGCGGCGCTCGCGTCAGCTTCAACGGCGGAACGGGTGGAGTGCAGATGCGAGCAAGACCCGCGGAACTGGCGGCGCTGCATGCGCCTCATGCCGCGCCCATGACGGCACAGATGCAGAATGAGCGCGCCGCCAGCACCAATCGGGCTCAGTTTGCGAGTGTTAATCATGGCCGTCCGGCCAGCTTTGCGGTCAGCCAGCCGCTTGCGGCCGACCACAATATGAGGGCTCCGGCGGCATTGCAAGTTCGCAATCAGACAGTGCAGCAGCAACAGCGCCAGGCTGCGCCGCAGCAACAGGAACAACGGCAGGCGGTTCAGCAACAGCAGCAACGCCAAGCGCCGCAACAAGAGCAGCGTCAGATTGCGCCTGAGCAGCAGCGCCAAGCAGCACCGCAGCAACAGGAACAACGCCAGGCGCAACAGCAGCAGCAACAACATCAAGCAGTCCAGCAACAGCAACACCAGGCCGTTCAACAACAACAGCAGCATCAGGCGGTTCAGCAACAGCAGGAGCGCCAAGCGGTGCAGCAGCAACAACAGCATCAAGTGGTTCAACAGCAACAGCAACAGCAACGTCAGGCGGTTCAACAGCAGCAGCAACGTCAAGCGCCGCCGCAACAGCAACAGCGTCAAGCAGTACAGCCGCAGCAACAACGCCAAGCTGCGCCGCAACAGCAGCGCCAGGCAGCACCACAACAACCGCAGCGCCAGGCCGCTCCTCAACAACAGCAGCGCCAGGCAGCACCACAACAACCGCAGCGTCAGGCCGCTCCTCAACAACAGCAGCGCCAGGCAGCACCACAACAACCGCAGCGTCAGGCCGCTCCTCAACAACAGCAGCGCCAGGCAGCACCACAGCATGAGGACGAGAAGAAAAAGTAGCCATCCCTGAAAAATGTCGATTTTGAATCAGTGTTTACAGGCGAATAGAGGAGTTTTCCGATCCAAGTTTTTCCCAAGAGAACGTGGAATATAACCTGAAACCCGGGAAAAGCGAAGCGTCCTCACAGCCAGAAAAAAACCCTCAACGCGTGTTGCTCCAGGTTGAACTGGAGCAACTGCGCATGCGTATCGTTCCCTCGTGCAGGGGGTGCTGGCGCAAGCGGCTGGGCGAGGCCGGAGCCGAGCAGATTCTATGAGCCATGATTGAAGCAGGCTCGCATACGCGCGTACTTTGTCCCGCGCTATTTGGTCCTCGGAAATAGGGCTGATCAGCCGCCGGCGTTCCCTTGATGCTCAGGCTGCGCCGTGCAGGCCGCGCCCTTTCAAAAAGGCATATTCAGAGGCGCTTTAGCGGACACCGTGAGCATTGAGCCATGGGCCATAGCTGAGGTCGTCATTTTGAATGTGGGCGTTGAACCAGTAGCGAAGGAAGTTCAGCGACTGGCCGGTCAGATTCACATCGCCGTGTTCAAATCGTGCAGCGAGTTCTTCAATCTCAGCGACCAAAGCCTGGTGCTTGAGCCTGTGCGTGGCCAGTTCTGGATATTTTGTAGACTCCATCACTGCTTCTTCCGACGCGAAGTGGGCGCGCGCGCAACACTCAACTTTTCGCAACAGCGGGCCAGTCAAGCTCCGATCCTTTTGCTGCAAAACCGCATCGTAAAGTTCGTTGATGGCTTCGTAGAGCTCCAGGTGCTCGCTATCCATAGCTTGCACGCCTACGCTATGCTTGTCGTTCCAGGTCAGTAAGGCCACAGTTTTGCTCCTACCCAGGGATTTATGACGACGGGCATATTAAAAATACGCAAAACACGAATTGGGGGAAATCGCAAAGGGACAAACAATTCCAAATAGGAATATCCAGAAAAGCCTGTCGTTAGAGAGAGCTTATCAGTTTCCTTATCAGGAGTGTTCCAGATTTCTTCGTTCGCGCACTGATGCGGCCAGTTCATTGAGCAGCGTATGGGTCTCCGGCCAGTCGATGCAGGCATCGGTGATGCTCTGGCCGTAGACGAGCGGCTTGCCCTGAACGAGTTTTTGCGCACTGGCCACAAGATTGCTCTCGATCATGACGCCGATGATGTTCGGGTTGCCCCCGGCAATCTGATCGGAGACATCATGGCAGACAACCGCCTGACGGCGATAGTCCTTGCTGCTGTTGGCGTGGCTGAAGTCGATCATGATGCGTGGCTGAAGGCCGGCCTTCTGCATTTGAGCTGTGGTCTGGGCTACGCTTTCGGTCGTGTAGTTCACCAGCCCCCTGCCGCCGCGCAGGATGATGTGGCAGTCCGGATTGCCGGTAGTAACGAAGATGGCGGATTGTCCGTGCTTGGTATGTCCCAGGAAGGTGTGGGAGTTGGCGGCGGACTGGATGGCATCGATGGCCACCTGCACGTCGCCCGAGGTGGCATTCTTGAAGCCGACAGGACACGAGACGCCCGAGACTAGCTGGCGGTGAACCTGGCTCTCGGTCGTGCGCGCCCCGATGGCTCCCCAGCTGACCAGGCCGGCAATGTACTGGGGCGAGATCATGTCCAAGAATTCCGTGCCTGTCGGCACGCCCATCTCGGCGATGTCCAGTAGCAGGCGGCGCGCCTGGCGCAGACCGTCGTTGATCTTGTACGACTGGTCGAGATACGGATCGTTGATGAGTCCCTTCCAGCCGATGGTGGTGCGGGGCTTCTCAAAGTACACGCGCATCACGATGCGCAGATCCGCAGAGAACTCCTGAATGGCGGACTGAAGCAGCGTGGCATACTCGCGCGCGGCTTTGGTGTCGTGAATCGAACAGGGGCCGACAAGAACCAGCAAACGCGAATCGCGGCCATTGAGAATGTCGACGATCTCGTTTCGGGCGTCGTAGATAGTGGCCGAGGCCGCTTCGGTGACCGGGTATTCTTCCTCAAGAAACACGGGCGGCAGAACGACCTTGGTCCATTGAATACGAATGTCTTCAGTAGTATGCAAAATGGCTCTCTTCCTTGCGGCGCGCACTCCGTCCCGTTTCCCAGTCAATGATCAAGGACCGGAAGCTGGGATCGTTCGCCCTATTCAAAATCTATCAGGCAAGCCTCGATACAGGCTCGCCAGCGTCGGGGCGGGCCTGCCGCAATCGCGGCAGGCTTATCTCACTGCTGCCCGTAGATCTTCTCCCCCGCCTCCAGTGGCACGGGCAGTTGATTCTGCTGTGGCGGCTGTGGGCAAGTGGCATACGAAGAGTAGGCACAAGGCGGATTCTCCAGTAGGTTGAAATCCAGGACAAGCAGGCCCGGCTTGTCAAGTCCGTGGTCGGGCAGCCCGGTGTGCAGATAGCGTGCCATTCCATAGGTGGCAATACTGCTGGTCACGTCGCTCAGAATAAAGAACAAGGTCTTGCGCTCGGGGTCTTCGAGCACCGGCTGCAGGCGGTAAGGCTTGCCATCCAGCACAAACTCCGCATAACCAGGCGAGGGCAGGTCAAGCGTGGTGCCGATGATGGTGGGAATCTTTTCAATCTGTTCTGGCAGGAATGGAGTCCAGACGGCCTTGAGGCGAAAGTGGGGGTCGGGAGCGTACCAGTTGAGGCCTTTGAAGCCAGTGCGGGCAGGCGTGCCGGAGTCCTTGATGCGCACTGCGTAGCGGCCGCCGCGATTCAACACAACGATGGTCACTCCGTGCCAGGAGATCACAGAGGGCGAGGGGCCTTCCACCGTTAACTGGCCCTCGCGCGCCGGCTTGCCATCGACCAGCAGATCGGGCGGAAAGCCGCCGGCAGGCGACAGCAACTGGATGATCGGAGCGTTCTGAGGCTGGCTGGTCGGGGCCGCATCGCTCTGCGGCTTGCCTTTGTGGGACTTGGCGCTGTCAGCCCCGCCGCTGACCGTGATCAGGCCAAAGTGGTCGGGAGCCTGGGCGTGAACCTGGATCTTGTTATCCTTCGCAGCGCCGATCGAGTTGACGCCAGAGTTGAGCCACTCCATGCCAATCAGGGTAAGCCAGCCATCAGGGGCGCCGATCTCCCGCTCTCGCGCGGCGCGCCATGCCGCCAGGTCTTCGTTCCACTGTGGGTACACTTTGGCTTCAGAGGAGGCTGGTGAGCCGGCCGGTGTTGCCGCTGGGGCTGATGTGCTGGCTTGGGACGCCTCCTGCGCCAAAGTGTGGCGAGCTGAGACCAGGCCACAGGCCGCCAGCAAGATCGCCAGAGTTGCCGAAAGCGCAGGCGAGCGCATCTTCCATTTCAATTGCAGCATCATGCCGTGGAACTCCTCTTTGCGGTCTTTAGATGTCTCTTTCAACCTAACCGGCGCCGGTTCACGGTTGTCAAATGGGGAATGCGGGTTCGAGCGAATAGGCGCTCATGGGGATAACCGGAAGTGCGAGCTAATGCGTAGCTGGATCGGCCTCCGAATCCAGCATGTCAAGCTTCTCCAGGCTGTTCCTATTATGCCCCGTTTGGGCAGGAGGGGTAGACTTGCGGCGGAGGCTACGACGGATTTTGGGAAGGGCGATCGTATGAGCAAGCCGCATGTCATCTCTCTCATTCTCATTCTTTGTTTTCCCGCCATGGGCTGGGCGGGGCAGAATGCCACTCCCACGAAAGACGCCGCCCCGCCACCTGCGTCGAAGCCTAGAACCCCGGTGCTCATGCAGCGGCCCCCGGCACGGCCCGATACGGGGGATGGCCTCATGAAGCTCGATGTCCTGGTCACCGATCCGTCAGGGCAGCCCGCATCCGGCCTGCAACTCAGCGACTTTACGCTGCTGGATAACGGCCAGCCCGCGAAGATCCGTTCCTTTCACGTCTACGACGGCATTTCGGCTAAGCCTGATCCGCCAGTCAAGGTCATTCTGCTCGTCGATTTTGTCAACATGCCCTTCGGTCAGGTTTCATTTCTGCGCCAGGAGATCGCGAAGTTTCTGCGCCAGGACAGAGGACATCTCGCTCAGCCGGTTGAGATCTATTTGTTTACCAGCGAAGGCGTGAAATTTCAGCCCAGGCCTCCAACAGACGGAAACGCGCTGGCTGCCGATCTCGACAAAGCCGACAACTCGCAGCGTCGCGTATCGGTTGTGAACGGCGAGATGGAGCGCTTACAGCTTTCGCTTCGCTGGCTCGCCATTATTGCCCACAATGAAGCGATGAAGCCGGGGAGGAAGCTGCTGCTGTGGGCCGGCCCTGGCTGGCCTATGCTGTTGGGGCTGCACTACGACACCACCGGCAAAGGTCAGCGGCAGCTCTTCGATTCGATCATTGCCCTTTCAACCGCACTGCGGCAAGCTCGCATCGCTCTCTACAGCATCGCGCAAGGACCGCCGGATCCCAGCGCCTTCCTCTATCGTGACTATCTGCAAGGGGTGAAGACGCCCGAGAAGGCGGATGCTCCGAATTTGAGCTTGAAGGTGCTCGCACTCCATAGCGGTGGACGCGTGCTGGACCCGGACAACGACCTGAAAGCCCAGATCGACACGTGCGTCCAGGATGCCGGCGCATACTACACGCTCTCGTTCGATCCTCCACGGACAGAAACACCCGACCAGTATCATGACCTGAAAGTAACGGTCGGCAAACCTGGATTCACGGCACGCACCAGCAGCGGTTATTACAACCAGCCGTGATGTTTTACTTAAATTGGCGCCTTGACATCGCACTCCGTCCAGCTTGTCCAATCAGATCCTAGTTAGTACCCAATAGGAGCGGAGGGGATACTGGCGGCGAAAATTTCGGAGCAGGTTTCAGAAAGGCGAACTGTATGAGCAAGTTTCAGATAAGCTGCCACGTTCTTCTTCTCTGTCTTCCGGCGCTGGGCTGGACGCAGCAGAGCGTCAGTCCGGCGGCAGCCCAGGAGCAGCCCAAAGCAGCGCCCGAGTCGCCAACTCCGGCGCTTACCCAGCGTCTTGCCTCAGCGCCCTCCGAGGCGAAAGGCCGTATCAAGCTCGATGTTGTGGTAACGGACAAGTCGGGAAAGCCTGTATCCGGCCTTGGTGTTGAGGATTTTGCATTGCTGGACAACAACCAGCCCGGAAAGATTCTGTCTTTTCAAGCCTACGATGGAACCGTTCAGAAGGCGCACCCGCCCGCCGAAGTCATTCTGCTCATCGATACGGTCAACCTGGACTTCCAAGCGGTCTCCAATACGCGGCAGCAGATCGAGAGCTTCCTGCTCCAGAACGGCGGGCATCTTGCAGCGCCCACTTCGATCTTTTTGCTGACTAACGATGGCGTGAGTGTCCAGCCTGAGCCTTCACTCGATGGGAACGCGATGGCCGGGGAGCTCAAGCAGGTCGAAGCCAAGCTGCGGACCATAAACAGGTCGGCAGGCGCATGGGGTGCGGTGGAACGCTTCGAGTTCTCTCTCAAGATGCTTACGGCGATTGTGGACAGTGAAGGGAAGAAGCCTGGGAGGAAGTTGCTGATCTGGGCCGGACCCGGCTGGCCCATGCTGTATGGACCGAGCTTCAATGCCTCCGGAAAAAGCCAGCGCCCGCTCTTCGATTCGATCGCTAGATTCTCAACCGCATTGCGGCAAGCTCGTATCGATCTCTATAGCATTGCGCTGGGACTGCCAGATTTCAGCACCTTTCTCTATCGGGACTATCTGAAAGGGGTGAGAACGGCCGAGAAAGCGGATAACCCCGACCTGAGTTTAAAGGTATTGGCAATCCAAAGCGGTGGGCGCGTCCTGAGCCCAAGCAACGACCTGACGGGCGAGATAGATACGTGCGTACAGGACGCCGGCGTTTTTTATACCCTCTCGTTTGACCCGCCGCGCGCGGATCGCGCCAATGAGTATCACGACCTGAAAGTAACCGTAGGCAAACCGGGGCTTACGGCACGCACCAGCAGCGGGTATTACAACCAGCCGTGACGTTGTAGTGGTAAAACACGCCCATTTTTGGGTTAAAGACCTTACGAGGACGGCCGGTCGCGGCCCGATACACTTTCTTCATGGCCCTTCGTCTCTACGCCGCCACCACCAGCCAGGGCAAGCTGCGCGACTTCCGCACCGCTGCGAATGTCCACTCCATCGCCATCGAATCACTTCCAGCGCTCTCGGCCATTCCCGCCCCTGAAGAGGATGGCGCAACCTTCGCCGCCAACGCTACCCTCAAAGCCGTCTACTACTCCCGCTTTGCCCCCGGCAGCCTGGTGCTGGCAGACGACTCAGGCCTGGAAGTGGATGCCCTCAACGGAGCGCCCGGCGTGCGCTCGGCCCGCTTTGCCGCCGACACCGGCCTGGTGGACTCGCCCGACGCCAACGACAACACCGACGTGTGGAACAACATGGTGCTTTTGCAGCGGCTTGCCAGCGTGCCGCCCGCCAGCCGCACCGCCCGCTACCATTGCGTGCTGGTGGCCGCTCGCGACGGGGTAGCTCTCCACACCGCCGAGGGTGCGGTCGAGGGATTGATTCTGGAAGCCCCACGCGGCACCGGCGGCTTTGGCTATGACCCTCTCTTCTACCTGCCCGCCCTCGATCGCACCATGGCCGAAATCAGCCTTGAGACCAAGCTCTCCCTCAGCCATCGTGGGCGAGCAATTGCGGCGCTGATGGCAATGTTGAACGCATAGAGCATTGCTGGACGCGTCGGTGAGGGCGTTGGACCGGTTGGCCACAAGCGAGGGCTCCTTCCGGATTGCCGGTAATACGGACGGAACTCGGAATCAATCATCTAAAGGGATTCATCGCTTCAAGCTTTAGGGCGTGCGATACACTGGTCTTCCATACGATATGCGACGGGCAATTCTGCTCTTAATGCTCGGGATTTTCTGCACAGCTCTATTGAGTGCTGCCATCTCGGTCTATATATTCCACGATGTGGATAAGGACCAGATCGGCCACTGGAATGATGCGTTCGCAGGATTGTGTACCGAGAGTGTTTTATTCACAGTAATGGTCGGCGGGGGAGTAGCACTTCTTACATTGCTGGGGCGGCATCTCTTTCATCTCAAGGGATACTCTCCTCGTGCAAAGTTTGGCCTGTTTCTTGGCATTGGCGCTACGGCACTCCAATATCCCTGGGATTTCGTCGGAAGGACAGCATTTCCAAAGCTTGCAGATTCCTCTCTTTCCTTGTATTTGATTGTTGCAATCGTCTTCTGCTCTATTGCAATTCTCCGCGATAGCTTCAGGCAGAAGAAATTGCGTCAGGCTCCGGCATCCTCATTCGACAGTTGATAGCTCCCGAAAAAGGGCTTCTTGGGGGACTTCCGGTCAATGGCCTCTCCGCGTCAAAAAGGGTAATCTCCGGTTAGAGCATTTTTATATTTGCTGTAGACCAGCTTTGAAAGCGCACGACTTCAGTCGTGCCGAAAAATGTCAATTGACTCAACGGGCTTTAGCCCCTGAGGGAAGCATTATCGGTCTACACCATTTCCGAATCTGCGCTAGCCGGTTAAACGCCCAGAACGACTGGTTAGGTACAAGCCTTCCTCGAAACAAATTGCCCTGACGGTTCCCGAATCGTGGCGCGTGCTTGACGCGTCCTTGCCCCTTGGAGTCAGCCCTTAAACATCGCCAACTGTGACCAATCTATGGATTCGCAGCGCGCCGACGCCTTCCACTCAGAAGATAAACTGCCGCACGCAGTTCGAGGAGCGGATCGGCCGAAGGCTCGATACCATCCACTCTCGGGATCGGGTCGAAGATGATGTGTTTTTGCTGTGCCAGAGTATCCGGCACAACCTCATTCAACTCGACCGTGCCCAGTTCCACTAGCTTCCGGCTCTCCGGCCAATGGATTGTGGCATCATCCACTGTATCTTCCGCATCGGCGATCTGCACCACAATCCGGAATCGTACCGGCCCCTTCGCAATGCGCTCGGCGAGTTCATCGTAGTGGTGATTTTCCTTGATTTGCGCAACCTGCTCTTCGGTCAGGAAATCATTGCCCAACTCCGGCAGAATGCGATACCGCCCGAACTTTGTCTGCCCCTCGCCATTCGTAAAAGCGAACGCCGTCACGCCGTAGTAGCTCTCACGCGCCAGGCTCGAGGGAAACGGCTTGGGCGTCTGCACAAAGGCCAGCGCCGCCGGGTGGGAACCCAGAAATTGCTCCACCGGCTTGGGCGAAGGGACGTCAGGTCCGCTGGCGGCCAAAGCGCGAAGGAACTCCAGGAACTGATTGCCATCGCGGACGGGGAATCCGTCGGTGGAGTGACTCACGATGTCTGTATGCACATGCTCGGCAAGGTTGAATCGAATGGCCAGGCCGTGCGGGTTGGCATCGGGGACGTTATCAGGCAGCTGCGGCAGTCCGGTTGAGTTGGAGAAGCGCGCCGTCACCGGAGTCGACGCACGCAACACATGCGGAGCCCTGGTCAGCGACTGCGCCTCCGCGGACGGAGTGAAGACGCCGGTCAGTAGCAGGCCCTTAGCGTGAGCCGGCCGAAAACCGGGATGGACACCAAAGATTTGATCGAACTGCTGCAGCAGATCGGTCGCGAGTGCAACGATGCGTTCGTCTGATGGCAATGGCACGTCGAACTTCCTCCTGTCTTCAAGAAGATCACAGCGACGGGCGGCTGTGATCGACACTAGTTAAATTCTTGGGGCTGGGGCAAAAGGAAACGGGGGAAGCACGCCGTCAGCCGATGTCGCGATTGTATGACACGATTCTGCTCGATTCAAACCCAACCGCCGGTACGCAAAGAATGCTGCGGGCGTAGGTGCCGGCCATCGCTCGCTAGACAGCCTAAGCCCTGGATGTCCGCAAAACGGGACACGCCCCACGGCCACGCTCCGGACTACCTTGACGGGTGTGATGTGGGACACCAATAATGCACTTGGAAATCAGCGACGATTCCCTGTCCCTCAATCTGAGACCGCACGCGATTGCGGCCTCTTTGGAGCCTCGATACAAATGGCAACTGCTCAACAACCTGCTGCGCCCCCCGCTCACCCGACAGTTGGCCGCGGCGTCAAGCCGCTGCGTGCCGCCCAGGGAAACACATTCCTCTGGCGCAAGCTGCACTCGCTGCTCGGCGTCATCCCCATCGGCGCATTCCTGCTGGAGCACCTGCTCTCGAACTTCGAGGCTGTCCACGGGCCGGCCGCCTACGGTGCCCAGGTCAAGTTCCTCAACAGCCTGCCGTTGGTGCGCGTGCTGGAGTGGACATTCATCTTCCTGCCCATCCTTTATCACGGCATCTACGGCGTCTACATCTGGCTGCGCGGCAAGTCGAACATCGTCTACTATCCCTGGGCAGGCAACTGGATGTACACCGCCCAGCGCTATACCGGCCTCATTGCATTCCTCTACATCGGCCAGCACGTTTATCGCCAGCGATTCTCGGGGGTTTCCCTCCCTGAGAACCCCTATTACGCATTCCACAAGGTGCAGATGGAGTTGCACAACCCATGGATGCTGGCCGTCTACGTCATCGCCATGATCGCCATCTGCTGGCACTTCGCTTACGGCATCTGGCTCTTTGCGGCCAAATGGGGCATCACTCCCGGAAAAACCGCCCGCAAGCGTTTTGGTTACGCCTGCGCCGCGTTCGGCGTCGTGCTTGCTGTCATGGGCCTGTGGAGCATCTGGGCCTTCGTTGGACCCAAATACCAGAACGCCCCTGAGAACCCGGTTCCGGCCGTGTCGATCCTGATTGCTCCTGCGGCTGAAGGAACTTTTTTGTATGAAGAACCTGTTTGATGAAGCTGCAGCGGAATCCGTGAAGGAGCGGATTGCATTGCTACGGCCGGAGAGCGAACGGCTGTGGGGCAAGATGAGTCCTGCGCAGGCGCTGGCGCATTGCTCAGTCAGTATGGAGGTCTCGCTCGGCGATCGTTTGATGCGGCAGATATGGCTTGGAAAACTGGTGGGCAAACGGGCCAAGGCAAGCCTGCTGAGCGGCAAGCCGATCCGCAGGAATATGCCGACAGACAAGACCTACGTGATCACGGGCGAGCGGGATCTTGAAGCAGAGCGGAAGAAGTTGGCGGTGCTCATTGACCGGTTCCAGAGCGGGGGGCCAGCTGGATGTACAAAGGGTCCGCATAGTTTTTTCGGGCCGTTGACGCCGAACGAGTGGGCAGAATTGAACTACGTGCATCTCGACCACCATCTGAAGCAGTTCGGAGTTTAGGGGCGGCCTAAGCGGGACGCAACCAGAGAACGACAGGAACGAGGGCTAATAAATGGCATCACCCAGAATCATCGTGGTTGGCGGAGGACTGGCAGGGCTCGCAGCGGTCATCAAGATCGCCGAAGCCGGCGGCACCGTAGACCTCTTTTCGATTGTCCCGGTCAAGCGGTCTCACTCGGTGTGCGCGCAGGGCGGCATTAACGCGGCCAAGAACCTCAAGGGCGAGGGCGACACCACCGACAAGCACTTTGACGACACCATCTACGGCGGCGACTTTCTGGCCAACCAGGCGCCCGTCAAGGCCATGTGCGAGGCCGCGCCAGCCATTATTGACCTGCTCGACCGCATGGGCGTGCCCTTCAACCGCACTCCCGAGGGCCTGCTCGACTTCCGCCGCTTCGGCGGCACGCTCTATAACCGCACCGCGTTTGCTGGCGCAACCACCGGGCAGCAGTTGCTCTATGCGCTCGACGAGCAGGTCCGCCGCTACGAGTCCGCTGGCCTTGTAAAGAAGTACGAAGGTTGGGAGTTTCTCTCCGCCGTGCTCGACTCCAGAGGCGCAGCGCGCGGCATCACCGCTCTCGACCTGCGCACCATGGAGCTGCGCAGCTTTCCCGCAGAGGCCATTATTCTGGCCACAGGCGGCAACGGCGCGCTCTTCGGCAAGAGCACCAACTCCGTGGTCTGCACAGGTTCGGCGCAGTCGGCCATCTTCCAACAGGGCGCATACTACGGCAACGGCGAGTTCATCCAGGTGCACCCCACCTGCATTCCCGGCGAAGACAAGCTGCGCCTTATGTCCGAGTCTGCCCGCGGTGAAGGCGGCCGTGTCTGGGTGCCGCGCACCGCCGGCGACAAGCGCCCCATCAAGCAGATCCCCGACTCCGACCGCTTCTATTTTCTTGAGGAGTGGTATCCCAAGTACGGCAACCTCGTTCCCCGCGACGTGGCGACCCGCGCCATTCACAAGGTGGTCTACGAGCTTGGCCTGGGCCTCGATGGCCAGCCTATGGTCTATCTCGATCTGACCCACATCGACCGGGCAACTCTAAATAGAAAGCTCGAAGGCATTCTCGAAATCTACGAGAAGTTTGTCGGCGACGACCCGCGCGACGTGCCCATGAAGATTTTCCCCGGTATGCACTACACCATGGGCGGCCTCTGGGTCGACTTCAACCAGATGACCAACATCCCCGGCATCTTTGCCGCCGGCGAGTGCGAGTATCAGTACCACGGCGCCAACCGCCTGGGCGCCAACTCCCTGGTCAGTTGCATCTTTGGCGGCTTCCGCGCCGGGCCTAATGCGCTTCACTATACGCATGGCCTGGAATGTCCGGAAGGGAACTGCGGCGACGCATCCGAACTGGCCCGCCAGGCCGAGATCAATGGCAAGCTGCTCAAGAACGAAGGAACCGAAAACCCATTCCGCCTGTGGCGCGAACTGGGCCAGACCATGACCGAGCACGCCACCGTCATCCGCTACAACAAGGGTCTCAAGCTGGCTGACGAAAAGATCGTGGAGCTGCTTGAGCGATTCAAAAACGTGAACCTGAGCGACCGCAGCCAGTGGGCCAACACCAGCTTTGCCTTTGCCCGCCAGTTGAAGAACATGCTGGAGCTATCGCGCACCATCACTCTCGGGGCGCTTCTGCGCGACGAGTCCCGAGGCGCGCACTACAAGCCCGACTTCCCCGACCGCAACGACGAAAAGTTCCTCAAGACCACCAAGGCCAGCTTTACCGGCCTGCCCGAGGGGCCAAAGTTCGAGTACGAAGCGGTCGATACGCAATTCATCAAGCCGCGCCCGCGCCGTTACGACGCAACCAAATAGCTCAAGGGAGACTGACGATGGCAAAAAGAACCGTAACACTCGAAATCAAGCGCCAGGCCAGCCCCGATGCTCCCGCTGTATGGGAGAACTTCGAGCTCGAATGGCGTCCCGGTATGAATGTCATCTCCGCCATGATGGAGATCGCAGCCAACCCCGTCACCGCCGAGGGAAAGCCGACCACTCCCATCACCTACGACTCCAATTGTTTGGAAGAGATATGCGGCTCCTGCGCCATGCGCATCAACGGCAAGGCCCGCATGGCCTGCTCGGCCCTGATAGACAATCTCGAGCAGCCCATCCGCATCGAGCCGCTTTCGAAGTTTCCGCTGGTCCGCGATCTGCAAGTCGATCGCCACGTTCTCTTTGAGAACCTGATGGCCGTCAAGGCCTGGGTCCCCGTGGACGGCACCTACGATCTGGGTTCAGGCCCCCGCGTCTTCCCGCAACAGCAGGAAGCTAACTACCCGCTCTCCAACTGCATCTCTTGCTGCTGCTGCATGGAAGTTTGCCCGCAGTTCAATGAGGACACGGACTTTGTGGGCGCAGCCACCATCGCCCAGGTCAAGCTCTTCAACAATCACCCCACCGGCAAGGTCTTCAAAGAAGACCGTCTTCGCGCGCTGGCTGGCGACGGCGGCATTCAGGAATGCGGCTTCGCCCAGAACTGCGTAGAAGCTTGCCCCAAGGGGATTCCCCTCACCGACGCCATCTCCGACGTAAGCCGCGACGTGACCATCCAGAAGGCCAAGGACTTTTTGCGCGGATAACTAGGAGTTACTTCTCGAAGCGGAACGCAAAGCCAAGTACCCGACCCACAAGCCGGGTACCCCACCCATGATCCGGGCGCCCCACCCTCGCCGCGCTTTTGTTTTTGTGGCTAGGGTGGGATTGCGCACTCCCAAACGACCGGGCAGGGAACTCAATGTCCCTTGCCCAGCCCCAGCTGAATGCGCAAGCCTGTCCTGATCGTAATGGGCAAGCTTGGAAAGCCGATGGGTGCAATGTGCCGATCGTTGGTAAGATTCTCCGCCTGCCCATAAACTGCCAGCCACGACAGCAAATTGTAACTTCCGCCGAGATCCATTTTTGCGTATCCATGATCCAGGTTTCGGTTTGGTAAGAGCAGCGAGTTACCTTGCTCGAGGTCGGCGTAGCCTAGGAATGTAGAGTCATCGCTGCGGCTGGAAAAGGCGGAGGTAAATATGCCGGTGATGCGCTTGCCGGCATAACTTGCCGTAAAGAATCCCGTATGAGGCGGGCGTCTGAATGGACGCGCCCCCTTGAGAGGCGAGTAAATTCCTACCGGTATCCCGTCAAAAGAAGGTTCATATCCGCCCAACAGAGCCTGGTTATCGCTGGAGAAGGACCGCTGCACCACGGAATCGAGATAAGTGTAACCGCCGCGCAGAAAAATATTCTTGCCAATGCCGCTCTCGACGGTAGTCTCAATGCCCTGCGCGCGGAAAGCAAGCGAGTTGAGGTCCAGCGAAAACGCAGAGTTACGTCGCAGAAACGCTTGAAGAATATTTTGCTGTTGCGTAGTCAGACCGGGCAGCAAAGCGGGTACCAATCCCGCGCCCACTGATTCAATCTCCCGGCCAAATTCATTGTGAAAATAACTGGCGCGGAAGACAATCCGGTCGCCCCAGAAGGCCTGTTCCCCGCCGCCTTCCCAGGTGCGCGCAGCGGGAGCTTCAATGGGTGCAATATTCAATTCCTGAATGGTCGCCTGCCCGCCATTTTTCTGAAGAAACACATAGAGCGAACCAAGCTCGTCGGTCAATTTTGGTTCGCGAATGCCTTTTGAGAAGTTGAAGTTCAGCTTGGTCCCGCTGAAAACACCCGCCCGCGGGCGCAGCGCATAGAAGCTCAGGCCTACATGAGGAGAAAAGCTGCTGCCGATCTGCTGGATGTGAGCTTCGTCTGCGCCAAGTGTGTAAAACAGCCGTTCCTTGAAGTCGCCATGTGCGCCAAGCAGAAAGTCATAGTTGTCACGGCTGATTGCTTCGTCGATAAAGTACGCGGGTTCCCGCTCGGTTGCGCGCTCGTCCGCATAGTGAAAGCTGCCCATCACCAGAAGATGCGGTGTCAGGCGAAGATCCCCCTGGTAGAGAAATTGGTCGCTGTTCGAGATCAAATCCAGCCGATTCGGATAGACGCTGTAGTTGGCCGCGCTGTAATCCAGCAGCGCCGGCCCGGTGACGCTATATCCGTTGGCGCCCTCGATCACAACAGGCAAACCGTAGAAGTTACCAGCATTGGGTGATCCGGGAGCAAGATTGCAGCTATTGGCTGGGATACAGATGCCGGCCCCATACCACTGTTGAGACTGCTCACGCTTGCGCGCCAGTCCGTATTGAATTCGATTGTGAAAGGTAGGGGTAGTCTGATTTTCCACTGATCCCCCGCCATAGAGATCCTGATCGCCCTGCTTGCGGTCGTCGCTGATGTGGTAGAAATCCCACGCCCCGGGGACTCCGGTTGCATCCACGCCATAGTGCAGGGTTGCGCGAATCTGGGTAGCCCCATTGGGCTGCCACCCGATGTTGGCTGCCGAAGTGGCAACATGGTACTCGTCCATGGGCAGATCGTTGGCGCTTTGCAGCCAACTGAAGGCGCCCAGGTAATCGAGCTTGTTGTGCGCACCTGCAACTTCCAATTGCTCGCGCGAAGTGTTTAAGGTTCCCGCATCGCCCTCAAACAAAAGTGAAGGGAAGCTCGTCGTTCCGTGCGGGGTGGTCAGGCTCACTACACCACTTGCAGCATCTGCGCCATAGAGGCTGGAATCGGGCCCGCGATAGACTTCGGCATGTTCGACGGCTGTGGTCGAAAGCGGCCCAAAGTCAAAACTTCCGCCCATATCTCCTACGCTGATCCCGTCCAGCAGAATCTTGTTTGCATTTGAATCGCCGCCGCGAACGAATAGAGAGCTTTGAGCCCCAAGCTGGCCGTCTTGTGCCACAAATGTGCCTGGCATCAGCCGCAGCGCACTCACCAGGTCGTCGCGCACGGCTATGTCCAGCGGTCCAAGCACGCTCGTTGCTGCGCTGGTCTGCGCTTGGGGCGTCGGCATTCCGGTTGCGGTCACCACAATCGACTCGCGCGCCCACTCCGGCTCAAGCACCAGATTGCGCTCGATATTATCCAGCCGGCCGGCATAGAAGCCCGGCGTCTCCAATTGCCGAAAGCTCTTGGCTG
>Ga0302140_10004080_pt1 | contig 18566 bp, 14 predicted proteins | sample I_Bog_E1_1_FD_202095 | JGI IMG/M metagenome (GOLD analysis project Ga0302140, IMG submission 202095) | Peat permafrost microbial communities from Stordalen Mire near Abisko, Sweden - I_Bog_E1_1 | ecosystem: Environmental > Terrestrial > Soil > Wetlands > Peat | place: Sweden: Abisko, Stordalen... | reverse complement strand
TAAGCTCGATCCATCGGCATCGCAGACCTGTTGGCCGCTTTCACTCGACGACGATCCGCGATGGCTCCTCACGCGAAGCGTCGTTGCGGGCAGGCACTTCGCAAAGTCCACGTTGCTCTCGAAGTTCCTCTTGTATGTTGTTTCAGAAACGATCCAGGGCCGCGATCACGAGATCACCGAACATCAGATCGGCGTGCAGGTCTTCGGGCGTCCGGAAGACTATCGCACCGTAGAAGACAACATTGTTCGCAACTATGCGCGTCAGATGCGCAAGCGCCTCGCCGAACACTTTGGAGATCACAAATTCGCCGGCTCGATGAGGATAGAGATTCCCCTTGGTGGCTACGTCCCTGTCTTCGTTCCGTCCAACATAGAAACTGTCGAGCAAGACAAAACTCCCGCATCGATTTCCATCCCACTCAAGCCTCATGATTCCCAGATCGGCCATCTCAGGATGCATTTCGTCATGGCTGCATCCAATCGTCAGCGCCTATTCTTCGGCGCTTCGCTGATAGCCTATAGCCTCATTGTGATTGGAATCACTTTGCTGATTTCATCTGGTCTTCACACAGTCCACACTCCACCTGAGACAGCCCAGCTCCTGTGGACATCCTTGTTCGGCGGTTCGAACAATACATATATAGTCCCACCAGATGAGGGTTTGAATCTCATCGAAGACATCTCCGGCCATCCGATCCCACTGGCCGATTACATCAAAGGCGACTATCTCTCCCAGCCTCTTTCCCAGGTTGATCGTCATAGCTCCGACGATCTGAGAACTCAGCAGTTTACAGAGTTTTCCAATCTGCAGATAATCGGTACGCTCGTCCATCTCAAGGAATACGATCCGCGCCACGTCTTCTTACGCTTCCCGCGAGATCTCCGCTTTGACGATCTCAAAGATGGAAACGCGGTGATCCTCGGATCTGTTTGCAGTAACCCCTGGGCCGCGATCGCCGATAGTGGTGTCAACTTCCACATAGTCTGCAGTGAAGGAATGCAAGGCTCAATCGTTGTCAATGCCAAGCCTATGTCGAGCGAGCAGGCAACCTATGCCAGCCACTGGAATGAACCTGCACATGCGACTTATGCGCTCATCACTTTTCGTCCCAATCTAAGCGGCAATGGACACATCCTCTTGCTCCAGGGTCTCGATGTAGCAGGCACCCAGGCAGCAGCAGAGGCCGTCCTGCACTCCAACACAATCGATCCAATCCTTCGCCTGGCAAGACGCGCCGACGGTTCGCTCGGCTCATTCGAAATCCTCTTGCGCTCGACCAGCATTCAGTCGAACGCAACAGGCACCGAAGTCATCGCCAGCAGGATCAGTTAATCTCCGCAGCAAAGTAAAAGGCCCGAATGCACAAGCGATCAACGCAGTGCATTCGGGCCTTGAATACTGCTTGCCACTTGAAACTACCAGCCCAGAACGTAAGCGAAAATCAGCGGAGCTACAATCGTCGCGTCGGACTCGATGATAAACTTCGGCGTGTCCACACCCAGCTTGCCCCACGTGATCTTCTCATTTGGAACCGCGCCAGAGTACGAACCGTAGCTCGTAGTCGAATCGCTGATCTGGCAGAAGTAAGCCCACAGCGGAACATGCTCACGCTGCAAATCCTGATGCAGCATCGGCACCACGCAGATAGGGAAGTCGCCAGCAATACCACCGGCAATCTGGAAGAATCCGAGAGGCGTCTTTGCCGTCGTATCCGTGTACCAATCCGCCAGTTCCATCATGTACTCAATGCCTGTGCGAACTGTGTGTACGTTCTTCACATCGCCTGAGATGCAATGCCCGGCATACATATTGCCCAGCGTTGAATCTTCCCAGCCGGGCACAAACATCGGCAGATTTTTCTCCGCCGCAGCCAGCAGCCAGCTATTCTTCGGATCGATCTGGTAGGAGTCTTTCAAGTCGCCTGAAAGTAGAATCTTGTACATGAACTGGTGCGGAAAATAATGCTCCTTCGCCTGATCCGCCTTCATCCATTCCTTCAGCACAACCTTCTCAATGCGCCGCATCGCTTCCATCTCTGGAATGCAGGTATCCGTCACCCGATTCATATGCCGGTTCAGCAGTTTGACCTCATCCTCAGGAGTCAGATCGCGATAGTTCGGCACGCGCTCATAGAAGTCATGCGCCACCAGGTTGAACACGTCTTCTTCAAGATTCGCGCCCGTGCAGGTGATCGCGTGAACCTTATCCTGGCGAATCATCTCTGCCAGGCTCAATCCCAACTCGGCCGTGCTCATCGCTCCGCCCATGGTCACGAACATCTTGCCGCCGGCATTCACCAGCTTGATGTAACCCTCCGCTGCATCCACTAGCGAAGCGGCGTTGAAGTGACGATAGTGATGTTTGACAAACTCTTTAATCGACAAAACAGAACTCCTTGCGGCGGTCTCCGCCACTCTCGAAATTAACACAATTGCATTGCAGCCACGGCGTTCGCGCTACTACGCCATACTCTCCCGCGCATCCTTCCAGAGATCGATCTCGCCATCTTTCGCGTACTGATCGATTGCGCTCAACTCATCCGTCGTAAACTCCAGCTTATTCAAAGCATCCAGGGAATTGTCGAGCTGTTCGACGTTTCGCGCTCCGATCAGCGCCGAAGTTACCCGCTTGTCGCGCAGCACCCAGGCAATTGCCATCTGTGCCAATGACTGCCCTCGGCTTTCTGCAATTTCACTCAGCGCGCGTACTCGTTGGAGATTTTCTTCACTCAAAAAGGACTTCAAAAACGATCCATCCGCGTTCAGTCGTGCGTCAGAGGGAACACCCTTCAGATACTTGTTTGTCAACAACCCCTGCGCAAGCGGAGAAAACGCAATACAACCGGCGCCAACTTCGTCCAGAGTGCTTAGCAAGTCCTTTTCGATCCATCTGTTCAACATCGAATACGAAGGCTGATGAATGAGCAATGGGACACCCTCGCTCTTCAGAATCGCCACAGCCTCGCGGGTACGCTCCGGGCTGTAGGAAGAGATACCCACATACAGAGCCTTGCCCTGCCGCACAGCATGTGCCAGTGCTCCCATGGTCTCTTCCAAAGGCGCATTCTCCCAGGGACGATGCGAATAGAAAATATCGACGTACTCGAGTCCCATGCGCTTCAAACTCTCATCCAAAGAAGCCGTGAGGTATTTACGCGAGCCGCCGATGCCGTAAGGCCCGGGCCACATGTCCCAGCCAACCTTTGAAGAAATCAGAAGCTCGTTACGGTAGCCCTGGAAATCCTTCCGCAGAATTTCGCCAAAGTTCTCCTCGGCTGATCCATATGGCGGCCCATAGTTATTCGCCAGATCAAAGTGCGTAACTCCACGATCAAATGCGCGCCGAACCATTGCTCGGCCAGTCTCGAACGAGTCCACGCCACCGAAGTTCTGCCACAGCCCAAGCGAAATCAGCGGCAAAACCAGCCCTGATCGCCCACAGCGTCGAAACTGCGCCACTTCATACCGCTTCGCATCGGCTACGTAACTCATTGGTATCTCTCCTGCTCAAAGTATTTCACAGCGAACTGTCGTATCTTTAGCCTGTAAATTCAGCTGCGAGGCACTACCAGGCGGGATTCGTACAGCAACCGGATAATCCGGAGGCGATGCCCCCGAAATGGCTCCAGCAACTCCATCATTCGCTCGTCCGAACCCTCTGGCTCCCCAGCCAGCGCATAACAAACAAGATGCGGCAAGTGGAGATCTCCAGGGATTGCCGCATCCGTATCGCCCGCCCCGTGCCCCACAACCGTCTCAGTCGTCCAAGGACCGATCCCGGGAATGCGCAGTAGCCTCGTTCGCAGTGCATCAAATGCCATACGAGGCTTGAATGGCACGAAACGAGATTCCTGCGCAAAACGCAGCAGAGTGCGAGCCCGCTGTTCATCCATCCCCAAGCGCTGTAACTCAAACATGGGTATCTGCACCAGCATCTCCGCAGAAGGAAAAACCCGCAGGCCCAGCGGCCCATCAACCCCGAATCGCGCTGTAATTCGCCGCCACTCACGCATCGCGTCCACAAATCGTATTCGTTGCTGCAAGATAGCCGAGCATGTCATGTCATGCAGCCACGGAACACGCAGCAGCCTCAGCCCCGGCAGCAGCCGATGTAAACGCAGCACACCAGAATCCTGCGTGGAGAATATCGCATAGCTGTCGTCCTGTTGCAGACCATGCGCCGTCTCATCCGCAAGACGCTCAGCATGAGGACCAAACGCCGTCACATGGAGAGAGCTTTCAGAACGCACAATCTCAATCGCGGCCGGTTCCTGACAATAGAAAAATGCCTTGCGAAACGAATGCTGATCCAGCTCCGCAGTCGGATCGTACGGACCAATTCGTTGCAACGAAAACGTGCGTTCAAAATGAATCGGGAAAACGCGCACCCGCACCTTTGCTTGAAGCAGCGTAACAGTATTCAAGCGAATTCTACCCCCGGATCCTGCGCCTGTATCTGTCGTACCTGGGCCCGTCGCCAGTCACGCACTCCCAGAGCAGCCAACAGAATGAACACCGCATAAAGCCCGGCAGTTAGATCAAGTTGCTTGTATATATACTCGCCCACATAGATCACATCCAGCACAATCCACAGCCACCAGTTTGCGATATATTTTTGTGTCCCCCACCACGTCCCGACCAGGCTGAAAGCTGTGAGTGCAGCATCCAGCCAGGGCAGGGAAGCATCCGTATGCATCTTCATCCAATAGCCCAGCAACACGCTCAACACCACGCCAATCGCTACATCGCGCATCAGCGCGGCAACTGCCGGTGTCTCCACGCGAACCACGCCATCCTGCCTTACCCCACGCTGCCAGTGCCACCAGCCATAGATCGCAAACAGCACAAAAATCCCTTGCAGCAGCATGTCTGAATACAGCCTGCTCTCACGAAATTGCTCCCCGTACAACAGGCTCGCAAAAATTGTAATCGGCCATGAAATCATGCTGCGTTTCGTCGCCAGCCAAACATCCAGCGCACTCACTGCAGCAGCCACAAGTTCAAACCAATGCTCGCTCAACCATGGCGTCATCGCTCGCCACCGGTCAACGCGTGATGTCGCACAGGCTGATCCGCCCACCGCCTCATATGTTCAAGCAAACGCTGTCCCTGCATTCCTTGAAACCATTGCGAATGGGCGACAAAATATCCTTCATAGGCGAGAAAAGCTTTCTCTTCTGACTGCAGAATACTTAAGAAATAATCGGTCTCAGACAAAGCGAACTCGCAATGCACCAGCGGCAGCATCGTCACCAAGGCCTGCGCGTCTTCGTAACTGAGCGGACGGATATCTTCATATCCAGCGAGCAGTGCGTCCAGATGATTCAGATGTACGATGTTCGAGCCACCCTGATCCATGCGCAACCACTCCACGACGTTGCGCTCAATCGTAGTGGCGATATCATGCACGGCATTCGTACGATCTGCCAGGCCGAAATCAATGATCCCAGTCACCTGTGCCTGATCGCTTGCATCGCTCCAGATCAGGTTCGAAGCATGCAAATCATTATGCGTCCAAAGCGGCCTCAAATATTTCAGCCATGGCTGCAGTTGTCCATACAACGGCATGTGCAAGCCATGCAGAGTTCCAGACCAATTACGCTTATCTGCATATTCCTTCAGCAAAGGGCGCTCGTGAAGGTACGCCTCCATAGATTGCTCAGGATCTTCACCAGCAAAAACAGTAAAGCTCGTCACCAATTGTCGAGTCTCACGCGCCGGAGCATCGTAGCCCTCCGCCGCATTGTGCATTCGCGCCATCGCCTGTCCGGCTGCCATCGCATGACCGCTGTTCAGGAAGGGAGTCCATGAAAGCGCATCCTCATACACGTCGACACCCGCTGCAACCGGGTGAACCTCGTAGCTCCACTCGCCATCGAGAACCACCGTTTCTCCGGCCGAGTTAACCATCGCAGGTGAGACCAGTTCCAACCGCCCGGCCAGGTACCGGCTCAGCCGATGCTCCTCCATCAGCCCCTCGCGATCACGAACCGACCGGGGATGTCGCTTCACAAATACTTTTCCATGAGGAGTTTCGACAACGCTCGCCGCCGAAAACGGTCGCGGACTGAATGAAGTAATCCGCACCGCGCCCCCGGCCTGCGGATAGCGCCTGAGCAGCCTATCCACTTCATCCAGCGTCAGTTGCGGCCAATCCGGAGCTTCCGTAGTCCCGCTCAGCCCATGCGCTTTGTATGTATCGACGGTGATTGCAACTTCCTCGCAGAACCTCAGTGTATCGTCGCGCGCATCTACCCTTCCACCCACGCAAAAAAACCATCCCAAACCTCGGGATGGTCTTTTGCGTTGCCATCTTTCCGGAAAGGGCTAGTGCGCAGCCACAAGGATCTGCGCCGTGTGTACATGTCCGCCGCCGGTAGCCGTAACCACTGCTGGATACGTCCCTGCCGTAACCGTACTCGCCACCGTGAAAGTGATCGCATCCGAAACGCCCGCTCCCACCGTGGGAGCAGTGGTCGCCGCCTTGCATGTGATCCCGGTAGGGGCCGTGCATGTAATCGCTACCGTTCCCGCATACGAGTTAATCGGCGAAACCGTTACGGTTCCCGTCCCGGTCTTTCCAATTGCTACCGGAACCTCCTGCGTAGTCGTAGTCAGAGAAAAATCCGACCCGTTCAGCGTGATCGTCAATGGCGCCGAAGACTGCGCAGAATAATTCGAATCTCCCTTGAATGTGGCCACAAAGAGATTGCTCCCATTCGCCAACTCATTCGCAGGAAAGGTCAGCGTCCACGACGCGGATGTCGCCGTCTTCGGCACAAGCGTGTAGTAGTAGTAATAGTCGCCATCCTCCCACGTAAAGTAGAGATAGCCCTTCGGCACACCCAACGTTGCATTGCCTGCAACCGTCCCCGTCATCGAAACAGTTCCGTTTGGATTGTAAGTAGTTGTGGTGGCTGTCAGTGTCACCGTCGGTGCAGGCTTGGTAGCCAGCGAAGTCACCGACCCATACAGGCTCGATGTGCCATTCCAGTTCACATCCCCGGCATAGCTCGCTGCCAGAGGCAAAATTCCCGCTGGCACCTTTGTGAATGTCAGCACCGCATCCTGCACAGGCTGACCGCCCTGGCTGGGACTCCAACTCTTCAACGCCGAGGTCAACGTCTGTCCGCCCAGCCTGACCGAGATCGTTCCAGTCGGCAGAGTTCCCGCCAGCGGGAGATAGTCAGACGCCATCTGAACATCCACTGTCACGTTTCCACCCGCCGCCACACTTGTTTCCAGCGGATACACGTAGATCGTCGTCGTCCCCTTGAACACCGTAAGCTTCGCAGCCGACGCATTCGTGGAAGCCGCATAGCTCGCATCCCCCGCATACGCCGTGCTCACCACGTGGCTGCCAATTGTCAGAGTTCCAGGAGTCCACTCAGCAACCCCTACGCTGTTCAACGCAACCGTAGCAGTTTTGCTGGTGGCCGTACCAACCTTGTCCGTGAACGTCACTCCTCCCGTCGCCGGAGCATTCTGCCCCAACGTCGAACTTGCCTCATTCACACCCACCGGCTGAGCATCCAGATAAAGCTCCGATCCATACGGAATCGACATTCCAGCCGAGATCGGATACAGATAGTTATCCGTGGGATTCAGCACCCACCCGGATGCATTCAACGTGTCCTTCTCCTGCGCAACCGTCACCGTCACTGGAGCCGAAGCGCTTGCACCAAATGTGCTGTCACCGGAGTAGTCCGCGACCACCTGGTAAGTTCCACCTGGCAGATTGTTAACCGGTGTAGTTACTGCCGCTCCTGTCAGAGTAAACACTCCCAACCCATTTGAATATGCAAGCGGGTCATTGCTGTCCAGGCCGACATTTCCAGTCGGAGTTCCCGTTCCAGTCTTAGGAGCCACCGTGGCCTTTACTGAAACCATTGTCCCGTGCGCGAAGGTCGCCGGAGTAATGCTCAGAGTCGTTGTTGTCGGCTTGAACGTCAGCGTCGACCAGTTCTTGATCAGGTTGGCCACATCCACTGTGCCCAGCCCCGATGCGCGGTCATAGCCCTTTGTCGCCAGGTATCCGCTCTCCGCGTAAATTCCCTTGGTCTGCCCAGTCGTTCCCAGCACACAGTTCGTTGAGCCCTGCACGCAAGGCACCTCGTTGCCGCCTACCGTGATGTCGCGGAACGAGTTCGCGCTCGCCGTCTTATTCGCCAGCGCGTAATACACGTAATCCGCCTGACCCTGGCGGCTCTTCGTCGCTTGGTCGATCAACGCCTGGATACCTGCCATCGAAGGAGATGATGCCGAAGTTCCCCCCACGCTGGTGATGTACACCGCGCCACCCTCCGCCACATTCACGCAGTCACCCGGACTTGCGCATATCGGATAGTAGCTGTAGTTCGGTCCATTCGCCGCATACAACGAAACATCGGGAAGGTCCCGGACCTTGTCTGCAGGAACACCCACGCCAGCCTGCCACACCGGCTTCGGATAACCCGTTGCAGGCCCGCTTGCCGGATATACTGCCGAACTGCTTGATCCGCCGCTCCCAGCCACAATACTCGAGTACGTGGGGTCATAAACCCCGCCATCATTCGCATTCAAGCCAAGAGAGTTGTTCCACACCTGCTCCGGCGCAACCTTCAGTAGAGAAGTCTTCGGCGTAGTGCTGGAAGTGAAGCTCCAGTAGGCACCGATCTGCGAGTTCAGTGTGCTGCCGCCAACCGCATAGTCGCTGTAGTAAAAATCAGTGCCGCCAACCGACACGTTAAACGGAGTAGAGCCCATACCGTTCACTGCCAGGCCGCCCTCAGCATACGCCTCTGTATCAAAGTCGTCGCAGCCAGCCGAGCCGCCATCGCCGGCAGAAACAAATCCTGTAATACCCTGCGCCGCTGCCTCCTGCCAGAGCTTGTAATACATCGCATTGCCCGATGCGCCAAGCGCCGCCTCGCACGTTCCATAACTCATGCTGATTACCGAGACCAGATTGTCATCCAACGCTCGCAATCCTGACGTCAGCAATGGATCCGTCAGGACTGTCCCCGCCGATGCATATAGCACCACCTTCGCTCCCGGTGCTACCGCTCCCGATTGCTCCACATCCAGGTAGGCCTCCGTAGCAGCACCGTTCTCACCCGGATCATCGCCGTCAATCACCACCGTCGGTAGATTTGCAGGCAGGCTGAAAAGCGTCTGGTAGGACTCAACCAGGCTCAGATCGATGTTCGACGCACTCAGAATTCCGATGCTCTCGCCCGCGCCATTCGTGCCCGCCGCGTAGACCGGGGCAATGTCATACTGCACCGCAAAGTCAGAGGGAGCCAACTCAAAAGTGATGTAGTTGTTCCCCTCCGGATAGGTCCACTCAGGTTTCGCGACATGCGTCTTCACGTTGTAGCTCGTCTTGCCAGCCACCTTGATCATCGGCTGCGCATGAAAGCTCTGCATCGGCGAAATCCCCGCAACCAGTGCTGCAAACGCAGCAGGTATCTGCGGATTGCTGGCATTCGCGTAGTACAGCTTGTTCTGAATCTTGTAAGCGTGTATCTCGGTATGAAATGCCTCCTTTACTTGCGCCGCGTTGCCACTGAATTCAATAGCTGTTCGTCCCGGATGCACCTTTTTCACCGTGAACCCATGCGACTCCAGCCACCCCGTTAATGCCGTCACGTCAGAGTCAGCGGCACCAAAACGCTGGCCAAATTCTTCCGGCGTCAGCCACTTGTGATAGCTCGCACTTCCCGGTGAATGCGAATCAGTGAGAAACTGCGCCAGCGCGCGCTCCTGCTCTGGGGATCGCTTCAGAATCACGTGAAGGCGATCCGCGGCGAAGGAATCCTCAACCCGCCCGGCATCATATTTTGCCTTCGCCATTGGGTGTACGTTCCCACTCAGCGTCACCCGGTTTGAATCATCCACGGCACCGGTCACCAATGGCTGCACCTGAGCCTCGCTCAGTCTCACTGTCAAAAGCATGGCAGCAATTACGAACCAAGCTAGGGCTCGCGATGAGGGCAATATCTTTTTCAAAGAGCGCATTCAAATCTCACTTTCAGCTATCCGCGTAGAAGCATGTTCGCAAAGAGAGACAATGCACAAACCACCACCCATGCCAATACGCAATTCAATTGCGCCATTGGTGTGGAGGGGAATGTTTCTTGAAACTCTCAGGTTGCAGCGCAGGAGCAGTGCCATATTCCTACAAAACAACACCGTATGCAACCAGATTATTTATCGATACTTTTCTTAAAAAACATGAGGGTTTATGCAGAAAGAATACGCAAAGTATTTCTTGGACTTCACTAATTTATATGCCAAAAATTAGGGCAATTTAATCCCGAATCGTCACAGCAGACATCGTCGATTCAGCCATTCAAGCACAATTTACCACGCGAACCCGAATTAAATCGCTACTCGCTATCCGGCTTTTGATACGGCTTCTGCAGATACAGCCGAGCCTCATTCAACGCGCCTTGCGTATTGTCATTGGTCTGCACGGCTTCGCGATACTCATTGACCGCGCGATCGCGTTGACCAGTCACGTCGAAGATCTTGCCCAATGCAATATGGCTCCAGACCTCAGTCCATCGTGGGTCGCCGTCTCCGCGCAGCGCATCCCGATATGCATTCGCGCTCGCCTGGTAGTTATGCTGAGTAAACAGCACTTCGCCAATCCTGTAGTTTGCCAGCGAACTCTGCGAGTTAGCCTCCAACGCCTTTTGAAACTCAGCCAGCGCCCCGGTAAGATCTCCCTGGGCGACTAACTGCTGACCCTTGAGAATCGATACCCGAACCTGCAAATCAGGATTCGACTTCAGCAGCCAGTTATCAGGATCGATGGAGATATGCCTCGGCCTGCCAAACGTGTCTATGACAAACTGCGAGTCAGAACCCACCACTTCAACGCGCTTGATCTCCGTCTTGCCATCCGTCTCGACGCGCAGTTCAACCGGCATCCGAAATAAATCCAGATCCTGCTGAACCTCGCCAATCGTTCGGAAGCCCTTGTTATTGCCGAGCCGGTACACTGCATATTTGTTCACAAACGTCGGCGCGCCCGTTCCATCAATCCACTGCGCAAAAAACGGAGTCAGTTCCTGCTGCGTCTGCGCCTCCGCGACCTTTTCAAAATCACTCGACCGAATGCCCTTGTCTGTGTATTGGCTCAACGCTCCCGACAACACTTTCTTGAACGCCGCGTCGCCCACTTCCCAGCGCAGCATATGAAAGACCATCGCGCCCTTTTCAAGGGTCATCGATTGAAACTGCGGTGAAAAGGGACTCAACCTCCCCGCACTCGACAGCGGAGTAGTGTCATACGCCAGCGCACCTGCGGACACATCCTGGATCGCCGTTTTCATTGCAGTCTTGCCGTTCTCATCCTCGATGTACATCAACTCGCCATACCGCGACATGCCATTCGTAATCCACGCATCGTTCAAGGTCATCGGGCTCACCTCGGAACCCCACCACTGATGCGCAATCGTATTGGCCAACAGGCGAATCCCGGATTTATCGCCCGTCCTCGATCCCGGAATCGCCGCCAGCTCAGGCGCCCAGACCGCCGGCAGCGTATCATCCGGAAGCTCAACCACGTTCATACGCCCGGACTCAGGCTCTCCAAACAAGTTCGTAAAAAACTCGAATTCCTTAGCTGCCGTCTCCGCCAGCTCGTTGCGATTTTGTTGGTGGCTCACCGTCAGAAAAACATGCATATTTGCAGCGCCGCCCGGCGAAACAGGCGCCACGAACCTGCCTGCAATCACCGTCCCCGGAAATCCAGGCTTTGTCCAGCTGAAATTGAATTGATCCCCCGGCTTGCCATTCGCTAGCGTTACCGCGGTCGCTCCGCCCTGGCTCCCACTTGCCAGCACACGCATCCCCTGCGGCACACGAATATGCATTTCGGCGGTAAACCTGTCCGTCAGGTAGCCAGTAGTGGGAAACCACCTCGCCGGATACAGCAAGTAGGTGATAGGCTCCTGGATCGCCGCCAGCTTCAGTCCTTCAACCGGACCGTCTTCCTCGCCCGTAATCGTTCCCTCATACTCAAAAGTCCAATGCGCCGCCTTCCCCTTTACAAAAGGCGTCAGAGGAGTAATCCGTATCGATCCATCCGCCGTCCGATCGCCCGTCAGCAGCTTGCCCGTATCGTCCGTCACCTTGGTCAGCTTCAATGCCGGATGAAACCCGAACGTCACCACATCCGCAGTCTCCGGAGCAGTAAACGTCACCACCGACTTCGCTGTCAGATGGTGAGCACTCGTGTCAATCTCCGCGTCAATTACATAGCCCTGAACTGTCATTCGCTTCGCCGCAGGACTCGACTGGGCGTGGAGAAAGCCAGGTACAAGCAAGACCGCCACAACCAAAAGGGAAGGGAAGTATCTACGAAGCCTCTGTGTTAGGGATGTCATCTCTACCTGGTCTCTCTCACTGAACTGTGGTTGCTTTCTTGCGCCGACGGGTGTAATCAGACTCGTTCAACCCCGGGTGCCCACCCTGGCCGGGCATTGTCCTTCCTGCTAGACAAGATCACAAATCTCAAAAAGTACGCATCCCGACAACATCCAGACTTATCCCGCCGCCCATCCTAACGTTTCCAACACAATCGCCGCCACCGAGCCAATCGCTGTAGTGCTCACTACCCCTCCAGTGTGCAGCTTTTCTGCCACCTGCCTCAGCCCTGACACCATTTCGGAACGCAGTTGCCCCTCAGCTAGAAGTGGCCGCAATTGTTGGACGATATTCTCCGCAGTAAAGTCATCCTGAATCAGCTCCGGCACCAGGCGTTTTTCTGCAACCAGATTCACCATAGCAACATGGGGTACCGTCACCACCCTTTTCGCAATCGCATAGGTCACAGGTGACACCCGGTACACCACCACAAATGGATTTCCAATTAAAGCAGCCTCCACCGTAGCCGTCCCGCTCGCCACAATCGATGCCCGGGCAAAATGCAGTGCCGCGCGAGCATCCTCAACCAGCCGCACCGGCAGCCCGGCGCCCTCCGCCGAGACAATCTCTCCAACCCTCTTCCGCTGCTCCTCTGTCAGAGTTGGAGCGAGCGGCAGTATGAACTCCAACCCCGGCTCCCGCTCCAGCAGCAACCGTGCACCTCGCAGCATATCCGGCAAATTCAGTCGAATCTCCTTACCTCGACTGCCCGGTAACAAACCCACCCAGAGCTTCGCTGGATCAAGGCCACTCCCCGCAGCAAAAGCCTCTCGCGAAATCGTCGGCAGAGCCAGATCCGCCAGCGGATGACCCACATAATCCGCCGCCACTCCGCGCTCGCGGTAAAACGGCTCCTCGAAGGGGAAAATCACCAGCATTCGGTCAACAAACCGCTGCACCCGCTTGATTCGCCCCTTTTTCCAGGCCCAAAGTTGCGGACTCACGAAGAAGATAACCGGAATCCCAAGTCGCTTGAAAGTCTCCGCCAACCGCAGATTCACATCCGGGAAATCGATCAGCACTGCCACATCCGGCCTGCGTTCAGCTACCGCTCGCTTGAGCTTTAAATATTCCCCATAAATGCGAGGCATATGCCGGATCACCTCGGTGATCCCCATAACCGCAACATCTTCTGAACGAACCACGCGCTCAAACCCAAGCGCCTCCATTCGTTCCCCGCCCATCCCCAGAAACCTCGGCGTCACACCCTGGGCAGCCAGCCGCGAACACAACTCTTCCAGCAGCAAAACACCGTAGTGCTCCCCACTCGCCTCGCCGGCCGAAATAAAAATTGTTGGACCCGCAGTTGCCATATCTTCGGTTATACAAGGTCGCCCATGCGCATTAAGCAAAGGAAGGATATACTTTGGTAGATGTAGATCATGGAGGCCGCCGTGAAAGTAGCCAAATGGGGAAATAGCCTGGCCGTCCGCCTACCCGTCGGCGTCGTTGAATCACTGCAATTAAAAGAAGGAGACGACGTGGAAATTCATCTAGGCGATCATCATAGACTATCGATTGACCGCGATAGTCGTAAGCAGAGAGCGCTTGAGCGATTGCGCGAGTTCCAGATTGATTTTCCGGCCGACTACAAGTTTGACCGCGACGAGGCTAATGGCCGCTAAAGTTTTCTTCGATTCCTCCGTACTGATCTACCTGCTTTCGCGAACCGATCCCAAGTCCCTTGTGACCCTTGGACTATTACAGCGGGGTGGAGTTATCAGCGTGCAGGTCCTGAATGAATTCGCCAACGTAGCGAGCAAAAAGCTGCGCCTCGGATGGGAGCGCATCGAAGAAATTCTTGACGAAACTCGCGAGTTGCTAGAACCACCGGTAGCCTTGACCGTATCGATCCACGAGCTCGGATTGGCAATCGCCCGCCGCTATAAATACACCATCTATGATTCGCTGCTCATTGCGGCGGCCCTTGAGGCCGGCTGCAACATCCTGTACTCCGAAGACATGCAAGACGGACAAACCATCGGTCCAGTCACAATCCAAAATCCATTCGTTACCGCTTAATCCGCTCCAAGACTTCCAGCCACCAACAAGTGCAAGCTAGCCCTTGAATTTGTTGTCGCCTTTTTGTAGTAATCCCGAAAGAATCTTCTGTCCAGCGGGAATGGTAAAAAGGCGAAGCCATGTCCTCTACTCCGACTGTCCGATCACACCGAATTTGCGTGTACTGTTGTCAGGCAGCAGGAATTCGTACACCTGATTGGATTCGTACGCGGTCTTATGCGTATCCTCAACTAATTTCACGCGGTAGTCGCCAAGATTCAGCAAACCGTTGCCATGTGTGAATGCCCTGGCGCTTGAAGTAGGTCCCTGCACCTGATAATGCTTCCCTGCGATCGTCACAGTGAGAATTTCGTATCCCTCGTTCACGCCATTGCCCGAGTAAGGTACGAACTGCGCAGCAGACACATGCGCCGTGAGGTTATAGCCATCTGTATCCGGCTTGGCTGCCGCGCCGGAAGCTCCCTGAACCGCAACAGCCAGCGCGAAAGAGAGCAATGCAAACGCCCCAACAAACTTTTTCATTAATAAATCCTCTCCTCTTGATATACGAAAAACATAGTCCCTGGTGTGACGCCGCTATAGCATTTTCCGGTACGGTGTCGACCAGAACACAAAGGCTCGCGTGGCTTTTCACCAGGAAAAGCCACACTTCGCGGACATTAACTGGACCATACTATTCCGGAAAATGCTCTAGTGTCCCGAGTCTGAAAATTCAATGAAGGAATTTTGTCATCCTGAAAGAAGTGAAGAACCTGCTTTTCAACGATTTATCCCGGCAACACACCCTTGCAATGGTGAAACAAACTTCTGACTCACCATATTAGTCGTATATGCAAATCTAATCCCCAGCCGCCAACCCGGACGCCAACTCCGGCGCAAGACTTCCCCCGGCTGCAAGCGCAGCCCCTGGCTCCTGATCCTTGTATTGCAGCTGATAAAGCTTCCAGTAGATGCCCCGCTTGCCCAGCAACTGCTGATGCGAGCCCATTTCCCGCAACTGCCCCTTGTGCATCACCAGGATCACGTCCGCCCGCTGCACCGTCGATAGTCGATGGGCAATCAGCACACTTGTCCGGCCCGCAACCATTCGCTCCAGCGCCAGACGGATCTTCTGCTCCGTGTCCGTATCAACGCTCGAAGTAGCTTCATCCAGGATCAATATGCGAGGGTCATACGCCAAGGCCCGCGCAAAGTTGATCAACTGCTTCTGCCCTGTCGAAAGCGAACTGCCCCGTTCCAGCACCGGCTCATCAAACCCTTTCGCCAGACCCTCGACAAACTCCAGCACGTTCACATCCCGCGCAGCAGCCACCATCCGCTCTTCCGTAATGGCGTCCGCACCCAGCCGAATATTCTCCGCAATCGTTCCCGTAAACAGGAACGGATCCTGCAGCACCACAGCAAAGTGCTTCCGAAGCGCCTCCAGGTCCATCTCCCGCAGATCAACCCCGTCCAGACAAATTGCCCCGCGAGTCACGTCGTAGAACCGCATCATCAGGCCGGTCAGCGTAGTCTTGCCCGCCCCTGTATGCCCCACAATTGCAACTGTCTCGCCGGGCTCAACCACAAACGAAACATCCCTCAAAATCCACTCAATATCAGGCATCGCCGCCAACTCTTCAACGGTCCCTGAATTCACCTTAGCCTGCTGCTCAGCGGTCAGAGTCTGGTAAGTAAACCAGACATTCCTGAACTCGATCCGGTTACTTCCATCGCCAGCTTTCGCGCCCTCAGGAGAAACAATCTCCGTCGGCGTATCCAGCAATTTGAAGATCCGCTCGCAAGCCGTCATCGCCGCCTGCAGAATATTGAACTTCTCACTCAAATCATTGATGGGCCTAAAAAACCGCTGAGAATACTGAATAAACGCAGACATCACGCCGATGGTCACCGCGCCACGCAGCGTCGCAAATCCACCCTGCCAGATAATCAACGCAATCGCAACCGAAGACAGAATCTCCACCGCCGGGTAATACAGCGCGTATGCAAACACAGTGTCCTTGAAAGCGATCATATGCTGCGAATTGACCGCCTCAAAGTCCTGGTAAGCCCGCTCCTCGCGATTAAAGAGCTGCACCACGCTCATCCCGCTCACATGCTCCTGCGTAAACGAGTTGATGCGCGCAATCGCCGTTCGTACCCGCCTGTAGCTTGCCCTCACACTCTTGCGGAACAGGTGCGTCACCACCACAATCAGCGGCAAAACCGCGAAAGTCAGCAGCGCCAGCCACCAGTTCATGACCAGCATCACCACCACCATGATCGTCAACGCAAATACGTCATCGATCATGGACAGTACGCCCGATGTGAACATTTCATTGATCGCATCAACGTCCGAGGTGAGGCGCGTCACCAGCCGCCCTACCGCGTTCTTGTCAAAGAACCCGATATGCATCCGCTGCATGTGACGAAAGATTTCGCGCCGCATGTCGAACATCACCTTTTGCCCCGTCCACTGCATCAGGTAGGTCTGCATGAACTCAAACCCGTACGCCAGCAGCAATGCCGCCAGGTACATCGCAGACAACTGGCCCAGCCCGCTAAACGGATCGGTACTCAGCCGCCGCCCCAGCCAGTTCGTACTCGCAATCCCCGTCGTGAGAGAAGAATCAGAAGTCAGATACCGGTCCAGACCCACCTTCACCAGGTATGGACCTACCACATCGCAAGCCGCCTTCAAAATGACCGAAATGACCGAAACCGTCGCCTGCCACTTGTAAGGCTGTAGATACCGCGACAGCCGCAGCATCAGCCGGCCATCATAGGCCTTGCCACTGATCTCATCTTCGGTTTTCTTCGGAGTACTCTTCTCGTCTGCCATGCGTGAATTAAGACACCTGACCTGCAACTACCGATCTATCTCATTGTAGCGGGACGCGCCGCAGTCCCCTCATACCCGTCACCCGCATTCGCCGCCGAAGAAGTCTCGAAAAAGAATCGCCAAATCCTGTTAACCAATTGCGCCCTCAGCAGTTGTATAAGCAGAGACAACAAATTCGCATACGCAAGGGAATCAAAATGCCACCCCAAATCCATACCGAAATCAAAGTAACCCGATCACGCCGGGTAATTTTCTCCACGATCCTTCTTCCCGTCCTTTGCGTCGCCCTTGCTCCCATTCACGGAAACGCGCAGGCCCCGTCTCGTACCGTACACGCCGCCCAGGTCGCACCGGAACCCGTCGCCGTCACCAGCGACAAAGACATCGCCACCAACCAGGAAGAACTTCTCCGCCTCCTGCGCCTCAGCCCGACTCTCACCACTGTCATAGCCCGCGACCCCTCCCTCCTCGCCAACCAGGAGTACGTCGCCCGCAACAATCCTCAACTTGGCCAGTTTCTCCTCAACCATCCTGAGATTCCTCGCAACCCCGACTTCTACCTCTTCTCACACCTTAAAGATAACGAAGGCCAACCCGAACAAGCCTTGGAACGAGCAGTCTGGCCACAGATGAATCAGCCCCACGAGCGTCGTCTTATAGAGTCTCTGCTCGATGAAATAGGCCCCTTTGTAATCTTCATATGCATCGCCGCAGCCCTTTTGTGGCTCATCCGGCAGATCTTCCAGAACCGCCGCTGGTCGCGCATCTTCAAACTTCAGATGGACGTCCACAACAAGCTCATCGATAAATTCAGCGACAGCCAGGACCTTCTGGTCTACATGGGAACCGATGCCGGCAAGCGCTTCCTTGAAGCCGCACCCCTCCCCGTTGATTTCGAACAGGATCAGCGAATCCCCACCGCCGTCGCCCGCATTCTGAATCCGCTCCAGATCGGCATCGTTCTTTCGCTCCTCGGTATCGGAATCCTCTTCCTCCGCAACACCCATTCCGAACTGAGAATCCCCATGCTCGTTCTCGGTACTATCGTCTTCATGCCAGGTTTGGGATTTATCATCTCCGCAGGCGTAACCTGGTTGCTTGCCGGCCGTCTGGGACTCTTCGACGCCAGGAACCTGCCAGGCCGTAACATCTATCCGCCGATCGATCCACGCGATCACCAGTAAACCTGTTGACGATTGATTGATTGAACGGATAGCCGGATGTCATTTCATCTCACAAAACGGATCTCAATTCGTGCGCTGGCCCTTTGCAATAACGAGCACCCAATCCATCCAGACCTCCCTCT
>Ga0302140_10004077_pt1 | contig 18589 bp, 12 predicted proteins | sample I_Bog_E1_1_FD_202095 | JGI IMG/M metagenome (GOLD analysis project Ga0302140, IMG submission 202095) | Peat permafrost microbial communities from Stordalen Mire near Abisko, Sweden - I_Bog_E1_1 | ecosystem: Environmental > Terrestrial > Soil > Wetlands > Peat | place: Sweden: Abisko, Stordalen... | reverse complement strand
CGTGTATCTGCTCAAGGTGGTCAACGCGGGCAAGTTCGCCATCAGTCCGGCGCAGGCCGGCCCCATGTATCAATCGAATGTTGAGACCACAACCGATCCTGCAACGCTGGAGGTGCAACCGTGAGTCACATTCAGGATTTTCTTCTTCGCCTTCGTCGCAGCCGGTGGTGGATTGCGATTCAATTTGTGGGGACGCTGGTGCTGCTTCTGGCAGGACTGGCATGGACAAAGATTCCTGACAGGCACTGGTGGCAGGTTGTCCTCACCCTCGCGCTTCCTGTTCTGGTCGTGATCTCAATACTCGAAACGGAGGCGGGGACGATGCGCGCGTTGGCCGACGATGACGGCAAACGCGTCAAGTTGGTGTGGGGTGCGGTCACGGTGCTGGTGTGGGCAGGGCTGTTCTGGGCCTGCTGGTTGGCGTTGGATTGGTGCGACGATCAGATTCCCGGATGGGCAGCCTATCTGAACTCGAAGATGTCGTCCGGTGGACGCTCAATGGTGTTCACCTGGGCGCACATCGCGCGCTGGCTCGCGATTGCCGAGTGGATTTTGCGGTGGATCATTGTTCCCGGAAAGATTATTCCGTATTCCCTTGTCTGCGCGCAATGGGGTTGGCGGATTCCCTTTCGACGCGTGTTCCGCCTGCTGCTGGGCTGGCGGTGGTGGCCTGCGGTCATCGTGGCTGCGCTGGCGGGCGTTGCGCTGCCTGCGCATTTCTTCTCCGATATTCCGCATGGAGGCGTGTCAGCGCAGATCTGGGCAGTTGCGTGGAAGCTGATTGCGACTTATGTACTGGTGATTGGAAGCTGGGTTCTGCTGCTCGCCTGGGCGGCTGTGTTGCTTGATCGGAGCGTACCGGGTGCGGACGATGGCGGCGATGAACTTGGCGAGCCTGTTGCGGTTGGGTCGGGTCCACTGGGCGAAGATGCGGTTCGCTTACCGCTGCCCGAGGACGGCGACGAGGCCTGACGGCAGACCTGCGTGGAGCCATGCGAGTACCTGGGCGCGGCCGTAGCGCTTGAGCAGTTGCGCGGCGTAAAAGCCGGCGGCTCGATGGGCAGCTTCAGAGCCAGCTTCCGTTTTTGCGTTGGCGAGCGCCTGGTCGAGTACATCGATCCTCAGCGTCGGGGGCGTGGTGGTTTTGGCCCCCGGCTCGCTCCATGTTTCCACGAGCCCTTCGCGCAGCCACAAAGGCGTGTTGGGGCCGGCCTCGGATTCGACGAGAACGTGAAGAAACTCGTGGAGCAGAGTGTCACTGAGCAGCTTTCGTGCCGCCAGCGTATGCAGCGGCTGGGTCGCAATCCAGTTCCCTTCCGTGAACGCGGCAACCCAGCCAGGCGCCAACGTCGCATCGCGAAATGCGGTCGTAGAAGCGAAGGTCCGGACCGTGATGGACGGCGACTCAGTCAGACCGGAGCGCTCTGAGGCTTCGTGCCGCGCGCGATTCAAGTCGGCGAGGTAGGCAGCATCGGCGTCATCGAGCGATTCCAGCGTGAATCCTTCGCCCGCGAAATCCTTCCAGGTGAGTCCTGTTGTTTCATCCGCCGATTGGGCCCCGGGGAAATATTGCGCAAGGATTTGCTCCGTCGAGCGGCCTGCGGCAGCCATGGCCGCGGAGCCTTTCTGGCACAAGCCCACACCATGTCCATAGCCACGGCCGTGAAAGAGGAAACGGTCGCCCTGTTGGCTAACTTCAAACCACGTGCTGGGAATCTTGTTCCACCCCAACGCCTGGCCCACCGCCAGAACGAATGTTTCCGCGGAAATGTTGCTCGCGTCGAGCCGCAGCGTAACAGCACGGCCTGACTCACCGCGCTTTTCGACAGTCAACTCCTGCCAGCCGGACCTCGCCACTCCGGCCCGCGCCAGTGCTACGGAGATCTCACTGCGAGTCAGCTCGGTCGCCCACTCTTTGCTTCCGCCTGCACTGCAGAATCGGTCGGGCGCCGAAGGCAGATAGGGAGTCGCCTTCACGTTCGGCCAGATTTCCGCCGGCGATGCTGTCCGGCCGCCGCAATCCTTGTTGAAGTAGGCGAGCGCGCGCTGCCCGTGGAACCAAAGCGTCTCGCCTGAAGTAGCAAGCGTGGCAACGTGAGCGGAGGGTCGCCTCTTGCCGGTATCGCCCCAGTGCAGAAGCTGGCAGTGTGTGGAGTCGCATACGTCATAATCCGGGTGGCCGTGCGCTTCATGCAGCGCGAAGGTGCGGACGACGACTGCGAGAGCTTTCAGCGATTCAGGACTGTCGGCCGGTCCGCTTTCGCTTGCGATCACACGTTCCACATAGGATTCCACGGGCATGGTCACCGCGATGATGAGCTTACCCGCCCGCGCTGAGATGCTGATGGGATAGGAAAGAGTGACCACCTCGCCGTGGGCTGCGAGCGACGTTGTGCCGCCGAGCCAAATCTCGTTCACGTGCACTGTTCGACCACCAGACGTAAGCGCAAGGCCATTGCCGTCGGCTTTCACGCTTGCCGCTTGCAGGAGTCGTCGGGGAGCACATTCTTTGCAAGTACTCCACGCTGTGAACGCAGGCAATGTCGGCGGCGACAAGGTCAACTCCCGGTCATGCCACAAGGTCCACATGCCGACGCGGAGGGTTGGGTGAGCGTTGTTCGGTGCGTCTGAAGTGCCGGCCGCAACAGGCGAGACTGAGTGCACGCCAGACGCAAGCAAGACGCCGGCGACGAGCACGCTGAACAGGTTGCGAAAATTGAGACAGCTCATGGCATCACCGGCGAATGTGCCAGCAGCTCGGCCGCTACACCCGCCGCATCCGCTCCATGACCTGCGGGCAGATAAACGACCACAACCACCTGGGGCTTGTTTGCCGGCGCGAGTCCCGCAAACCAGCCGTGCGATTGCGTGGATGCCGTGCCCTCAGCTGTGCCGGTCTTGCCTGCGACGGATGCGCCGGAATGGCTCGCCTGCCGCGCCATCCCAAAGCTGGCCGAGTCAGCGAGACCTGCGTTGACGACCTGCGCTGCCGTAGTTTCAGGATGCGCGGCGAGCTGCACAGCCAACCAGCGATAAGCAACAGCCAACTCGAGCGGCGTGACGCGGACGCCATCCACGCCCAGCAGCGCCAGTTGCGCGGCCTCAGGGCTCATCGGTTCCCGGAAGATTGCGGATGCTTCCATCGGGGAGCCTTGTTCCGGCGTCCCCATGCGGCCCGCAAGGCCGGTAATGCCGAGCAGCCCAGTAGGACGGAGAAGTTCGCCGAGCTCGCCGGGCCTTAACGTGCGCGCAACCTGTGCGAAGTAACTATTGCACGACCAGGCGAGCGCTTCGCGCGCATCAAAAGGCGGTGCGAGCGGATGCGTGCAAGCCAGCCGACGCCCGGCAACTACAAGCTTTCGATCGCAGGCCACACGCTGCTCAGGATTCCAACGGCCTGCGGCGATGAGGCTATAGAGGACAATTGGTTTCAGCGTAGATCCGGGTGCTGCCAGCGTGCGACGCGCTTCGCCGAGCCCATGGTCGGCCAACAGCCGGCCGGTTCGAACATCGAGCACAAGGATGCGCGCCTCGGGCGCAGTTTGCGCTGCGCGGTTTGCCGACATCTGCCAGGAAGGGATTGGATTAGGGCCGGCGGATGCGATTAGCGCTGCACAGGCTACCAGAATCGCGAGAGATGGAGTGAATCCGCGCACAGGAGAAGTATGAGGCACGCAGGCGGGGAAGGAAAACCGGCGAACGAGACTCGAATGTGACTCATTCGCCGGTTTCGATCAGTAGGATCTTGACCCGCTCAGGCCTCACCAAGGACGACCGTGTGAGGGCTCATGGGAATCGGATGGCCGGTCACGTTCTTGAATCCCGCATCGGCATACATTGAGGCCAATTCGCTCATGGTATAGGCATCGCCGGCCGCCGTAGTTGTGAGCATCGTCATGCTGAATGCCGCAGGCTCGCGTGGCGAGACGCGGTCTTCATTGGGCACGAATTCAAGCGTAGCGGCTCGGCCACCTGGCTTGAGCGAAGCGCGAACTTTCTTAAGAAGGCCCACGTTGGTGGGCACATCGAAGTGGTGCAGGAAGTTGGTAAGCAGCACAGCGTCGTACGGGCCGCCGTAGTCTACTTCAAAGGCAGAGCCGGGGAGCATGTTGTAGCGCTCATGCACGCCGGCCTTCTTTGCGTTTTCCAGCGCCACGCGAAGAACCGGCGCCCAATCAAGCCCGGTCACTTGGGCTTGTGGGTTTTGCTTAGCGACCTCGATGCCGAAGAGTCCGTGGCCGGCGGCGATGTCGAGCACATGCATCGGATTTGTTCTGCCCTCAAGCACGATGGCGCCGAGCGGACCTGCCATGGGACCCATCATCGGCCCCATGGTCTGAGCGAACTGCACCCACACAGGATTTTCAGGCTCGACGGTGCCTTCGCCCGGGAGGTTGGTGCGGCCGTTGCGCACGATTTCACTCAGATGATTGAGCGGCTCAAGCACCGCGGGATTGGAGAGAAACTGGGCGACGGTGGCCATACATGCGGGAGAGCGCGGATCAAGGAACGTCCCGCTTACAGCCGTGTGTTTGTAGCTTCCGTTCTCCTTGGCAAGCACGCCACAGATCACCAGGTAATCACACAGGATGCGGGTTCCGCGCTCCGATGCGGAACAATGGCGGGCAATGGAGGCCACGTCTCCCGGCCCGTCGCCCACGGCTGTGAAGATGTCGAGTTCAATTGCCGCTCTCAGAGCCGCCGTCTGCTGGTGGGCCTGCATCATTCCAAAGATCAGGCCGGGGTTCAACGGAGCACCCGCGTGGTTTTCAGCACTCATAGCCAACCTCCTGGTTGTTTGCATTCGCAAAATTACAAGTTTTCGGGGACCTTATTCGGGGAAGTGACGTTGGGGAAGTTAACTTGGCAAATCAGCCAAGTGACAGCAGCCTATCATAGTGCCGCTCATGCGTGGCAAGACGCGAATGGGTGCGCACCCGGTTCAGGACTACGAAGCAGGACGCGAGGAAGCACCTTGCCGGCCTTCGTTGCTGGGGGCGCATAGCGTCATGCTGCATCAGGTTGTTGTTTGGCTATTTGGCGTACGCCTCGAATAACCTGCCCCATTGCGTCGTTTCCAGCCAATTCTCGTAGATCTTTTTGTCCTTCACCGGCCACCGATACCAGTCGTGATAGGACTCCGAACCAAAGACAAAGAGGTGGACGAGCGGGGTATGGAAAAAGAGTCGCTGAATTCCCTTAAACGGCCCGAACCACATCATATCTCCGACGTGGCTGGCCATATTGTCGCCAACGGTGAAGTTCCAGCTTTCCTGCGAAATGTCGTCGCCAACGAGCTTGATCTCTTCGGGCTTGCCGGTGCCGAGACCGGCGCGATGGGCCAGGTGAATGTACTTGATATCCATCGGATTGAATCCCATGAGCTTGGCGGCAACCGCGTCAATGGCCACCTGGTCCGAACTGGCCAGCATAATGTTCTTCACGTGCGGACGCATAGTGCGCGGCCCCGGACCATCGCCTGCCGTTGTTCCGTCCATGATGGCAAACAGGCCGGAGTGGATCTCCTTCTGGATCGCCAGCAGGTCCACCAGCGTTTCATGGATCCAGGAATGCGTGTAGTGCCGGTGAGTGGCAAGAAGGCCGCCGAACGCATTCTTCATTGCGCCCGTCGTTGTGGTGTAGATGTGGCATTTCACCGTCGGCAAGTGAACGATGTTCTTGCCGAAAAAGAAGTCGGGGATGTGGATGCCCTGCGGAAAGACCCTATCGAGCGCCAGCATCTTCGCCTTGGGCTTGAAGGGAATCCACTTCATGTCGCCGTCGCGGAAGTTGTAAAGCACCGGGATCTTGTACTTTGAGAAGATGGGCAGGTAATGATTCAGATCTTCGCCTTTGAAGGCGTTGGTGACGACCGTCTTGTTCTGGACGCAGACCAGGTCTTCATACCCGCTGCCGCGCAGAGCCTGGATGGATCCCTCCAGTTGCCATGGCGTTGTGTTCGCGCCCGGAAACGGGTAATGCCAGGAGATGTTGTCCTTGAGAATCGTCTTTGCCTTTGGATCGAGCGCAGTGGACATGCCCGCCAGTTCACTGAGCCGGGCGATATCCTCCAGCACGGTTTCTGGTCGCGTTCTCACTGCTGCAACGACGGATTGATTCGACACGATTTGAGTCTCCTGGGGAAGAACGTACTTTCCGGGAACTTTATTGTTCCTGCTCTAGTCTAGTCATAGTGCGAGCAAAACGATACAGGCGATGGCCGCCCCGATCAGCAGGCTCATCACGTCGGTCAAGGCGAAGACCACGGGATCTTCGTGGAGCTTTCCGCGGGAGGCCAGCAGCCAGACGCGGCACAGCCACAAAAGCATGAAGGGCAGGATCATCCAGAGCAGCGTGGGGTGACGATAGAGCTTCGACACGTCATTGTTGCTGATGTAAATGGAGAAGATCACGACGGCGGAAAAGGCGCTGGCGGTGCCGAAACTGCGCAGTTGTTCGAGATCGTCAACCAGGTAACCGCGCCCGTTTTTCGGCAAGGCGCCTTTGACACGCAGGTTTTCCAGCTCAGCAAAGCGCTTGACGATGGCCAGAGAAAAGAACAGGAAGATTGAGAAGCCACCAAGCCAGTGGGAGATGTGGACTCCCGAGGCGGCGCCCCCGGCCAGAAGCCGCAGCGTATACAACCCTGAAAGAGTCAGTACGTCCAGCAAGGGAATCTTCTTCAGATAGAGCGAGTAGACCAGCGTCACGACGAGGTAGAACGCCAGCCAGCCGTAGAAAACCAGAGGCAGGCGGCGCGCACCCAAAAACGCAATGAGCAGAAACACTGCCGAAAGCACCGCACCCCACAGCGGGGACAGATCGCCAGACGCAAAGGGCCGGGTTCTTTTGCTGTGATGGTGCCGATCCGTCTCTAAGTCGAACAGGTCGTTGACGATGTAGGTTGCCGAGGCGGTCAGCGAGAAGCAGACAAATGCCAGCAGAGCCGTCAGCAGGGCAGGAAGGGTGAAATTGTGCGCCAACAGCGTGGGAAGAAACATCAGGAGATTCTTGGCCCACTGATGAGGACGCATGGCGCGCACCAGCGAAACAAGCGGATTCCTGCGCTCGTGAAACTCGCGAACCGGTTTGATGCCGCGTGTTCGAAGCTTGCCGCGAAGGCCCAGGCTGGGGTTGGCCACCATGGCTTCGGTTGCTTGGGCCAGCAAGGGCAGATCGGGCGTCGCGTTCCCAACATAATCGAATGCGGCGGAGCCGAGATGGGTGCGCAGCCCGTCGAGTTTCTTGTTGCCCGTAAGATTGGTGGCGCCATCGGAGCCCAGCACGCCGCTGAAGATGCCTAGGTGAGCGGCAACGCGGCGGGCGAGCACGACATCGGCCCCAGTAGCGAGATAAAGCGGACGGCCCAGGGAGTGCTGTTCCTTAAGGAAGTGCAGGAGCTTGCGGTTGTACGGCAGGCTTTCGACGTCGAGCGTGATGGACTCCGTAACGAATGCCTTGAAAGCCGCCTTCCCTCGAAGAAGCTTTCCAGGCAGCGCCAGCGCAAGCATCGGATGCTTGCGCAAGAGCGCCAGCAAAGAATCAACGAGCGTGTCTGACTTGACCAGCGTGCCGTCAAGATCAACACAAAGAGGCCGAAAAGTTGCCTGCGCGGGTTCCGGCTGGAAGACGATCTGGGACAACCGTTTACCTCGTTGAGGAATGCCGGTGTGAACAAACGAAACTCGGCCTACTACAATTCTGTCCTGATGCGCAGAATTCGCGCTGCAACTTATGGGCAATCGAGGACCAATCAAGTATACCTTCGCCTTCGCTTCAGAGCAGAAGGCCGGCACCGTGCCAAGGGCCACGCACAGCGGAGGACTTTCAAGATAAGGCAGGGGAATGGAGGAATTTGGTGGAGCTGAGCGGGATCGAACCGCTGGCCTCCTCGTTGCGAACGAGGCGCTCTCCCAGCTGAGCTACAGCCCCACGACTTAATAAGTTTACCAGCTAGCGACGAATCCGCAAAGGCAGCCTGTTTCGCGGTCTTCGCGGATGCGCGGGCGTGTTCTACCACGGGATTCGATTGCGGGTGCTGAAGTTGAACCATCGGAGAGGGGTTTCCGAGGGATCACCTAATCCGGGGGCGCAGCCGTCAGAGCCAACGTCTTTTTGATCGCCTCGGCGAGCGCTTCTGGAGAGCGAATTGCAAAAACAGTCCCGTGCAGGTCCCTGGTCAATTGCTCCACTCCGTCCGGGGCACTGCCGGCATAGGGAAATAACTCGAAATAAAAGAAATGAGCTTTAGAAGTCTCGATGTCCCTGGTCATATCTCGTGGCAACTTCTCCCATGCATGACTGCCCCCGGCGCCGAGGAAGATGATGTCGTCTGGAGGCTCCTTCGATGAAGACTCTCTCTGCGCAAGGCCCACCAAATAACTGGTCCAGGAACCTTTTTTGAGCGCCTGATACGAGATAGTGGCAAACTCTATCTGCTCCAGTGCCCTCTCAAGCTTTAAGAAGCCGTCGACATCGAATTCGTCCAGACTGAGAACCTCCTGCTGTTTGTCAAGGTTGAAAGCGACAAGCTTCACCGACTTGTAGGGAAGTTGGTTGAGCAAGGTGGCAAGCGACTGCAGGAGGATAGTCCGATCCCATGCGCTGAGTTGCGCAGCGCCAAATCGGCCATGCGCGTTCAGCAACACCGTCAGACGTCGACCTTTGGCCGCGAGGGAGCCATTCCACCGCGCATCGACCAGGGGAGCAACGGTACCCGGCTGGAGCACAACAGGGATATTCCTCGCTCCTCTGGCATCGGCGGGTTTCAGTTCCTTCTGCGCGCGGCGCATGTGGCCTTGATCATCCGCCAGAACGACCTCTACGGAATACCGTCCTGACCCCATCGCAAACCCTCCACTCATCCAAACCTCTAACTTTGATAGCGGAGAGTCGAAGCCAGATCGGGAATGCAGTTTAACCTGCGGCATGTCGAAAGATTCCAACAGGATCGTTGGCTTCCCAAGCTCTGGTGTCACTCTTACCAGGGCCACCAGGCGCGCACCGGGGTGAAGTTTTTCTCCAAGGCGGCAATCGATCGCGAACTCGGCCGTATAGCGGAAAAGGAGGTCTAGCTGTAGATAGCTTGAGAGCTGGATATTGCAGGGCAATGAATTCTTTGACGCCGCGTGGTCGAGGATCCAGGTTGCATGGGAAAGAGCCTCGCTCCTCACCAACTGCTGAGCACCCGCAGCGCTGGCAACGAGACAACTCAACATGAACAGCCGAGCGATGCTGAGAAGCAGTCTCATCTTCGCGAATCTGCTTCCGGTACTCAATCCGGAAAGGGCACACAGCGAACACAGGCGAAAACTGATGCGGTGAATATAGCACGGAGGAGCCTCGCTTGCACGGGGCCCACTCGTTGCCTTTACTCATTGGCGAGAGTTCCAGCAAAAGAAGGAACTCCCCGCCGGAAATGCCTCTACAACTGGTTCATGTTGAGCAGGAACTCGGCGTTGTTGCGAACCTTCTCAAGCCGGCTGATGAGCAACTCCATCGCTTCAACGGGGGAAAGCGGGTTAAGCACCTTGCGCAGTACCCAGATGCGCGAAAGATCGTCCTTGGGGATCAGCAGCTCTTCCTTACGCGTGCCAGAGCGCTGGATGTCGATGGCCGGGAAAACTCTCTTATCGACCAGCTTGCGGTCGAGGATGATTTCCATGTTGCCGGTGCCCTTGAACTCTTCAAAGATGACTTCGTCCATACGGGAGCCGGTGTCAACCAGGGCGGTGGCAATGATGGTGAGCGATCCGCCTTCCTCAATATTTCTGGCGGCGCCGAAGAACCTCTTGGGGCGCTGCAGAGCGTTTGAATCCACGCCGCCCGAGAGCACCTTGCCCGACGGAGGCACGATGGTGTTGTAGGCGCGGGCAAGACGGGTAATGGAGTCGAGCAGAATGACCACGTCGCGCTTGTGCTCCACCAGGCGCTTGGCCTTTTCGATGACCATCTCTGCCACCTGCACGTGGCGTGCCGCAGGCTCATCGAAGGTCGAGCTGATCACTTCGCCCTTGACCGAGCGCTGCATGTCGGTGACTTCTTCAGGCCGCTCGTCGATCAGCAGAACGATGAGGACGATCTCCGGGTGATTCGTGGAGATCGAGTTGGCGAGCGACTGCAACAGCATGGTTTTGCCGGTGCGGGGCGGAGCGACGATGAGACCGCGCTGGCCTTTGCCGACGGGGGTGAGCAGATCCATCACGCGCCCGCTGGTCGCCTCGCGCACTGTCTCCAGCTTGATCCGTTCCTGGGGATAGAGCGGGGTAAGGTTGTCAAAAAGAATCTTGTTGCGGGTCTCCTCAGGGGACTCGAAGTTGATGGCTTCGATCTTGACCAGCGCGAAGTACTTTTCTCCCTCGTGCGGGGGCCTGACGTTGCCGCTGATCGAGTCGCCGGTTTTCAGATCGAATTTGCGGATCTGCGAAGGCGAAACGTAGATGTCGTCTGGGCCAGGGAGATAGTTGTAGTCGGGCGAGCGAAGAAAGCCGTAGCCGTCGGGGAGAATCTCAAGGACTCCCTCGGCAAAGATGTGGCCTTCCTTTTCGCTTTGTGCCTGGAGGATCTTGAAGATCAGATCCTGCTTGCGAAGGCCGCTGGTCCCCGGGATCTCTAGGGTACGCGCAATACGGCTCAGTTCGGTTATGTTCTTTTCTTTCAGTTCAGCGATGGTCATGTTCACCTGCGAGGCGGGATGTTTGTGAGAGGGATGCGGGAGGGGGAAGTGCTCCAGAAAGAAACCTTGCGGAAATGCTGGGATGCAGCCGGCGTGTGCCGGCCTTGAAGCATCATCTTAACGCATGAGGAGTATCGAAACGCCGGGGAAACACAGCCGTCCGAATGCGGAATGGTGTTTCATGCTTCGTTTTCTTACTCAACGATAGTGGATTGAAAGACGCAGTTTAAGCTGCGCGGCGCCTTTCAACCGGCTGGGCTGCCGGAGCCGACACCGGCCCGAGCGTTCCAGGGTTGGTGGTTTGAAAGCGGCACAGAACTTCATTGGTCGTGTCTTGCAGCCGTGTGTTCGGCTTGTGCAGCTTACGAGTTGCCTTGCTTGCCAGTTGACAGAGCTGGTAGCGATTGGACACATGAGAGAGTGCCCCAAAAACTAGATCAGAACGCATTGCAATATTCTCCTTCGTCAGTAAACTGCCCGGCTGGTGATTTGAAATGCCGCCGGTGCAGTACAGGGAGCCAATCAATCGACGGCTGCCCCAAGTATTCACATTGATGTTTTAGACGCACGAAACTTACATCCAGTTCAACATTCTTGACGCACTTTCGGGCGTGTAAAACAGGCCTGAAGCCGTATGGGTGGATCAGACTGCAACTTTGGGAATTTCAACGCCCGTCATGCCCATTTCCGAAAGCTCTCACAACGCACCGCAGGCATCAACAAAAGAGCCTGGACTCATTAGTATGATGCGGGAAATGGCTCACGGGCACATAAAATCGCAATAAGCAACCTGCCCTATATGGATGGCTCTCATGAATGTATACCGGGCTGACGCACAGGTCAACAGTTTTTTCAGCGCTTTTTGAACAGTTTTGACGGTCCCGAAAGCCCTTACTGAAAACTGAGAAAAAACCTTTGTTTTCAATCGAATGAGTTCAAGTCTCAAAGAGAGTTTTCGCCTGGTTTTGGCGAACGGGGCCGCTGTGCAGGGATTTGCGCACTGATTCGCCCAAAAAGCGAACCAATCTGGTTACTTTCGGGCCGCAAACGAGCGGGACGGGCGTCCGTCCGGGTCAAACAGCACGGCATGGCCGTCTTCGTCGAATCCGCAAGCCGGTCGCCGCATCCGAGCTGGATGCCGGGGCGCGGCAATCATCTCGTCAACGCGGAAGACTCCCGCCAGCAGGACGATGAAGGCGGGCACTGCCACAAGCATCGCGTCCAAGCTCGAAGTTAGAACTGTCTCATTCACTACGGTCATTGAATTGGCCTCAGCAACAAAATCTGCAGTGTTTCTTCAGCAGTCTTAGCGGTTATCGGTTCAAAGCTAAGAATTGTTTAAGAACCAAGGTAACCATCGTTGCAATACGGTGGTCAATGGCACCTTTGAGGGAGTCACGGGGCTTTGGGAGCGGGAGGACCTGCGGTGGCCCAGCGGGATCGGGGCCAGATTATTGAGTATGCAGAGCCGGACGATTAGCGAGCGCGCCCGGCTCTGAGGGATTGCGGCCTACTTTGCGGAAACAGCCACCGATAACACGCGGACCGGCCCAAGCAGGCCCGAAGGCAGTAGTGGGGAATTTGCATTGTACGGTTTGGTGTCGGCAAAGGTAATGCGCACTGCATTCGGCCGCTCGTCTCCGATGAGGCGATTGACCCACGCATTGGTCACCTTAATGGTGAGCTGGTTCTTTCCGGGCTGGAGAGCAGTGGTTGCGTCTACCCGGTAAGGAGCGTGCCAGACGATGCCGAGCGGCTTGCCATTTACGGTGACTTCGGCCAGGTTCTTCACATCACCCAGGTCAATCCATAGATGCGCTCCGCCTTTCAGCGCTGAGGCCTCCAGCTCGATTGTCTTTGTATACGTTCCTGCGCCGGAAAAATATCTGATCCCCGGGTCAGAGCTATCACTCCACGAAGAAAGCGTGTCCATCGACACGGTAGGCGGCGCTCCGCGATTGGGTTGGAAGCTCACGCTCCAGGGGCCCTCCACTTGCGCGAGCACCGTCTCAGTAGCTGTGGGCAAGGTGCGCGAAGTTGATGCGACAGGCTTGCGAAAAACCACAAACACACTGCCATAGGGTTCCAACTTGAGAGGAACGGTCGTGCGCCCATCCGCGATCTTGAACGACGCCGGTTCTCGCTTGCCGGTGTCGGCGTGCCAAAGTTCCGGCGCCTTGCCAGACACACGAAACGTTGCGTCCACATTCTCAGTGCGGTCGCTGCGGTTGTCCACAAAGTAGACATCGCCATCTGCCAGTTTGCGATGGGCGAATAGAAGACGGGTGTCGGCTTCGGGCTTGCTGTAATCAAAATCGGGTCCGACGTTCATCGCCTTAAACACATCGCCGAGATCTTGACCGGCATAGACTTGGCCTTTGCCGACGCGGTGCACGCCGGTGCCATCGCCAAAGAGCTCATCGCTCAACCGGGAGAATTCCTTCTGGTCATCGGAAAGGCTTGGATCGTCGATGGGTTTTTCGCCGGCAACGGTTGCCCCGTTCGCCACCAGTTTGTGGATGGCGCGGAGCACGGGCAATGACATGTGCCTGCTGAAAGCATCTAGTCCGAGAAGACGGTAGCTTGTGCCTCCTGGCGTGGTGATGCGGCCGTTCGCTGCGCTCAGCTCGTGAATCAGGGCGTCGGCGTTGACATAGTCGAAGCCGTAGCCTTCCGGAATGCCAGGCGCCTTGTCCCCGAAAATTGCGGTCAGGTTGGAATCTTCTCCGTAGAAATAAATCAGGTCCGCGCCGAAGTGACCCTGCTGTAGCAGGAAGCTGGTGCGGGCAAGGTAGTCGATCCAGGGCCGTGCCTGTTCGGCCCAGGTCTCGTTGCGATTGAACCATTGCCCGCAGGGACCGAGCGTCATGCCGGGGGCCTTGTTGACGAGCGGCTGGTGGGCCGACTCGTGAATCACAAATCGGTTGATGCCATTGATGAACTCCATATCGGCGGCGGGCCTCAGGGTGGCGGGCGACCAGGCCCATGCGGAGGAGGATGTGCATGTGGTCAATGATTCGGCCGCGGCCAGGTTCTGGCCGTAGATGTGCGCCACCGAGGACGACTCGCGATCATCCGCGTTGTAACTGTACTGTTCCCTGACCACTCCAGGGGTCTGCACCCACATGGCGCTCATGGGAATCTCGTTGAACTTCTTCACCTCCATGCCATCGGCGACGAATGCGCGTCCGCCCTCGTGCGACTCGCCGTAATGCCCCATGCCCCACTCATGCAGAGTGGTCTCAAGCTGCCCGTAGTGCTCGGTTGCGATCAGGTCGGCGATCGTTTTGCGGAAGTCCCAGAGAAATCTGTCGCTGTCTGCGGAACTCTCGACAATCCGGCCCGCCAGCACCGGCATCCACGGCATCGGATCGTAGCCACGCAGTTTCCTGAACTGGGCAATCATGTTGTCGGTCCAGTTTTGCGAGCCGGCCTCCCAGCTGTCGTTCACCACGTAATGCAATCCACGCTTGCCGATCAGGTCGGGCCCAACGGTTCTCTTGTAGCTATCCAGGTAGGTGTCCATGTACTTCTTCACATACCTGCGGTCCATCTTGTCCACTTCAAGCCCGGTGGCCTCGGCTGTGGCCGGATGATTGGTGATGCCGAGCAGAGAGTAGCCAAAGCGAAGCACCGCCCAGTTGCCGGGCGGCGGAGTCCAGTCGAGTGTCCCATCCGGATGCATTTTCGCGGTCAGATTGATGACGTCGTTCTTTGCGATGGCGTCCGCGGGACTCACAGCGGGGGTCGACAGGATGTAGAGGTTCGGATCCGTGACGAATGCTGCTTTCTCCTCGAAGCGATTGACCCGTGCTCCTGCATGGAGCGCCAGTTCGGCGATCTCGTAGTCGGTGGGCGGCGTACGACCTCCGCGCAAGGAGGCGTCAGCCAAGGGCGAAGCCGGTGCAATCCGCTTGAATGTGACGCGGAAATACTTGGCGGTGACTGCCGGGAACGAAACCGTATTCTCCGGAGCTCGGCTCGAAGGCAATTCCGCTGCCGGGCTGAAGTTCTTGCCGTCGTCACTGGCCAACAACATTTTTTGGGGTGCGCCGATGCCAAACAGTACATTCGCCATCCGGTCTGGCGCCATCACCACATAGGTGATGGACCGAATGGTCGTGGGCGCGGCGAACTCAAATTGAATCCACGAGGATTCACCAGCTGCTGGAATCGGTAGCTTCGTAGTCTTCTGCAGGTCTCCGTCGCTGAGCATTGCAAAATCTGGCGATCCGCCGCTCGCGGTGATCTTGACGTGCTCCATGTCCAGAGGTACATCACTTGCCGGCCTGCGATAGGCAACCACGGCTGCATCCGCATAAAACTGCTGCACCGGGGCCGCGATCCCCTCTTCCGGTGGGCGGCTCATCCCCTGAAATGCGCCGGTGCTCGACGGCGGGTGAATTAGCACTCCGGTGAAGGGCTTGCCGCCCTCAACGGCGGTCGCACTCCAGACATATTTCTTCATGCCCTCGGCAGGGGGCACCCATGGACCGCCGGACTCGCTCCATCCCGGGGAGCCGGCGATGGCCTCCTCAAGGCCCAACTGATTGCCGAGCGTGACGGCATATTTGAAGGCATCTTTCCACTCCGGCGTCATATAGGAGAGGCGATGATCGACAACCTGCGGCGTATCCAGCGCCGCGTCAAAGTTCTGAAAGCCAGCGATGCCGGTCCGGTGCATCCATTCAAGGTCGAGCTTGATGCCCTCCTTCGTGATATTGCCGTTCATCCAATGCCACCAAACGCGAGGATGCGCGCTTTGTGGTGGATTTTCGAATCCGCTCTTGAGAGAGTCCGGATTGCTTTGCGCCGGAGACTGTCCGAAGGCAAAGACCAGCACAATTCCTACCGCCGCGAATCTGATTGCCGAGAGTTTCATTGCTTCTCCTTTGCGGGCGTGTCGCCGGGACAGGCACCGCATGTTTTCTGATGGGGCGCCCTGCGAAAAAGAAAGCGGCGCGACATTTCGCGCACACCTTCTCCCTGGCAGGGCTGACGGCAAATCATATTACGCCCAGTAGCTGCGGTCGAGAGTGCGGTATTGGATGGCTTCAGCGATATGCGATACGGCGAGATGCTCGGCGCCTTCGAGGTCGGCGATGGTGCGGGCCACCTTGAGAATGCGGTCGTGCGCGCGGGCGGTGAGACCCTGCTGCTGCATGGCGCGCTCAAGCAGGCGCTCGGAATCGGCGGCCAACTCGCAGTGGGTGCGAATCTGGCGCGTGGTCATCTGCGCGTTGGCGTAGATCTTCTCGCCGGCCTTTTTAAAGCGTTGGCGCTGGTGTTCCCGGGCGGCCATCACGCGGCCGCGAATCTGCGCTGAGCCTTCGGCCGCTGCGCCACCGCGCAACTCCTTGTACTGCACCGCCGGCACTTCAATGTGAATGTCGATGCGGTCCAGCAGCGGTCCTGAGATTTTGGCCACGTACCGCTGAATCATCGGCGGCGTACACATGCACTCGCGCGACTTGTCGTTGAAATAGCCACATGGGCAGGGATTCATGGCCGCCGCCAGCATGAAGCGCGCCGGAAAGCTCAGCGACATGGATGCGCGCGCGATGGTCACTGTGTGATCTTCGAGCGGCTGGCGCATTACTTCGAGCACATTGCGCGGAAACTCTGGCAACTCGTCCAGAAACAACAGACCGTTGTGCGCCAGCGACACTTCGCCGGGACGCGGCACGATTCCGCCGCCGATGAGGCCCGCATCAGAGATGGTGTGGTGCGGTGAACGAAACGGCCGTTGCGTCACCAGGCCGGCCGACGCATCCAGCACACCGGCGACCGAGTGAATCTTGGTGGTCTCTAGCGCTTCCTCAAACGTCAGCGGTGCAAGAATGGAGGGCAGGCGCTTGGCAAGCATGGTTTTGCCGGAGCCGGGCGGTCCGATCATCAGAATGTTGTGGCTGCCCGCCGCGGCAACTTCGAGCGCGCGCTTGGCCGTCTGCTGGCCGCGTACATCGCTAAAGTCCACGCTGAAGTGCTGCAACTCTCCCAGCAGCTCCTGTGTATTCACCCTGTATGGCTCGCGTTGGATGACGCCGACAACCGAACTGTTCAACAGATCCAGAACATCCATCAGAGAGAAAACAGGATAGACGTTCACTCCTTCCACAACGGCAGCTTCGGCTGCATTGGCGAGAGGAAGAATCAGATTCGGGATATTTTTTTCGCGGGCGAGAATGGCCACAGGCAACATGCCCGGGATCGGCCGCAGGTTGCCGTCCAATCCAAGTTCGCCCACCAGAAGGAACTGGCTCAGGTCAGTCACGCGCAGCGCGCCGTAAGCGCCCAGAATGCCGACAGCGATTGGGAGGTCGAATCCAGAACCTTCCTTTTTCAGGTCGGCGGGGGCTAGGTTGATAGTGATGAACGTGGGCGGAATGGTGTAGCCGGAGTTTTTAATGGCAGCGCGGACGCGGTCGCGGCTCTCGCGCACGGCGGCATCGGGCAAGCCGACCGTATGAAAGATGTCTTTTTCCGTCACGGCGCCGGAATAGTCCACCTCAACATCGATGAGGTTGGCGTCGATTCCATAAACCGCGGCACTGAGAACTTTAAATAACATAGTCTAAAGGTGCAGCGAGTGTACCAGACGGATGGGTGTCGGAATCTGTGACTCACGCTACAATCATCCCGTGCCTACAAGTCTTTTCGATCTGTACAAAATCGGCGTTGGTCCATCAAGTTCACACACCATGGGTCCCATGAAGGCCGCCGGCCGCTTTGCGCGCGACCTTGCGCCAGCGGGATTGCTGAACCGCGTTGCCCGCGTTCAGGTGGATCTGTACGGCTCGCTGGCGCTCACCGGCCTGGGCCACGGAACCGACCGCGCCGTGCTGCTTGGACTGTCTGGCCACGAGCCTGCCACCATCGATCCCGCGGCCATTGACTCCACCGTGAAGAACATCCGCGTCGCGCGCCGTCTCGATCTTGCCGGCACTCGCCCCATAGCCTTCGACGAGATCAGCGACCTGCTGTTCCACCGGGATATAATGTTTCCCCCGGGCGCGCAAATGCACCACCCAAACGGGCTGAGGCTCACGGCCATCGATGCGACCGGAGTCATTCTGGTGCAGCGGACATTCTTTTCCATTGGAGGCGGATTCGTTACCGAGGATGCGGCACAGTCTGCCGCCGGAGTCCACGCCTCTTCCGAGAAGAGTGGCCCCGCCGTTCCCTTTCCATTTCACAGCGCAGCGGAACTGCTTGCCACCGCGGAAGCCAATGAGCTCTCCATCAGCCAGCTCATGCTTGAGAACGAGTGTGCCCTGGCGGCGCCGAGTTCGGAGCAGCCTCCCGTTGCTGTGGTGCGCGACGGCATCGATCGCATTTGGGCGGCCATGCAGAATTGCGTGAAGCGCGGCATTGCGGCTGAAGGGATTTTGCCCGGTGGCCTCAACGTACGCCGTCGCGCTCATCGCCTGGCAGCGCGTCTCGAAGAGAAGGATGCCGATGGCAAGCGCAGCGACCCGCTCGCGCCGCTCGACTGGGTTACCGTCTACGCAATGGCCGTGAATGAAGAGAACGCCGCCGGAGGGCGCGTGGTTACCGCGCCCACCAATGGAGCCGCCGGCGTCGTTCCCGCTGTGGCGCATTACTATCATCGCTTCATTCCCGAAGCGGATCACGAGGGGATCGTTCGCTTCTTTCTCACGTCGGCCGCAATCGGGATTCTTTACAAGGAGAACGCATCCATCAGCGGTGCAGAGGTAGGATGCCAGGGCGAGGTGGGCGTTGCCTGTTCCATGGCAGCGGCGGGATTGACGGCGGCGCTCGGCGGCAGCAACGGACAGGTGGAACATGCCGCGGAGATTGCCATGGAGCACAACCTCGGCATGACGTGCGACCCGATTGGCGGCCTCGTTCAAATTCCCTGCATCGAACGAAACGCAATGGGCGCGGCCAAGG
>Ga0302140_10004074_pt1 | contig 18597 bp, 19 predicted proteins | sample I_Bog_E1_1_FD_202095 | JGI IMG/M metagenome (GOLD analysis project Ga0302140, IMG submission 202095) | Peat permafrost microbial communities from Stordalen Mire near Abisko, Sweden - I_Bog_E1_1 | ecosystem: Environmental > Terrestrial > Soil > Wetlands > Peat | place: Sweden: Abisko, Stordalen... | reverse complement strand
TTTCTTTATTTATTATTTAACGTTTTTTTTTTTCTATCTTTAAAAATTTTATTTTTTTCATTTTATTCGTTTTACTTAAATTCTTTAAATTTTTTATGATGAATAAAAGAAAGAAAAAAAAATTGTAATAAAAATGAAAATATTTTATTTTTTTAAAAGGAAATAATTTTTTGTGAAAAAATGTTTCAGAAAAATTTAAAATTAAATTTTAAAAAACTCTTGCTTTTATTTTGTTTGAGTATAAAAAATTTGCTATTTTTTTTTTTTTTTTTTTTTTTATGATAATTGATATAAAATTTTTATTTATTCATAAAAATAATATCTTCAAAAATGCTTTTATGCATATACATTAAAATATACAAAGAATTATAATTTAATTAAAAAAGCAGAGCTCACTACAAAAAAAAAAAATTCACAAAATTAAAATTTTTCTTCTTCATTTCAGGGCGAAACCCTTTGATCCAATTTAAATTAAAAACATAAATCATTCCGAACATGATTACATTAATCTTCAATGCAGGGATGAACTTCTACCTCAAAAGATATGAACCTTTCAATGAAAACCGACACCTCCTGAAACCCTTTGCTTTCCGCCAACATTTGAGCATTAAATCCGCTAGCATTTCTATAATCTTTGTTGGCTCCCTTGTTTAAGAAGTAATTCACTAAGTCCATATTACCTTTATATGCTGCCAATTGTAAAGGAGTCCAACGGAAATTGTTCAGATGGATGTCTACATCAATTTCCTGGGTGTCAAACTGGTGTTTCACCTCATCAGATTTGCTGTTGGATAGCTTCAGAAAGAGTTCATACTTATAAGCATTGAAGTTCATCAAGGTTTTTAACCCGGACCTTGTATTTATCAGTGTGATTAGAAAAAACTTTCGATAACTCGGAAATCAAGAAAAATAATTATAAATTTCTGAGATTTTTTCGAATTTAAATCCAAATTCCTTCAGATAAAGAATTTGATTAAAAAATGCTTTATGTTTACTTTTCGGAAAAAAACCATGTTTTTTTTATAGTAAATCCAAATATTTCTTTGACTAAAAAATAAAAAAAAATGATGTTCTCAAAAAATAATTCACATTTTTAAATTTCCAAAAAAATGATGTTCTTAAAAAAATTTCACATTTTTTTCAAATATTCAAAAAAATGAAGTTCATCCATATTTTTTCAAAAATTCAAAAAAGTAGATCTTAGGCATGTTCCTCGTCATCTTCTGCATCATGATATTCTTCATTTTCCTCATTTTCTGGTTTTTCCTCTTGATGGCCGTTGGAATGAGGCTCAACGTCATTTTCTGGATCATCAATATTCTGCAAAATGTCATTAAATTTCTTCAGTTCTTGATTAATCTTCTCATTCTCTGAGGTCAATTGTTCTTTCTAATTACCCTGCAAAATGTATTTAAAAACCATGATAATTACTTCTTCTTGATAATGTCCGAAGAGTTCCTCGAAGTTCTTCACTAGTTCATCGAGTTTCATGATTTCACTCTGTTTTAGTTGATTTATCGAGCCTAATTCTTCTATTATCTTATCTTTTTCAATCATTTTCAGCTGATAGTTCGAATTCGCGATTTCGAATTTGCTTTTGTTGTCATTCAGGCTTTTTTCACATTGCAGAATACCTTCGTTGACAACTAAAATGTCTTTTTTCAAAGCTTTCATTTCTTCGTTTTCAATGACATTTTCCTCACTTTTAGACTATTTTGATATAAATAATTGTATGGATGGTACTTTTTATGCGATTCTTTGATTGCAGCCTGAAGGTTTTTTATGGTTTCGCTGGAGCCTTTCAACATTTTTTCGAATTCTTTTAATTTCAGCTCATATTGCGTTCTGAGTTCTTGAAGCGAGGTTTTGAGAATAGAGATTTGAGACTCATATTCGGTCTTTTTAAAGAAATTATTTAAAAATAACACAAAAACATTAATAAAAACGTTAATTTGATCTATTTCTTCTGAAAGTTCCGCGTTCTTTTTTCTTTGTTCTTGTATCGCGTTTTCAGTTTGTTTGGCCTATTTTCTCAATTTTTATCATTTTTTCTTATTCGAATTACTTTTTCTTCATGAGTTTTCCGTTTCTCGCTTAAAATGCGCTTTTGTCGTTCTAACTCACCATTTAATTGTTCTATTTCATTTTGCATCTCTCTTTCTAGCTTATTATCAGTCTTATTAATGATGGGAGTTTGTGTTTGAGTCTGAGTGGTTTGTGATTTCATCATATCATTTTCTCTTTTAGAGACAAGGATCTCCTCAGCCTTTTGTTTTTCTCTTAAATAATTGTTTTTCATCCAATTTTCAGACTCATAGCTTCTGGCTTGATAATCTGTCATATTATTATTAAAAGTTTTCCCAGCGAACCTTTCACTCAAATCATTGATTTTCTGCATGATTTCTTTCTTGGCGTTGGTTTTTGGTTTTTTCTCATTCTGCTCGAAAAATCGCAAGGAAGAATTTGAAAATGAGCTTGGAATATCTTTCGCTTTATTCGATTTCATATCTTTTTTATTATAAAACCAAAAATTTCATATAATCCGAACTTTTTTCTTGCCTGTGAAAGGAATGAATTCTTTATTATGAGATCCCATATCTGATAGATGGATTTCACCATCACATCTATAACAAAGCTTTTCAGGTTCTGAGCCTTGAGATGGCCTACAGGTATAACATTTGATGGTTGCAGGCCGATTTTTGCAATGGAAACAATGAACTAAAGGAAAAATTCAAAAAAAATAATTTGATCGTTAAAACCATAAAAGCCTCTTGAAGAGATACTCATATTTTTGAAACTAAAATAATATCTATCAAATTTATTATTGCTAAGCTTTGAGCTTTCACAATTAAAAATTAAACAGAAAAAAATGACTTGATCTCGAAGAATCATATAAATTTTATAAATTTCAAAATAAAATTTAAAAAATTTTCAAATCATTCCCTCAAACCCCTCGTCCAAATGCATCTCGCTAGATTTTCCAAAATTCCTTTCACCCGTTGCTTCGCCTCCTTCAAGATTCCACTTCCAGAATTTGATCCTCACAATATAGACCCTGCCAAATTGCCAAAGGAAGTAGAGTCCTCCAAAGAAGAGCTCCTCAAGTTCTACCATCTTCTCTCCAGAATGAGAAGATTAGAAGTTGCCTGCGACGGTCTCTACAAGAACCAAGAAATCAGAGGGTTTTGCCATTTATACGACGGTCAAGTAAAAAAATTCGTCTCATCTCTTTCATTCTTTTTCTTTTAATAGGAAGCTGTCCTGGCTGGTATTGAGGCATCTCTCACCTATGATGACTGTATTATCACAGCCTATAGAGACCATTGTCATGCATTGACCAGAGGTGACACTCCATTTCAGATCTTTTCCGAATTGATGGGTAAGAGCACCGGATCTTCCAAGGGTAAGGGAGGTTCGATGCACATGTACAGAAGCAAGACCAATTTCTATGGAGGCAACGGTATTGTGGGTGCACAAACTTCTGTGGGTACTGGTTTGGCCTATGGTTTGAAATACAGTGGCAAGAAGAATGTCTCTGTGACCATGTATGGTGATGGTGCTGCCAACCAAGGTCAATTGTTTGAGGCTTGCAATATGGCAGCCTTATGGAAATTACCAGTGGTTTACGTCTGCGAGAACAATGAATATGCCATGGGTACCGCCAAAAATCGTGGTTCTGCCTTCCCATTCTTCCATAAAAGATTCCCTTATATTCCTGGTATCAAGCTCGAGGGACACAATGTCTTCCATATGAAGGCAGGAATGGCGTACGCCAAGGCTTATGCCATTGAACATGGTCCCATCTTCATTGAAGCCAAAACCTACAGATATCATGGACATTCCATGTCTGATCCAGGTATCTCTTATAGATCAAGAGAAGAGGTCCAAGAAGTCAGAAAACATAGAGACCCTATTACCTTCTTGAAGAACATTATTTTGGAACACAAGGCAGCCACTGAAGAAGAAATGAAGGTTTTGGATTTTTTTTTATTTGATTGGATTAGAACAACTAAGCTCTTTTTTCTAGCAAATTGACGTTGAATCCAAAGCTGAAGCTGAAAAAGCCATTGAAGAAGCAAGAAAAGCTCCTTTGCCTGATGATAAGGAACTGATCGCTGATGTCTACATCAACAATGAGAATTGTAATTATTAAAATTTAGTTTTGTTTTAATTTCTGTATTTTCTTTTCTATAGTTTACAAAAGAGGGGTGGAGTTGACTGACAGTTATATCCCAGGAGGAAAAAAATCATATTAAATCACTGAATTTGAAAAAAAACTAATTATTCTTTAAAAGAGAACAAATCCAAAAGAATTCAAGAATTTTTAGTATTTTCAAAAAAAAAAAAAATTAAAACAAATATTAACACACTTTTCATAAAAAACTTCATTTTATAAGCTCCACCGAATAAAATGAAATAAAATTAAAAAAATATTTTAAAAAGAATTTGAAAAAAAAAATTTTGAATTTTAATTTTTAAATATGAAAAAAAAAAAAAAAAGAATTCAAATTTTTTTTAAAGGGGTTGCACTCCATAATTGTGTCTTTACAAAACAAAAATAAATTTTAAATTTATAAATTTAATGAAAGCATTTTCTAAAATAAATAAAAAACCAAAAGAAGTTTACTTCTCTAAATTTACCATTAAATTAATTTCTTTACCATATAAGGTCCCTCCACTTCATATCCTAATTTTCTATAATAATGTCTGGTTCCCACTCCTGAAATCACTGCCAGTTTAACAGATTCATGTTCTTCCCTAGCGATTCTTTCAGCTTCTTCCATTAGCATCGTTCCATAGCCTTGATGTTGGAATTTTTGAGGGTTTCTGCTATGGATGGGAACAACCGACCCATAAACATGCAATTCTCTGACCATTGAAACTCTTTTTTAAAGATAGATAATCTGTTTTTTTATATATTGATTGATTGTTTTACCCTCCTTGTAATTCAGGTCTAAATGCTTCATCTCCTAATTTTCTTAATCTCAATAAACCAATTAAGATGTCCTAAAAAAAACAAAAAACCTGTTACTTTTAAGTAAAATTTATAGATTTTTACTTGTTTCGGATCTTCATAAGAAAGGAAGGTCTCCCAGCCACCATTTGCAGTATAATCTCTCCTTATCAATTCGATTTGTTCTGGCTTTATCTTTTGATTCACTTCCTTGATCCCCACTTCTCTTGTTCTGACATCCCTGCAGGCTATGTTCATATCTCTCATCCTATTCAGCACTAATTGTCTCAAATTACCATTATCAACCCCAGAAGTTACAATCGGCATTGGAATATCTCTTTGTATTCTATAAACTCGAACCCAAGGTGGCACCAAAGCCAAAATCTTCGCTACTATTTCCACTAATTCATCAGGATGATAGTTTCTATACTTCCCGCTTCGCCATAATTCGTAAAGCCCAGTTCCTCGAATAACCAAGGTTGGATATATTTTCAAACCATCCATGCGAAAATCTGGGTTTTCAAAAATTTCCCTTGTGCTTTCAAGATCTCGTTCCACTCCCATATTTGGTAGATCTGGCATGATATGAGCCACGACTTTAAACCCACAATCCTTTGATAATTTGAAACATTTCTTCACAGCTTCTATGGTATGGCCTCGATTTGTGTCTCGGGCAATGTCTTCATAAATGCTTTGGACTCCAACTTCAATTCTAGTGCATCCATATAATAACATATCATTGAGATGAGGCTTATAACAATAATCTGGTCTTGTTTCTATTGTAATTCCAATACATTTTAGCCTACTTTCTTCTGAAAATTTCACAGCCTCACTTACATTGTTTGAACAATGTCCACTCAAAGCATCATGAAGATTGCGGATAAAATAGTCACGATACTCCTCATCTAAGGACATGAAGGTTCCTCCCATGATAATGAACTCAACTTTATCAAAGTCATGACCTAATTTTTTAATTTGTTCGAGACGGTCCCTGGTTTGAATATAAGGGTTATATCGAGCGCGAATTGCTCTCATACTTGTAGGTTCATATCCTGTGTAGCTTTGAGTTGAGTATTCAAAGTCAGAATCTGGACCCTTTTTGAAAAAAATTCAAAATAAGAGAAAAAAAATTAAGAAAATTACTCCAGGACAATAAATGCAAATATTTCCTGTGGTTGCGATATGAGGACATCGATGTGGTTTTGACATCACGGCCACAGGCATAATGCCACTGGCCGTTCTAACTGGTTTGGCCTTCAAAAGAGGCAAAAGTCTTGATTTATAAGCTTCTGGAATAGCACTTATGATGTCAACGAGTTTTGGCACTTTGGAAATCTGGTGTTTGGAGGCGATTTCATGTTTAAGCTATAAACAAATATATGTTTATAGAATGATCTTTTTAAAGAATTAAAAGCAACTTTAGTCAAATTGATCTTTTCGTTCTTTTCATAACTATAAATAAGCTTGTTAACGATCTCCGTGAGAGTTTTGACTAGAGCCAAATTAGAATCTTCAGCATTGTTAACATGATTTTGTTTATTTTTGGGAGGCATAAAATTTCTTAAGAATTATTTATGTTTATTAAAGTTTAAAAAAAAATTTATATTAAAAAAAAAAAATCTTTTACATCTAGAATTAAGAAATTTCCTCCATCATGTCGCAATCTATGACTTTTACCCTTGTTTTTGAAGTGCCTCCCAAAGTCATTTATAACGCTTTGGTGGATCCTTTGTTTTAACTCATAAAACTTCGGAAATAATTAAATCTTTTTAATTTTTGTAGTGAAATCAGCAAATATACCAGATGTCCCACTCAATTTAAGGCAGAAATCAATGGAAGCTTCTCATTATATTCAGGAAGGATCATTGGAACTTTCCTCGAATTGGTTTTTTATTAATTTATATGATGAATTTTGTTGATAATGAAATTTAAAGGAAGAAAATAAAAGAATAAAACAAGAATGGAAATTTGAAAATTGGAAGGATTTTTCCATTGTGGAAATATTATTTAAAGAAAGAGACGAAGATGGGTGCAAAGTGGAAATAAAGCAATCAGGAATTCCCTGGGACCAAGAAATTAAGAAATTGATTGAAGGATGGAAAAACAACATTTTTAAACCAATGAGCTTAATTTGCGGGTATCCGATAGAGGATGAAGACTAAATTTCTAATATAAAAATAGAGCATTTAATTTTCAAAAAATTCAAAAAGTTTTAATTTTTTTACACTCAAAATAAAATGTATTTTTTTTTTTATTTTAATTTTTTAAAGATGTGAAAAAAAAAAAAATCGAATTAAAAAAGATTTTAAAAATTAATGCATTGGTTTTCTTAATTATAATTTCATTATACTTTAAAATAAGTACACCTCAAACATTTTTATTTTTTTTCTTTGAAGAAAAAATTCAATATTCCAGCAAGGAAAGTGAGTCCTGCATAAATCCAAAACACATTTTTATATTCAATAACATCAAGCAGTCCTAAAACAATGAAAAATTGAATAAAATTTGAAATCACAAAAGCGAAATAAACATAAGGATACACAAACCCTCCTAGTTTAATTCCGAATTGTTTCAAAGTCACTGTTGGAAATAATGAAAAATGGCCTCCTTCGCATGCCAAAATTAGGCATATCCAAACGAAATAAACAGCTTTATATTCACAAATCGCATTCAATGAACAAATCAACCCTAATTGACAACTTAACAAAAGCCAATAGACCTTCCTAAAGCCAAATTTATCCATTAAATAACCCCAAATGATTCTAAATCCAGCGTTGAAAATAAAGCCAATGCTTCCAATTAAAGTCAAAAATTGATCATCATTAATTTGTTTGAGCCCATAATCTTTAAATTGCACTGAAATCATCAAGCCGAAACCTGAAGAAAGGCAATTCATCGAAAACAACAAAAGATAATCTTTCGTCTTCACGCATTTCAACACTTCTTTGAAAGTAGCTTCTCCTCTATCATTTTCCACATTTTTTTGCTCGTTTTCGGTTTCGACTTCATTAACGAGCTTTTGTTTTAAATTTTCTTTGTTTTTCTCATCCTTTGGCATAATTAAAACGCTTCCCAAAACTGATAAAACCCCGAAATATAAAGCTAAATACTTTAGGAATACGGGAACTTGTTCTGCGATATCCCCCATAAAATACTTTCCATCTTCCATGGAAATCGGTTTTTTATTGTCCGGGTTAATTATAGTCTGGCTCATTTGTGATGCCATTAGGGTCGCAATCCCATTCCCGGCGACAATTATCCCAGTGACAAGACCTTTTTTGTCTGGAAAATGCTTAGAAGCGACATAAATTGGCACCAAATATAATAAGCCAGAGCCAAATCCGTAAACAATCGCGAAGAAAAACATAAATGACCAAAAATCGGGCATAAAACTTGATAACAAGACAGCCATGGACATCCAGAGACTCTCTATTAAACAAGCTAATTTTATTCCGATTTTTTCTGCGAGTTTCACTCCGAAGAAAAAAGTCAATCCCACGAATAAAAGAAATATTGGGAAAAGTCCTGAGGTCAAAGAGGTGTTCAATGAGGGTTCACCATGTAAACGATAATATGAAGTGACATATATGTTGATGACCCCCCAAAGATAAAAGCAGCCGATCACCAAATGGAGAATGAACCCTCCGATTACAGAGCAGATACCGCGATAATTTGGATTCATTATTTAATTAATTTCTGCTCAAGTAAAAAAAAAATTTTAAAATTTTGCTTAAAAATTTGAGAAAAAAGTCTCTTCTTTCTCTATAAAAAAAGAATGTTTCTAAATTTAGACCCCAACAATACTTTTTCCTCCGATGAGAAAATCAATGATTATCAATTGTTAGATAAATTAGGCGAAGGTTCTTATGGTTCGGTGTTTAAGGCTTTATGTATCAAAACAGGACAAATCGTGGCTGTGAAACCACTGGAGAATTAGACAGTTTGAAGCGTGAGATAAGCATTATGGAAAAATGCCATAGTGATTATATAGTTCGTTATTATGGTTCCATATTCCAAGATAATGTGTTATGGCTAATTATGGAATATTGTGCAGCAGGTTCAGTGATAGATTTGATGCGAATCACGAAAAAACAATTAAATGAATTTGAAATCGCTTCGGTATTATATTACACATTGAAAGGTTTGCAGTATTTGCATGAGAATAAGAAGATCCATCGGGACATCAAGGCTGGAAATATACTTTTAGATGCGAATGGCAATGCTAAATTGGCAGATTTCGGAGTATCGACTGAACTTTTGCATACCTGGGCCGATAAAGACACTTTTATAGGAAGTCCATTTTGGATGTCCCCTGAAGTGATCAACAAAAGCAAATATAATAAGAAAACTGATATATGGTCTTTGGGGATAACTGCGATTGAATTGGCTGAAGGAGAACCACCTTATAGTAATATTCATCCGATTAGAGCTATGTTTGCTATAAGGACTCATCCTCCAAAAGAGCTCACTATGACTAAAAAATGGTCTCCTGAATTCAACGATTTCGTGAGTAAATGTCTTAATATTGATGCAAAGGCGAGACCTAATGCGAAGGATCTGTTACAACATCCGTTTATTGAGAAAAAAGGAAGAAACAAAACTGTTTTGAGCAATTTAGTGGCTTCTAGCATTGATACGATTGAGAAGTTTCGAGCACAAAAAAATAAACCAAATGATGAAAATAATGATGAAGATGAAGAGATGAAAGGAAATTCTATGGTTGAGAATAATGCCGAAGAGGGATTCAACACTATGATAGTTCGAGAAGAAGATGCTTTTTTTCAAGCGAGCGGAACCATGATTGAAAAGAAAGAAGAAGGAAATCAGTTCCAGGGAGGGACGTTCGTGGAGAGAAATGATAATGAAGGAAAATTACCTGCCTTCGTATTGAATCAAGCTAAGATTATGGAGCAGAATCCTCAATTTGAAGATGATTTCACCAGGAAAACTGATAAAAAAGGAGCGAATAATAATGCTAATAACCAGAAGAATAATTTTGCAGAGGCCAAGAATCTACAAAAAGGCATAATAGAAGAAAATGAGGGTATGCCTAAGGAATTTATTGGAATGGATATTCAGACGATTGAATGCAGGAAGATGAAACTTGAGAAGGAGATGGATATGGAAATAAGTATTATCAGACAAAGATTCACTAAAATGATTGTAGATTGTGAAAAAGCGATTAAGTTGATGAAAGATAAAAAACAGACCGTTAATAATTTTAATAACACAGCCCAACATTACAATAATAACAATCAACAGACCAATTTCAATCCTTATTTCTCCAAAACACCTAACCTACAAGACACTCAAATAAATCCCAAAAATCAACCCAAAAACAATGATTTCCCAAGAACAAAATCCCCCTTCGAAAACAATAGAGATTATAATAATAACAACTACAATAACAATAACAATAACAATAACAATAATAATAATGGAAATGCTTTTATACAATCACAAACCAAAATGAATATCAGCCAAAGCTCCACCAATATGAATAAGCCTTTCACTCAATTAAAGAGCCAACAACACAATCTTGAAAAAAAACCGATAGCTGAAGAAACCATCACAAAGGCTTCTATCACCCCTCGAGGCAATAATATTGAGAATTCAACAAATCCAACCACTAATTTCCCGTTCTACTTCAATTCGAGACCTCCAGCTCCAGGGAAATTACAACCTTCTGTCAATGATATCAGCAGCCAAATCAAGACAAATAAACCTAATTTTAATAATTTAGCTCCTGGCTATTACCAAAAAGAAGCCCAAAACAAAGCTTCTTCTAATGTTTTGAACTTGTCAACCTCCAATAAAGATCTCAGAAACATAAATAATGTTGGTAATTTGCAGAATGGAGGTTATTTTGGATTTGGAGCGAACTTGGCTCAAAAAAAATAATTATTCGTTTGTTTGTGTTTTTTTATTGTGGTTTCTTTAGCTTTTGAAAAACAAATAATTCGATTTTTTTTTTTTCTGGATTAAAACCTCTCCTCTTTATTAAATTTAAATAAAACCCAAACATTTTTAGAATTTGGTTATGTCCTCGTCAGGTTCCTCCAGTCATCATCATCACAATTTCTTTTTCGACCTCAATACACATACACATAACAATAGAAGAAGTATCCCCGAAAAAAAAATTCCCTTTTTTAGAAATGCTTTCTTTTAAATTTAATATAATGATTAGATCAAAGAAATGCACCAGTTAATAATATCAGGAACATTGAGGGTGCACAAGCGGCCAGCATGAATTTTGATAATTTGAGTAATTCGAACGTGGATAGCGATGAAGCAATGGAAATTAAATTTACCGAAGCACATTTCCAACAATGGTACTTTGAAACATTGTTGAACCTGAGCTGCATTTCATTCTCTGGGGCCTTAATATGTGCTGGGTTATTATGGCAGATCTCCTATTTTTTTGTATTAGTGGAGTTGGCTACCTTTGATTTTCTGAATATCACAGTTCTTTACAGAAAATGGAGGACAGAAAAAAAGTATTAATTTTTAGTTTTTTTTTTGTTTTGAGAGATATGAAACATTTTTGGGTTTAGCATAATAATGCGGAGAAGAATTTATCTGTTTTGTGTGGAGGAAATAATTGGTTTTATCTGCAAGGTAAAAGAAAAATTTAAAACCATTGTATAGAATTTCAAAAGTTGATTGTCTTCATGTATTTATACAATAAGATGATCCCTTTGATCTATGTAATGATACCCCTTGGGATTTATTTCCTGGTCAGATGCCTTTTTTATAGTTGCGAAAGAACTTCCGGAGATTGTAATTCAGTCTTTGACTTTGTAGATTTTGACTCCTCCCCAAAATGAACTAAATTTATTTTTCCTTTAGATGACTATTGGATTCCGTATCTTTATGTTCATTCAGGGAGTTACTTTGTCATTGAAAATAAATGCATATATCACCTGGGAGTGGAAGGAAATTTTTTGGACTTATTGGGTCTTTTTTTCTATTCTGGTGGGTGTTAATTTTGGAATGTTCTTAATGACTTCAAGTAAATTTTGCCAGGGACTCTTTGGGGAAATTGATTTTTCAGAATGTATTGAAATATAAAATAATTTAAGTCGATGTTTTTCGGTAGTGAAAGGAATATTTTGGTTTTTCATATTAAGCACAGACTTTACTGCAGGAAGTTGTTTATTTGTTTTGGGGTTGATAGATTTTTTGGATCAAGGGAACCAAGGTAACTTTTTATTTTTATAAAGAAAGATCTTTTTTGATTTTAGAGAAACTCAATGTCTGCTTTTATTATTCTTTGGTGAGTTGGGCGTTTATTGTTATTGTTTCCTTGCTTTTTAGAAAAGATATTATGTATTATAAAAATATATATATTAAAATTTTTATATTTATATGACAATTAATTTAGGAAGTTCTTCAGAACTCTTAACATAAATGAAAATGAAATAATTGAACGATCATCAGTAGCGGAAAATAATACTAATGCTAACAATAAAGTTGAAAAAAACGCTATGGCCAAAAAAGAGCCATTGATAATCCCCAAATTTTTAATGAAATTCTCTTCAACATATTTCAAAAGAGCCAGCGAAAATTCTCTTCAGCCTCCCAAAACAGAAAAAATTAAAGACAAAATCATTGATAAGCCTGAAGAAAAACCCAAAGATCATATATCTCTTCGCAAAAAATTTCAAAAAAAACATGGTCGAAGCAGTTCTGAAATTGATTATGAGAAATTGCTTCGAGCGGGCAAAAAAATAAGCACCTCTTCAATTTATGATTTACTCAACAATCGTTTGACTGATCATACATTAAATACACAAATCAATCCAACAACTGAAAACTATGCAATCACTATTCCCACCGAAGTTGAAGAAGAAATCAGAGGCAAAAAAGTTCCTCCTAGAATCTCTCATTCTCCCTTGGAAGTCATCACTTTCTTTTCTTCCGAAGCTAACAATAATCCAAATGAGAAATTGATCAAACCCAACAACTTCCTTCAAGCTCTTTCAGAGGAAGAATCCAAGAAAAATGAAAGGGGATTCAATAAATCAGTAAGTCCCAATATCATTGCTCCCTATACCGATAAAGATCCCTTTCAGACTCAACAAGAACTTGGCTTGTTTCACACCAGATCAAGATCTCTTCAATTAGTTTCTGTCTTGAAGGAAGAAAGTTTCATCAAAACACCAGCAGATACAATGCAAGTGGTTTACACTCCTTCGGGTGCGGAAATAAAGAAATTATCAGAGGAAAAACAACTAGAAAATAATTTGGATCGATCTGTGGTGAATTGCCTCATTTGTTTCGATAAAGCACCGGATGCAGTTTTTATGGAATGTGGACATGGAGGTTTGTTTTTAATAATTTTTTAGTCTTTGTTTTGATCATTATATTTTTCAATTATTTACCTAATATTAAATAAAATATCATATGGTAATAGGGGTCTGTTATGAATGTTCTTTAGAATTGTGGAAAAACACAGGCGAATGTTTCTTATGTCGTCATGTAATTTTATAAACATAAGAAAATATTTAAAATAAAAAAAAAGAAAATACAACAAGTCTTACAAATCGACATAGCTACTAAATATGAAAAATTTATCAAAGTTATTTCCTCAACACAAATGGTTGAAGAGGAACGTTTAAATGAACCAGATGAAATCAGAAGATAATTTTTGTTTTCTATTATATAATATCGATTTGCTTCATATCTACGTAAATATCTTTAAATTGAAAAATTCGCCATTTTAAAAATTATTAGAAAAAAATGAAGCAAATTAATATAAATATAATTATTGAAATAAATAAAATCTATATGTTTGAGAATTTTAACTTTCAACCCATTTCTTTATTAATAGTTTCCTTTTTTTCATTCTCATTCTCATTGATCATAGAATCAATCAAATTCATTTCATCCTCATGAATTTGATCATTTTTCTCGAAAAATATATTCTTCATCTCATTCTCATTCCCAAACTCCTTCTCTTTAAATTCATAATTTATGCTCAAAACATCTTGTTTTAAAATTTTTGATAAAGTTGGACTTTCTAACTCAAATTGATGGTTTAACTCACCATTGGTCTGCCAATCTAATCCAACGAACTCCTCCTTTAAATTAGGGTTTGCTTCATTTCGTTGTAATAGTTTCTCTAAATCTTTCCCGAATATCTCATCGAATTTATGTAGTTCAGTATTCTCATTTTTTCCTTTGACCTCATCGAAATTATTATTGGTACTGATGTTTTCATTTTCATGTGGGTTGATCTCATTTTCTAATGATGGATCTTTGTGATGAATGAACTTTTGCAACTTGTTTTTTAGTTGAAGATCAGGCAAGATTTTTTTTTTCAGGTATCGCTTCATCTTCTCTTTGAAAATTGTTTGCATATTTAGTGGTATTTTTTGGCAAACTTCCTGCCAATTATTCGCTATCGCCAACAGTTTCTTCGCAATTGAAACAGAATCACCAGATTTTGTGTTACTACTGCCTTGATTTTTTCCCTTTTTATTTTTGCGATAGTTCTTTTTTTTAATTTTTTTTTGAACTAAAGGTTGAGTCATTTTATTGTTGGTGTCTTCGTCTTTATTAAAGGAAGCTTCCCAAGAAAAAAACTCTGATTCTTTATTGCTTGAGGTGATTTCACGAGACAAGGGGTCAGAATGGAAACCCTGAGGACAGAAAAATTGTGGTCTTTGAATAAAGTGACTTTGAGTTGATTGGGGACTGCACTGCCAAAAACTATTGGCTTTCTTTAGAACAGAGCCGAAAACATTTTCATTGTGATTCTGATAAGGGTAGAAATATTGTGGGGAAGGAGGATAGAAATTATTCTGTCCTTCCATTGCACTGGGCATCATTTTCACATTATTGGCATAGATTTGTGATGGAACCAAATTTTGAAATCTTCCTATTGGGGTGTAATTGCCATTATTAGGAACATAAAAGTTAGCTTGGCCATAAGGAATTTGGCTCATCATTTGAGGTAGAACTTGATTTTGAGAATAAACATTGGGAGAATAAAAACTTGGGTTACTTGGAGGAGCTAAATAGGTATTATTAGAGGGAGGGAGTTGTGGTTCAGGATTTTCATTGGACTTTTGCATGAATTTTAGCTTGGAAGCCCAATAATTTGTTGCTGAATCAAGGAAATTAGGATTTAGGTTTGGTTTCATTATTTTCGAGGTAAAAGAATATATTATATGTTTTTTTCTAATTTAGATATTTAGGGAGATTTAAATGTGATTTTAATGCAAAAATATCACTTTCAATTCGGTCAATTGAGGAAGAAAGTCAGCAAAATTACTTCCGATAATAGAGTTTTATTAAAGAGAAGAAATTTTACAAGAAATCCGATAATGAATAAAAAAAAACCTTAAATTCCCAAACTTCAAATTTTATAAAATAATTAAACTCTGAAAAAATTTTCGTTTTTCACAATGAATATTTCCATCCCGACACTTATAGATGAATTGAAATCAGAAGACATAAAAAAAAGAATCAATTCCATAAAACATCTGTCAATAATTGGTTCAGCTTTGGGTCCTGAAAGGACACGTTCTGAGCTAATTCCCTTTCTATCAAGCGGTCTTTTAATTATTGTAAAAAAAATGATTTTTAAGTTGTTTTTTTCAGAACTTTTGGATGATGAAGATGAAGTTTTGGTTCTTTTGGCTGAAGTTCTTGGGAATATCATTGAGCATGTTGGAGGTCAAGGATATTGTCGGTTATTATTGCCTTTACTTGAATCATTATGCCAGATTTCTGATGAGCAAGTTCGAGAGAAAACCATCATTTCCTTGAAAAAGATGATAGCCAAAAACGAGGATTATTTTGTTGTCATGTTGAAAAAATTTCAAATTTCTGAATATTACTCATGTAGAATAGCAGCCACAGAGCTTATTCCCACGATATATGGTCAGATTTCCCCCATCACACAAGCCGAAATTTTAGCCATGTATAAAATATTAATGAAAGATGCGTTGCCGATGGTTCGTAAAAATGCTGCTAAGAACCTTTCTGGATTTATAAAGGCCTTGAACCCTGGACAAGAAAAGGATGTTGTTGAGATTTTCCAGACTTTATTGAAAGATGAAGAAGATTTTGTGAGGTTATATTTGGTGGATGGGTTGATTCAGCTGGCAAGTTATTTGCCTGTTAGCAAATATAAAGAAATCATTGTCGGCTTTTTTCAAAGTTTATCGAATGATGCTTCTTGGAGGATCAGATATATATTATGCGATAAAATCAAAGAAGCTGGATTAATTATGGGAAAGGAAAATACCAAAACACATATTATGACCTTTTATTTAAAATGCTTGCAGGATGCAGAACCTGAGGTTTTTTTTTTTTTCCATTTAACATTTTTTAAAAACTTTTAATTTTTTATAAGATGAGAAACATAGCATCTTCCAACATACAAAATATCAGTCATTTGATCACACAAAAAATGTTGGATGTAGAAGAAGTCATAATGAAAATTTGTCCGATTTTAAAAACTATCCAAACAGATCCAATGGCTTATGTTCGAGCTTCGTTCGCTGAACAAATTTTAACTTTATGTGGGGTTTTTGGAAAGAAGAACACGAATGAAATAATCTTGCCAATTTTCCTCGCACTTTTGAAAGATGATGAAATCGAAGTGCGTGTAAATCTGTTTAAAAAAATTAATGAAATTGTCAAAGTTCTGGGAGTGAACACTCTATCTCAAACAATAGTTCCTGGATTGGTGGATTTGGGCAATGATAACAATTGGAGAATCAGGGTCACGTCTATTGAATATCTTCCATATTTTGCAAAACAAATAGGAGAAGAGTTCTTTTCAGAAAGAATAATGAAATTAGTGGGAACGCTCGTTACTGATAAAATTTTTGCTGTAAGGTAAAATGATTAAAATATTTAAAAATTTAAATCTGGATGGAAATTTAGAGAAGCAATGATAAAGATCATCTATGAATTGACAGAAATTTTAGGTGAAAAATGGTTGGAGAAAAATATTCTTGAAAAATATTTAAAACTCGCTGGATCCACGAATTATCTCTTTCGAGAAACATTCCTATTCTTTATTCAGGTATTTATCAAAATAATAAAACATTTTCAATCAAAAAATAGAAAATGAGCCCATTGCTTTCTCAAGATTTATTGAGTCATTCAATTATTCAGATATTATTCGATTTGTCAAAAGATCAGATTGCCAATGTAAAAATGAACTCCGCGAAAAGTTTGAAATCTTGTTTTGTGAAGGTTTCAGAAAAAGATAAAGTAATGATATTTCCAGATTTTTTTGTTTTAATTAAAAAAACTAGGAAACCATCAAATCTAGCTTGATTAAATTGTCCAATGATGAAGATTGGGATGTTAAAGTCATAACTCGACAATGCTTAGATTCCTTGATTTTATAAAATTTTAACCTAAACCAAAAAATATAATTTTTTATCAAAAAAACAAATATTATTTATGCAAATTGTGAATTTCTTGACCAAAGGTTGACATCTTACGGTTTCAACGCTCAGGCTAATATAAAGTACCTCTTCTTGAGAATAGCTTAAAATCTGATAATTTATGGTATTTTAATTTAAGTTCTAAAAATTAAAAAAAAACTATAAATTCAATTTTCGATTTAAGATAAACTCAAGTCGTTTTAATGTGCGTATTTATTAATCACTGTTTCCTAATCAATTTAATTTTTCCCTTCTTTGGTCCTTGATCAAAATTTCCTTGCAAAGCCTCCTGATTTATGAGGTCTCAATGAACAGATTGAAAATGGCGATTAAAATAGTTGATCCCTAAAAATTCAAATTTTTTCCTTATACAGTTCCTGCTCACTTAAAAGTGTGCATATTTTGCTATCAATTTTTATTTAAATTCAAAACATTCTACAAATTTTTTTTAATATTTTGTATAAAATCCTTTAGCTTCTATAACACTTTGGAGTCTTCTAGGCATGCTTTCAACTAAACCATGAAAATAGTATTTCAATCTTTCATTCATTGAATTCCATTCTTCTTTGCAAAACGTTTCCAATTGACCAAGGTTCTTTGGCTTTCTTGATCCCACTGCCTTTTTAAGTTCGTCCCACACACAGTCAAGAGGATTGAGATCTGGGGAGTTTGGGGAGTAATCTCTAAAATAATCGATGTGATTGTTATTCAAGTATTCTTTGGCGATTTTTGAGGGTGCTTGGGGTCGTTATCCTGCAACATTATGAAATCCTCTTCAATTTCCATTCTTGAGGCACTTTGTTTAAGATTTTGCTCTAAAATTGATCTGTATTTTTTGCCATCAAGAATTCTGTCAATTGAATGCAAGTTTCCCAAACCATTAAAACCGAAACACCCCCAAAAGTTTACTTTACCTCCTCCTCCTTTGAATACATTCTCTTTTTAGCAGCCCAAGATCGATTAAATGATTCTTCATTGGATGTTAGTTAAGTTGTTAACTGCTTGGTCATTTTCGAAATTTGAAAAAATTTAAATTAAAAAAGTTCCAAAAACTTCAAAAAATAATTTTTGAAAATTCAAAAATAGCCATAAATTTGATTTATTATTATTATTATGTGCACACTTTTAATATTTTATATTTAGAAATTAAACAAAAGAATTTGAAATTCAAAAATTTTTATTTTTATTTTTTCAAAAATAAACGAATTTAATTATAATTTTTATTATTTA
>Ga0302140_10004068_pt1 | contig 18615 bp, 15 predicted proteins | sample I_Bog_E1_1_FD_202095 | JGI IMG/M metagenome (GOLD analysis project Ga0302140, IMG submission 202095) | Peat permafrost microbial communities from Stordalen Mire near Abisko, Sweden - I_Bog_E1_1 | ecosystem: Environmental > Terrestrial > Soil > Wetlands > Peat | place: Sweden: Abisko, Stordalen... | reverse complement strand
TTTTGGTTTTTATGCAGCACCAAATCACCCGAGCGGTGGGTATTGTCGTCAACATATTTGTCAACAACAAGTTGTGCCCGTTTATCGGGGTGATTACCGCCGCCTACTTCCAAAACCTTATATTTTCGTTTAATCAGGAGGTCGTCACTTGTGTTAGGGGTCCTTATTTTCATATCAAATTGTTGCAGTTTCTAAAAATCATGTAAGGGGGTTTAATTTTTGAATGCAGTAGCGGCACACGTAATTTTAAACTCAGGTGTGTTATACGGCGACCATTAAAAATAAGATACACAAAACAATGATTATCTTTATTTTTCTAATTTGCTTCTAACCCCCCAATGTTAAATGGGCAAAAATGATACCAGTGATCTGTTAAAGTTCATGCTGCCTTATCGCGACAGCGTAAAAGCGGCGGCTTTGTGGCTGCGCGGCTTTGTTTGGGACCTGTACCCGGACGCCAATGAACTCATTTACGACAATTATAATAGCGTTGCATTCGGCTGGTCGCCGACGGACAAAGCGGGCGATGTTTTCTGCAGTATAGCCTTGTTTACCGATCATGTAAATTTCGGGTTTAACCGCGGCTCCGAACTGCCAGACAAACAGAAATTACTGCTGGGAGATGGCAGCCTGTACCGGTACATAAAAATATATGATAAGGGTGATTTCCCAGAAGAATATATCATACAATTTCTGGCAATGGCCTATGAAAATTCGATGTCGCGATTGAAGCCGGGTAAAAAGATATTTAAGGGGGAGACGGTCGTTAAATCGATATCGCCGGTAAAGCGGAGGCCTGTAGAATAAAAAACTATATTTATCGGATGAAATTGTTACCTATCCTTTTGCTTCTTGTACCGACTCTGTCGTTGGCACAAATCAGCGTTGACATTAGTGGTAAAGACCTGAACTATTATCGCAAAATTGAAAAAGCAAATAAAAGCGAAATATTTAAAAGCGATATGGGCTATTTACAGTCAGGTGAAATGGCTACTCCTGAAGTTTATCGAAGAAGCCAACCTAACTTACCAGATTTATTGGTGACTTATTATTCAAAAAAAGAGATGTCGAAAATTACTGAGATCGATTACAGCTGGGACGAAGCAAATTTCGTAGCGGATAAGATGCCCAAATTAAAAACAAGCCAACAATTGATGCCCTATATTGAAAAATATAAGGAATTATTAAGTGAAATATCGGCGAAATTTGGCAGTGGTAAAACGGAAGGGAACCTCGAAGACACCTCAAAAATTAACAATGGAGGCATGATGTGCAATAATGAGTGGACGACTGATTCAGTACGGGTAGATTTGGATATTAGCCTATCGAGCAAGCCAAAAAAGTTAGGGCCTTTAAGTGAGCTCCCGGGGTACTTTGTTCGGTTAGATGTTGAAGATATTAGCCAAGACAATGCGGGGAGGATGGATGATACGCTTACAAAACAAAAAACAGCAACTTTGGATGCAAAAGCAAAACTGTTTTTCAGATATCTTGTCGCCGACAATATGAAGGGTGTAAAAAGTCTTTTGGCCAAAGAAAATAGCCTGCAATTAAAAGTTATAAAGGGATTGATAAAAGATGATGGATGGAACTTAGATAACTCCGGTAAGCAACTTGTTTTACCAGCTGCAAAAATGTACGTCTCGCTTACTTATAAAAGGCAAGATGATAACAATTCACCTCCGTTAGAATTGCTAAGCTTTTTATTTGACGATGATGACAAAATAGTATCAATACAGTCAATGGTAAGGCGAGCTAATCAGTGAGATAGCGGCGGTTGTTTTAACAATAAATTTTTTTTATTCCCTCCCCATGGACCTCGATTTCAATAAAAACGAAGATATCAATAAACAGCTGGTTTATGAGCTGCACACCCGCCTCAAAAAGGTTTTTACCGGTGGCGGCGAAAAAGCGGCGGCCAAACAAAAAGAAAAGGGCAAAATGCTGGCCCGGGAGCGCGTGGCTTATTTGATTGACGAAAAAAGACCCTGGCTGGAGATGGGCGCTTTTGCTGGAGACGGGATGTACGCCGAACATGGCGGTTGCCCGTCCGGAGGGGTTGTTTGCGGAATAGGCTATGTATCGGGCAGGCAATGTGTAATTGTTGCCAATGACGGGACGGTAAAAGCTGGCGCCTGGTTCCCTATCACCGCTAAGAAGAACCTGCGCGCACAGGAAATCGCCATGGAAAACCGGCTGCCCATTATTTATTTGGTAGATTCTGCCGGTGTGTATTTGCCTTTGCAGGACGAGATCTTCCCGGATAAGGAACATTTCGGCCGTATCTTTCGCAATAATGCGCTGATGAGCAGTATGGGTATTGTGCAGATATCTGCCATTATGGGGCCATGCGTGGCCGGTGGTGCATATTTGCCGATTATGAGTGACGAGGCAATGATCGTTGAAGGTACCGGTTCTGTTTTCCTGGCGGGATCATACCTGGTCAAATCAGCGATAGGAGAGGATGTGGATAACGAAACGCTTGGCGGCGCCACTGCGCAGTGCGAAATTTCGGGTGTTACCGATTACAAGCAGCCAAACGATAAAGCCTGTCTTGATTCCATCAAAAAGATTATGGGAATGATTGGCGATTATCCGAAAGCGGGTTTCGACCGGGTAAAACCCATTGCTCCGAAGCTTGACGAAAAAGACATTTACGGCATCTTGCCCGATAACCGCGAAAAAGCATATGATATGATGGAGATTTTGCTGCGCCTGCTGGATAATTCGGAGTTTGAGGAATATAAGGCAGGTTTTGGGCAGTCCATCATTTGCGGGCTGGGGCGCGTGGACGGCTGGGCCGTTGGCATAGTGGCCAATGAGCGCAAGGTGATCAAGTCAAAAAAAGGAGAAATGCAGTTTGGTGGTGTCATCTATTCCGACTCGGCGGACAAAGCCACCCGCTTTATTATGAACTGCAACCAAAAGAAAATACCCCTGGTGTTTTTGCAGGATGTTACCGGTTTTATGGTAGGCAGCCGCGCCGAGCATGGCGGCATTATAAAGGATGGCGCCAAAATGGTAAATGCGGTAGCCAACTCGGTGGTGCCTAAGTTTACCATTGTTATAGGTAACTCTTACGGCGCCGGCAATTATGCCATGTGCGGCAAGGCTTATGATCCGCGATTGATTTACGCCTGGCCCACTGCTAAAATAGCGGTGATGGGTGGTGGCGCAGCGGCGAAAACATTAGTGCAAATACAGGCGGCAGGCCTAAAAGCAAGGGGCGAAGAAGTTGATGCGGTGAAAGAAGCGCAATTGTTAAAGGAAACCACCGACCGTTACAATAGCCAAACTACGCCTTATTATGCAGCCGCACGGCTTTGGGTGGATGGTATTATTGATCCGCTCGAAACACGGAAGGTGATATCGATGGGGATCGAGGCGGCCAATCATGCGCCGATTGAGAAGGCGTTTAATGTGGGTATCATTCAAACGTAGACCCAAAAACTTACGAAGTTTTTAAACGGTGTAGCCCTCAACGAGGCCCTTGAAAAACAAACAACTCCGAGTTAAACTTCGTAAGTTTCGCCAGTTTCCCTATCTTCAACTTATGAAGTTTACTTTATTACTATATCTGATATTTATCTTTTCAGGCGCATCAGCACAAAAAATAATTCGGACTGAAAAAGTAACGGATCATTCAACCCATATTTTGGGTAATGATTTTGAAGGCATCGTGTTTCACGACAATTACTTTCAAAACCCAAAGGATAGCGTTGAAAGGAAAATAAAAAGGTTTACTCCTACAACTGCAGACATAGAAGCAACAGAGCAGATCTTGCATCTGCAACGAAAAAACAAAGCTAACAAAGGCGACAAGGACTACATTTTTCGTCATCTTGGCGGTTATCGAAGGCAATATATTGGGTATATCGATTCAACTGGCGATACGATGGTGTACGTCAACTGTTTTCCAAAGGATGAAGATTGGGCAACAGAAAAAGCGAAGCGCGGCAATAAAACACTTGACGTCCCAAGATGGTATGATAGCTTATTTTGGGTATTTGATGGCGGTAAATCGTTTTGGCAGGCGTATATTAGTCTCCGCACAAAGAAAATTAAATCAATGTCGGTAAATGGCCTTGCCTGATGCAGCTTACGCTAATTTGTGTACGGCAGTGTAAAATTATTAACACGCCCTTTTATTACATTTTCCACATAATTACTACCTTCAAACCATGAAAAAACTGCTACTGCTACTGCCACTGCTACTCATCCTCAACGCAAAGGCCCAATCCCCGATGGAAATTCATCAAAATGCCATCCTGGTGGATACCCACAACGATGTGCTTTCCAATGAGTTGATCAACAAACTGGATATCGGCCAGCTGCAAACCGTTGGTAATTTTGATTTGGTGCGCGCCAAACAAGGCGGACTGGATGCGCAGGTGTTTTCGATATGGTGCGGGCCGGAATACGGTAAGGGCACGGCTTTTAAGTTTGCCAACCGGGAAATAGATTCGCTTTATGCGCTGATCGCTCGGTATCCCGACCGGATTACACTGGTGCGCAATTCGGCGGAGCTGCTGCAGGCCGTTAAGGATAATAAAATGGCCGCTTTGATCGGCGTTGAGGGCGGCCACATGGTTGAGGACCGGATGGATTATATCGACAGCCTGGCCAAACGGGGCATGCGCTATCTAACGCTTACCTGGAACAACAGCACCTCCTGGGCATCGTCCGCACAGGACGAAACCACCAACCGGGCCTCTTTGAAGCACGTTGGCCTTACTGATTACGGCAAACAGATCGTTCATCATTTAAACGATTTGGGCGTAATGATCGATCTTTCGCACCCCGGTGAGCAAACTTTTTACGATGTGCTGGCGACAACCAATAAGCCGGTGATCGCCTCGCACAGCTGCGCGTATTCCATTTGTCCTTTTCGCCGCAATTTAAAGGATGCACAGCTAAAAGCGCTGGCCAAAAATGGCGGGGTAGTTTTTGTAAACTTTTTCAGCGGTTTTGTGGACAGCACCTTCTTTGGGAAATATGATGCCTTCCTCAAAAAATATAAGGTGCAGTTAGATTCGCTCACCAAAGTATATAATGACCCCGACCTGGCTGCCGACAAGCTGGTTACGCTTCATAAAACGGAGGCTGATGCCTTACGTCCGCCTTTGAGCCTGCTGATACATCACATCGACTACATCGCCAAACTGATCGGCGTTGACCATGTGGGGATCGGCTCCGACTTTGACGGCGCGCCATCATACCCGCTGGGAATGGATGATGTAAGGGATTACCCGAAGATCACTGCCGAGCTGTTGAAGCTGGGTTACACTGAAAGTGATGTGGATAAGATTTTGGGCGGGAACTTTTTGAGGGTTTTGAAGGCGAATACGGGGAAGTAAAGACATCCTGATTTTACATGAGACCTTTTGCATTTATCATTTTTTTGTTTTGTTGTGCATCGGCCGATGCGCAGTTGACAAAGATATTCTTCGACAAAAATCATAAAGCGCTCAAAGACAAAGATTCCTCGAAGGCGTCTACCTACATCCTTAAAGAAAAGCTGGCGGATACGGGGTGGTATGTGAAAGAATATCGAAATGATGGCTTTATATTAAGCGAAGGGATGTACAGGGACGAAAAAATGAAAATTCCGCAGGGAAAATTTACTTATTACTGGGTCGCGTTAAAAAAGGAACCCTTAACCAACCCTTATTACAGCTACGTTGAAATTGTTGGATACTATTCAAACGGGTTAAAGACAGGCACATGGATAAGATATAACGATAAGGGGGAGAAAAGCGAGGTGTCCAATTACATCAACGGGAAAATGAATGGCTTATACCAGCAATACACTTTTCCTGGTCATCTTTATGTAGACGGCAATTACCAGGACGATAAACGGGGGGGCGAATGGCATGTGTATAACAAATATGGAAAGGTGATCGTAACAGATACTTATTCAGCAGGGCAGGTAATCAATACCGTTAGGGCGAACCCCGATTCAATTCCGACCGTCTCAGGGCCGGAACTTATGGTAACTTCTGTGAAAGTTGTGGCAGCCGATCGGAAAACCGGAACCACCACCGTAGACCTCTCAGGCGGAATTGGCGAAATAATAAATGCTTATCCGGACTGCGATTTTAATAAATTGCTGCTTAAGAAAATAGAAAACGCAGTGGATAAGAGTACCGATGGATGGATATTGTTACATTTTTTTGTTTTGAATAACGGTGAAACCACCCCTGTTTCATTGATGAAGGGCTTGGACAACGATACGAATGACTTATTGAAGAATGTCGTTCCTGTCTTGTGTACCTGGCATCCCGGGCAACAGAATGGGAAAAATATCGACCAGGCAATTTATTGTACCATAAGGATACGCAGTGGGCAAATAACGGCTAAATATAGCTATAACCTGAATGATGCGACCCAAAACTGATATCCTTATTCCCTGCGCTGGTAACGATGGTGAAACTCCTGGTTCAACCACTTAACTTTACTGCTAACTGACTGATAAAACGCAGTTTTTTTCCTATTTTTGCATTCCAATTTCGCAATAATTCATGACTGATAATCACGAACACGTTAAATGTTTAATAATAGGTTCAGGTCCTGCCGGTTATACCGCTGCGATTTATGCTTCGCGCGCTGACCTGAAACCTGTAATGTACACCGGCCTCATAGCCGGCGGGCAGCTTACCCAAACTACCGAGGTGGAGAATTATCCCGGCTACCCGCATGGTGTGCTGGGCCCGGATATGATGGAGGATTTCCGCAAACAGGCCGAACGACTGGGCACCGATATCCGTTTTGGTTATGTGAGTTCGGTGGATTTTTCACGTTTGCCGCATAAAGTGGTGATCGATGAGGAAAAGACCATATTGGCTGATACGGTGATCGTTTCCACCGGCGCATCCGCCAAATGGCTGGGTTTGGATTCGGAACAAAAATATAATGGCTTTGGCGTTTCGGCCTGTGCGGTGTGTGATGGATTCTTTTTTAAAGGACAGGACGTTGCTATTGTAGGTGCCGGCGATACCGCTGCTGAAGAAGCTACCTACCTGGCAAAACTTTGCCGCAAGGTGTATATGCTGGTGCGCCGCGACGAGTTCAGGGCTTCAAAAGCCATGATGCACCGCGTGCTGCATACCAAAAACATCGAGATACTGTACAATACCGAAACCAAAGAAATAGTTGGCGACGGGCAAACCGTTAACGGTGTTACGGTGTTCAACAATAAAACCTTCCAGGAAAAAACGCTGGAGGTAACGGGTTTCTTTGTGGCGATCGGTCATACGCCCAATACCGAAATATTCCGCGGCTGGCTGCATATGGACGAAGTGGGCTATATCAAAACCACGCCCGGATCAACCACCACCAACGTGGAAGGTGTTTTTTGCTGCGGCGACGCACAGGACCATATCTACCGCCAGGCAGTTACAGCCGCGGGTACGGGATGTATGGCGGCCATCGATGCGGAACGTTATCTGGCAGCGAAGGAACATGTGGTAACTGCGTAAGTGGAGGTTAATAGGTAAAAGGCAAAAGGTAAAAGGTAAAAAGTGGGCGGATAAACAAGCAGTGTCGGTCAGCTAAATCATAAAAATCAGTTCAATCAACGGTTAAGACAAAATAAACAAACCAATTATATATCATGGGAAAAGGCGATAAGAAGACAAAAAAAGGCAAAATGGCAATGGGCTCATACGGCAAAAAAAGGCCGCACGATCCGAAAAAAGCTAAACCTGCCGAAGCAGCAGCCGTTACAGAAGCGAAGAAATAATAAAAAAGCCATTCCGACCTATTGGGATGGCTTTTTTATTTAGACACAGATTTTTTACAGCTGCCGGCATACATTTTTTTTAAAATCCGTTAACTTCACGGCCTTATATTAACAGGCACCCATTTCACATGCTTAAAAAAAATCTTTGGCTGCTTTGCTTTATCATTGCAGCTTTCCCGGGTATGTCAAATGCCCAGGACACCGACCCTAACCTGGGTATTATTCCCGCACCGGTTTCCATCAAAAAAAATCCTGGTGAATTTACCCTAAGCCGGCAAACCGTTATCCTTGCGGATACCGTAACTAATAAAGCTGTCGTTTTCCTGGCCGATTATTTGCAAAATACAGCGATGCTGAAGCTATCCCTGCAAGTTAACAAAGGCAGCAACGCGCCGAGCAGGATTGTCCTTACTTCAGCGGGTACCGACGACTTGCCTGCCGAGGGTTATCATTTAACCATCACCCCACAGCAGGTACTGATCGCCGGTAAGGGCGCCGGTTTGTTTTATGGTATACAAACGCTCATTCAATTAATCCCCTCGGGCACGGCGGCTACCGTTAAACTACCCTGCGTGCAAGTAACCGATTACCCGCGCTTTGCTTACCGCGGGATGATGCTGGACGTTTGCCGGCATTTCTTTTCGGTGCAAATGGTTAAAAAATACATCGACCTGATGGCCGCCTATAAGCTGAATAATTTTCATTGGCATTTAACCGACGACCAGGGCTGGCGCATCGAGATAAAGAAATACCCCAGGCTGACGCAGATCGGCAGCCAGCGGGCGCAAACCGTTATCGGCAATTACCACGACCGCACCCCGCAGCAATATGACAATACACCTTACGGGGGCTACTATACCCAGGACCAGATACGCGATGTGGTAAAATATGCGGCGGACCGGTATATCAATATCGTTCCCGAAATTGAAATGCCTGGCCATTCGGAAGCTGCGTTGGCAGCGTATCCCGAATTGAGCTGCGACCCTACGCTTAATTATAAAGTGGCTGAAACCTGGGGCGTTTTTCATGATATTTATTGCCCGTCCGATAAAACTTTTAGCTTTTTGGAAGACGTATTGACCGAAGTGATGGACCTGTTCCCCGGCAAGTATATCCATATTGGCGGGGATGAAGCGCCGAAGGACGTTTGGAAAAAATCCGAATTCTGCCAGAAGCTGATGAAGGACCAGGGTTTAAAAACCGAAGATGAGCTGCAAAGCTATTTTATACAGCACATTGAAAAGTTTGTCAATTCAAAAGGCCGCAGCATCATCGGCTGGGACGAGATACTCGAAGGCGGCTTATCGCCAAACGCCACGGTGATGAGCTGGAGAGGTGAGGAGGGGGGCATTGCCGCCGCGCAGCAAAGCCACAACGTGATCATGACGCCGGGCAGCGGCGGTTTATACATCGACCAGCAGCAAAGCAAGGCCGAACTGGAGCCGCTTAGCATTGGCGGTTACGACCCATTGAGCAAAATATACAGCTACAACCCGACGCCGGTAGAGTTGACACCCGATCAGCAGAAATTTATTTTGGGCGTCCAGGCCAACCTGTGGACGGAGTATATCCCGACAGAAATTAAAGTAGATTATATGGTCTTGCCGCGGCTGTTCGCGCTGTCGGAAGTGGCCTGGTCGCCGCTGGCCAATAAAAATTATAACGATTTTGCCAATACGCGGCTGCCTTCGCACCTGGCAAAGCTGGATGCAAAAGGATTTGACTATAGGGTGCCCACCGCTATCGGGATACAGGACACGATTGTATTCGGCACGAAATTGAACGTCAATTTAAAGCCTTCGGTAACGGGGGCAAAGGTGTATTACACGATTGATAATTACGACCCCCGCGAAACCGATATCGAATACACTATGCCCATGAGCTATGATGTGCCGCCCGACCAGTACCGCGATCTGAAAACCATTGTGATTACGCCATCAGGCAAGCGCAGCATCATCACTCATGAAAGGATGTACAACAAAATGCCATTACCGGCCGAAACGTTTAACGGTACGGTAAAAGGCATGAAATACGAGCTGGTTAGCGGCGATTTTACAAGTATCGACCAACTGGCAACCGCCCCGGTGATAGATACAGGCACCACGCAAACCTTTAACACCTCGGCCTTCAAAAAAAATATAAAGGGTTTTGGTGTAATATATAACGGATATTTACGTGTTGATACCGACGGCGACTATGGTTTTTCCACTATATCGGCCAACGGATCGCAATTGTTGATAGATAACCAGCCGGTGGTGGACAATGACGGGAAGCACGGTGTTTTTGAGCAGGGTGGGACGGTGCCGCTGCTGAAGGGTTTCCATAAGATAACGGTAAAATACTTTGACAGCGGGAATGCCGGGTTAGTGAGGGTAATGATGACCATACCGGGCAAACCAAAAGGGGAGATTGGGCCGGATATGATGTTTAATTAATTGGTTAAAAAGGGTGAATTGTTTTTTCATTGCCGTTGACTTTAGTCAACGGGTAAAAATCAACAATAGAAGTGAGCTTTAGCCCAAATTACTTGGCGTGTTTCGGCTAAAGCCATTTGTTTATTTGTCAATAGTCCGTCGGCTAAAGCCGACGGCAATGAATATTATCATTTTTAAGCGGTCTGTAAGGGAATGAAAAGGCATGTTTCCATTTATTTTTTAATACTCGCCGGCGGGCTGCTTGCCGGCTGCAGTAATGGCGACAAGCCAGCCGTCACCGTATCGGCGCCAAAAGCCCCGCAGATCATGCCGCCCTTCCGTTTTCATAAGCTGATCGAAGTTTCGCCGGGCCAGGATTATGATGTGGTCAGCTGGGGGAGAGGGACAACTAAAACGGGGGCGTTTGCTATACTGCATTCTGATTCGGCCGAAGCCAAATTTGTAACGACAACCGGCGACCTGACCGGCACAATCGTAGATGTTTTTAATACCGATATGGACCTTGACGGCAACCCCGAGATCATTATACAGGCCAAAGGCATCGATACCAACAACTACGTGAATATTTACGCATTTGAGTTTACTAACGGCCATGCGGAAAAACTCGACTTCCCTCGCTTAACCCAGGGCCAGCGCCGCGGTTACCGGGGCGAAGATAATTTTTATGTACAGGATGGGAAGCTGTTCCGCGAGTTCCCTTTATTTGATGCCAATGCCAAACCCAACGGCCAAAAACGGCAGCTGGAGTACGGGATGTACGATAATAGCTTTACGGTGAAGCAGTTAAGCAAGGATTCGGCAAATGTAAAATCCACGGTGATAGCGGAACCTAAACCGGCTGAAACCAAACCGAAAAGGGTGAAACACACCGAAGAGACAAGGCACAAAAAGAAGCATCATCGGCATCATGGCGAAGAATAGCTGACTGATGTTTATTTAATGGCCTTCAAAGAAAAATTTATCGGGATGCTGTATTGAACCCTGACAGGTTTGCCGTTTAGAATGCCTGGTTTCCACTTCGGGCACTGTTTAATTACGCGGGTCGCTTCTTCGTCACAACCGTCTCCGATCGCCCGTATGATCTTGATATCGCCCAAGCTACCGTCTTTTTCTACCACGAAGCCGATTATCACGGTTCCCTGGGTGTTGTTTTCGCGCGCTATCGCGGGGTACCTTAGATTTAGTGCTATAAAGCGGCCGAATGCGCTACTGCCTCCGGGGAATTCTGGCATTTGATCCACGACAGTGAATATTTTATTGGTGCTGGAGTCTTGCACTTGTTTGCCATTTTTAAATTGAACGGGGTAAAACTTGTTATAGGGCCCCGCTACGCTCCATATACTATCCTGCTGTCCATTAACTACTTTACCTTGTGCTACTATACCTGAAAAATCATCATTGTAGGTTATCCAGTGGCCGTTTCCGTTTTCGGTTAAGATTTTTCCGATCGAATCACGACATTCCTGGTAGTGCATAACCGTATCAGTCATTGTTATTTCCTTGCTTACTTTATCATAAAGCCTGCCATTGGGATAATATAAAATCTGGTCACCCGTGATCTCGCCGTGGTCAAAATTGCGCTCCGACATTTTGTTGCCGTTTTGAAAATAAGTAGTGTATGCTCCTTGCAGCTTTAATGGGAACGAAGATGAAAGCGAGGTAGTATGAAATAACTTTTCGCCATGATTATAGTAACCGTCCACAATATACAATTTTGGGTTTCCTACGGGCCCCGGAGGGGAAATCTTTACAATAAAATCACCGTGCTCTTTGGTTGGGACTTGTTTGCCGTCAGCTGTGAGATAATAGGTTGCTGTGTCTTTTTGGGCCAAAGCTTTACCTGCAAAAAAAAGAAAAACAGAAAAAATGAAGTATTTAATTTTCATTCGAAATCTCTTTTTTATTTACCCAAACTAAAGCTAATCGGGACAGAGTATTGTACCCTTACCGGTTTGTTATCAACCAGCCCCGGTGTCCAAATTGGTGAGAGCATTAAAACCCGCACCGCTTCTTCGTCGCAGCCGTCTCCAACGCGTCTCAATACTTTAATGTTACTCAGCTTTCCCGTTGAATCCACTACAAATCCTACTATCACGCGGCCCTGGGTATTATTCTCCCGGGCACGAGCAGGATAATGTATGTTTTGAGCAAGAAATTTACTAAATGCCTGTGGTCCACCGGGAAACACTGCCGGAACATCGAGCTTGATATATGTTTTTTGGCCGTTTTTATCTACCACTAATTCTGTTTTTAACTCGCCATCTTTATAAGTGCCGATAGAGTTGGTGGTGTCGTTTAATTTTCCATTCCATTCCCCCTGGGCCAACCCGTTTATGACTTCTCCTGCGAGATAATTTTTGAAGCTCTCATCTAAAAAAGCCACGCCTTTGCCGTTTCCATTTTCAAAAAGTACATTTCCCGTTGAATCCCGGCACTCTTTGTATAAAGCCGGCTTATCTTTCAAAATAGCTTTTACGCAATAAAGTTTACCGTTTGGATAATACTGTACAACGTCACCCATCGGACTGCCGTCTTCGTAGTTGGCAATTTCCATTTTATGCCCGTTTGGAAAATACGAGATGTATCCACCCTGCAAAGCAGGCTTGAAGAAAACCCCCGGTGTTTTGGGATACATATCATCCAGCTTTAATGACCTTGTACCGCCGATAAATCTAAGGGCTCCATTGGCATTGACATAGTATTCTTTTACTACAAATAAATTTTTGTCAATCGAAGTGTCGGGCGGCAAAATTATAAGTATGTAATCCGCGTCCTTTATATTGGGGTAGAGATAGCCAGATTTATTCAAAAAATAAACCGCTTCGGGTTTTTGGCAAAATGCAATTGCGAACGAAAAGCATAATGCAATCGCCAATAGGGAACCGCTAATGCAAGATTGATTTATTTTCATTCAATCAATAACGTTATAGGGTGAAACTTAACGGTACGCTATATCTAACTCGCACCGGGCGGCCATTTTGGACACCCGGCTTCCATCGCGGAGATAATTTTATTACACGCACAGCCTCTTCGTCGCAGCCACCGCCAATACCCCGCGATACCTTAATATCATGCAAAGTCCCATTTCTTTCAACTACGAAGCTGATAATCACGCGGCCCTGTATATGGCTTTTCCTTGCCGCAGACGGATACCTTATATTTCGAGACAAAAAATTGCCAAAAGCATCAAGGCCGCCGGGAAATTCCGGAACAGACTCTGCCGAAGACCAATTTTTGTTCGTTGCGTTATTAATCTCTTTTCCATCTTTATAAATCGTTGTGTCGGTATAACCACCGTCCTCGCTGGTAAAAACCCATACACCGTCTTTTAAACCGTTTAATATACTGCCTCTGTCCATCAGCCACGAAAAATCGTCATTGTATTCAATCCAATGGCCATTGCCGTTCTCGGCAAGTACGCTTCCAGTTGAATCCCGGCATTCTTTGTAAAACACTGTTGTATCTGTCATGCCGATTTCCTTACTTGTTTTAGTGTAAAGCCTGCCATTTGGGTAATACAGCTCCTGTTCGCCCATTATTTCGCCGTCGTCGAAGTTTCGTTGGGATATTTTATTTCCATTTCTGGAATAGGTAATGTAGTGCCCCTGTAGTTTTAATGGAAGTTTGGAAGTAAGCGAATAGCCATGGAATTGCTTCACATCATCATTGTAGAAGCCTTCCACCACAAAAAGCTTCGGGTTTCCTCCAGGTTCAGGCGGGCATATTTTAATATACATATCTCCGAATCCTTTTAGAGGTACCTGTCTTCCCGCGGCGGTCATGTAAATGATTGTAGTATCCTTTTGCGCGAATACGCTATTGGTTAAAACAGTAAAAATAAATAGAATTATGTAACGTATTTTCATTGTCAAAAGGATGCTATTTACCCAAACTAAAGCTGATCGGCACAGAATATTGTGTCCTAACAGGTTTGTTATCAACCATACCGGGCGTCCACAGCGGCGAAAGTTTTAATACCCGCACCGCCTCTTCATCGCAGCCGCTGCCGATGCCCCGTACAACTTTAATATCGGTCAATTTTCCTTCTGCGTCCACTACAAATGTTATAATTACGCGGCCCTGGGTATTGTTTTGCCTGGCCACAATCGGATATACAATGTTTTGCCCCAGAAATTGGCCGAAAGCCTGCGCGCCACCGGGGAACTCAGGAATCGCCCGGAGCATATAATAGGTTTTTTGCCCGTCGCTGCCGGTTTGATACTGAGCTGTTTGCTCCCCGTTGTGATAAACCGTTGTCATGCTCATTGAATCATTTAGCCTGGAAGACCACTCACCTTCTTGGTGGCCGTTTACCACCTGCCCTTCAATTTTATTACTGAAAAAATTTTCTATCGGGTCGCTTATCAATTTCCCGGTGCCGTTTATAACCCTTACTTCATTTTTAGCATCGGAAAAATCTCGCGTGGGGTAGGTTATCCATTTTCCGTTACCGTTTTTTGCCAATACATTTCCGGTTGAATCGCGGTATTCATTGTAGATTGTTTTGTCTGCTAATTTAGTTTTCGAATAATAAAACTTTCCGTTTGGATAAAAGCCGGTTTCATCGCCGTCTTGTTTTCCATTAGTAAAGTGTTTAACCAGCATTTTATTGCCATTAACAAAGTACGCTGTATACTGTCCCTGTAGCTTTACTTGGGCGTTATTGGTTTTTGAAAAGCCATTCCATTTTAACTTGCCACTCATGTAAAATTCTTTGACAACAAATAAACCGCTGTCGGTTGCAGCGCCCGATGGGTACACAAGCCTGTAATAGGCGGCGCTATCCCGGGTACTGACCGTTTTTCCGGATTTTTGCAGATAATAAACAGCCGTGTCGCTTTGTGCGCAGGCCGAATAAAAAATGAAAAAGCTTAAAATAGTGATGAAAGCAGGTTTTAACATGACAAAAATAAATTAGATGAAGATAACTATCTTGTAACTACTTTTATTAATACGTTCAAAAATTATCTGTTTAAAAATGGCATAAAAATATTTTATCATCAGATAAAATTCATTGCCGTTAGCTGAAGTCAAGGGCAGTGGAAAATAAGCTATTCTTTTTTTAAACAGTTTCTAAGGCATTCTCTTACCGCTTTTCTGTTTAAATCAAAAGCCCCGGGGTGTTACCCGAGGCTTTTGATTTTTTTCGATACAAGCGGCAAAAGCCCACTTGAAGTTCAGGGTAAAGCAGTCTATTTAAACAAATCGTCAGCCAACCCCGAATTCACCTTCGTGCTTTTTACTTTAAACTCTATCGGCTGGCCAACTATATTCGTTTTTTCAGAGAACGGAATTTTTATACCCGTTTCAATGTTGCGGTAATCGTCAAACTCCATTACCGCGCTGCCGGGCACATCGGTATATTGCCTAAGCTTCAGGCCTGTTTTCATGTCATAAAAATATTTCACCCTTATGCCATCAGGATTGGTTACCGTAAGCTCGTACGCCAGTTGGCCGTTAACTACCTTCAGGTTTGGATCAAGCACCACGATGTAGCCCGATTTATCAAAACTTAACTCGGGGAAAAGCATGTACCTGGGCTTTGCCGAAGTTTGTTGTTTTGGCGGCATAGGCATATTGCGGTTCATTTGCCTCATACTCACCGAGTCGTTTACCACTATCCGGTACACATCCAGGTTACCCATCGAAGACGCGGTTATATCTACCAGGATTTTGGCGCCTTTATAGTCACTTTTGTTATCAACGGTAATACCCTGCACGGTACCTTCTGCCAAAACTTCAAGGTCTTTAACGTCCTTTAGTTTTTTATCCCCGCCGATAGCGTCCAGGTAAGTTTTTACCACTGTAGCAGCAGTAACGTCTTTCGCAATGGCAACGCCGCTGTAGCCGTTATTTTCGGGGTTGATGTCCGGTAAAACATGGTCAGGGTCGATGATCGCATACTCAATTTTCGAGGTCGATTTGTATTGGAAGGTCCAGGTGCCGCCGCGCTGCCAAATTTCGGCCGGCAGGTTTATGGTGCCCGTCTTCCCGTTTTCTTCTTTAACAAAAACGGTAACCGGCAAGGCCAGGCCTTCCAGGTTTTCTATTGTGATCAATGCGCCTTTTGACGGGTCATTATCTGGGTAGTCGATTCCCTTTATCGCCTGGTCTAGTTTCCAGGTGGTAAAAAACCATTCGTTCCAAAACCAGCTCAGGTCTTCGCCTGCGGCGTTGTCCATGGTGCGGAAAAAGTCCCACGGCGTTGGGTGTTTAAAGGCCCAGCGTTTGATATAGGTGCGGAACGCAAAATCAAAGCGTTTTTCGCCCAATACCTGCTCGCGCAGGATGGTCAGGGCGAGCGCCGGTTTTTCATAGGCGGCATAGCCGAGGTAATCAGGTTGGATCACGTCCGGGATATTCATTATCGCGTCGGCATCGTCGGTAAACATCCCCTGCGCTGCTTTTTGCTCATCGGCTTTTTCCCAATATTCGCCGTTATTGAACACTTTGGTATCCACCTTATTGATAAAGGTGTTAAAACCTTCGTCCATCCAGGCATATTTACGCTCGTTTGAGCCAACGATCATCGGGAACCAGTTGTGGCCAAACTCGTGGTTGGTCACTTCCCACAAGCTGCCGTCCTGGTTGTCCGACCCGCAAAATACGATGCCGGGATATTCCATGCCGCCCACGGTGCCTGCAACATTGGTTGCAACCGGGTAAGTATACTCATACCATTCGTTGGAATACAGTTCAATACAGTTTTTTACGTACTCTGTCGAGCGGCTCCAGGCATGCTGCCCCTTGGCTTCAACCGGGTAAACCGATTGCGCCAGCGCTTTTTTGCCGCTGGGCAGGTTGATGCGCGCAGCGTCCCACATAAAGGCCTTTGAAGCCGCCCAGGAAGCATCGCGGGCATTTTTTATGTAGAAGTGCCAGGTAAGGCTCGGTTTTGCAGGATAAAAACTTTTGTTGTTCAGGTCGACAGTGTCTTTTATCATGATGGTTTTGTCGCTGTTGCGGGCAGCCGCCAGGCGCTGCTGCACAATAGGCGAATAAACTTCGGCCGGGTTGAGCAATTCGCCCGAGCCTACCACAACTAAATTTGCCGGCGCGGTAATGGTATAATCCAGGTCGCCGTATTCCAGGTAAAATTCGCCTGCGCCCAGGTAGGGGATCACATTCCAGCCGGTTACATCGTCATAAACTTCCATGCGCGGGTACCATTGGGCTATCTCGTACACCCAGCCGTCTTTATAAAGTTTGCGGCCCATGCGGTCGGTGCCGTATTCCGGCACTTTAAACGAGTAATCGATCTTGATCTGCAGTTTGCTGCCGCCGGCGCGCAAAGTGTCTTTCAGCCTGATCTGCATGCGTGTATCAGTAACCAGGAAATCGGCCGGTTCGCTTTTGCCGTTGCGGATGATGTACACATCCTTTATTTCATCGCCGTTGGTAAATGTTTTGTTGTTAAAACGACCGCCTTCAACGGGGCTGGTCGCTTCGCCGCGCGAATCTTCGCGGTAAATGTTTTGATCTACCTGCAGCCAAAGGAAGTCGAGCCCGTCCGGGCTGTTGTTGGTATAAGTGATCAGCGTGCTGCCCGAAACCGTATGGCTGGCGGTGTCCAGGGTAACGTTTAGCTTGTAATCGGCATGGTTTTGCCAGTATTTGGCGCCCGGCGCGCCGTTTCCGCCGCGCAACAGCGTGCCGTCGGCCGGGTAAAATACTGCCGGGAAAGCTTTATGCTGATCGTATTTAGATGCCGTATGCGCGGTGTCCTGCGCACGTGCCGCAAAAAATACAAGGCACAGCAATGCGGTAAATGTAGTTTTAAGTGATTTCATAATGATGTCAGTAATTTGTTGGCAAGATAGGGATTTGTTGGATAAGTTGGATTGAGTTGATTGGGTTAGATTAAGTTGATTAAGTTCATAAAATCGTTTGATTAATTAAAGTAAGACGATCGTGAACGTCAAAAGGTTTCAAAAATGTTTTTGAAAACAGGTTTGCGGCGAGCCGGCGTACCACGCGGGGCAGAATGATTTTTGGTGACAAAATTTTGTCAGTGTGTCAAGTTGTGTCAAAGTGTGTCACCTATTTTGCGTAAGTTGCTCATTCACAATGCACAGTGTGTCAGGTGTGTCATTTTTTTTTTCGTGTCACAGTTTCAATGACACAATACTCCCTTTTTTTGATTTGGATGACGGTTCATTCTATCAACTTAATCAACTCAACCCAACTTAATCAACCCAATCAACTTTTTTCATACTTTTGCGCATCAAATGGATATATCAGTAGTAGTCCCCCTTTATGATGAGGTAGAATCATTGCCTGAGCTGACCTCCTGGATCAGCCGCGTAATGGACGAAAATAATTTCAAGTACGAGATTATCCTGGTGGACGATGGCAGCAGCGACGGCTCGTGGGAGATGATCAGGAAGCTGAAAAAGGGCAACCCCTTTATTAAGGGCATCAAATTCAGGCGCAACTACG
>Ga0302140_10004063_pt1 | contig 18623 bp, 28 predicted proteins | sample I_Bog_E1_1_FD_202095 | JGI IMG/M metagenome (GOLD analysis project Ga0302140, IMG submission 202095) | Peat permafrost microbial communities from Stordalen Mire near Abisko, Sweden - I_Bog_E1_1 | ecosystem: Environmental > Terrestrial > Soil > Wetlands > Peat | place: Sweden: Abisko, Stordalen... | reverse complement strand
CGGTCCCTCTCCTAAGAGTACATTCGAGTTAGTTAATGATTTTATCATTGCGCTATCTCATTTGCTATGGCCTATTTTAGCTCTAGTCATAATTTTGCTATTTAAAAAAGAGCTTTCTCACTTATTGCATAGGATCAAAAAAGGCAAAATTTTAGGTCAAGAAATTGAACTGGAAAATGAAATAAATGAGTTCAATGCTATAACTAGCCAAGCGTCTGAAAGCATAGTGCCAGATAAGCAACTTGGGAAAGAATCAAACGACAATCCTATTAACTCAATATTAATAAATGCGGAGACTGACCCTAAAATTGGAATTATTTTACTTTCGGCACAAATTGAAAAGGAAATGACCGATTTTATTTCCTCTAGTGGGTTATTAAATGAATTCAGACCAGGATCCATTAGAAAATCCTTTGAGTTACTTTCTGAACGTGGATTTATTTCCAATTCGATACTTCGTTCGGTAGAAATCTTTTGGAATTTAAGAAATAAAATAATCCACGGAAAATATATCGATAATGAAGATCAATTAATAAGAGTGTTGGACATTGGCGTATCTCTACTAAATACACTGAAATCCATTCCTCGAGCCAAATACATCGTTTACAAGTTAGTAGATATCTTTTCAGATAGCGAAGGCAAAAGCAAAATTCCCGATGCTATGGGTATCATACTTGAGGCCCATTATCCTGAAGATAAAATAATTTATCAAGTATTCCCAACTAGTAGACTAAACTATAAAATAAACGAGCAGGTCGCATGGGAATGGAGCTTTGATAAAGTATGGAATAAATCGTGGTATGTTAACCCACAAACTAACAAGATACAAGAGGCATGGCATCAAGCTGCGGAATTTGTTGGACGCCCAATAACTGAAACTTAACTTGTCCTCTGGCCCGATGCCCCGCGCCCCATGCTCCCGCAAGCAATTTTTCGCTGCACGTTATCGGCCCGTCCAAGAACTTTAGTATATGTTAGTTCCCACGTTAATTATATCTTTTTCAAGTAATCTGATGACAGGTGTCTGGGTTGTAATTTCAGTAAACGATGGATTTCCATTTACACCTAAAGTGACACTTAGGTAACCTGCTACGGTTTTATGCTTTGACCCATCATTCATTGTAATTGTTAATTCAGCATTGGGGAACATCATTTTCAACAGAAGTAATTTTTGAAAAGGGGTTAGAGTTTCTGGGAGCATAATTTTTTATTTTTAGCGAAAGTACAAATTATTAAATTCAACGAATTAAAATTCGTTTCGTCCGTGTCCACACTGATAGGTAATGAACTACGAAGGCCATGGCCCCTCCTGCTCCCCCATGCTCCCGCAAGCAATTTTCGCTGCCGCAAGCCTCCCGGCTTGTGGCCCGCATGCTAAGTAACCGCCATACAGGCTAACCATGCCGGCGTTTTCTAAGATCGCATGGTAGGCATTGTTCGTTACCTGTCAACGGGCCACAAGCCGGGAGGCTTGCGGCAGCGGTGAGCGATTGGACCGGATCAAAGATGTAACGGAAATCACCCATTGCTTGCATTAAAACAAAATATTATCTTTAACCATGAGCCGTAATTACAAGTTCGCCGATCCCGAAGGTTTATATTTTGTAAGTTTTGCAACCGTTCATTGGATAGACGTGTTTGTGCGACGCGTGTATTTTGATTGCCTGGTTGAAAACCTTAACCATTGTGTAGACAATAAAGGCATGGAGATTTTTGCCTGGTGTATTATGCCCAGTCATGTGCACCTGGTTTTCAGGTCGCTGAAGGAAAAGCCAGAGGATTTGATTGGTGGCTTTAAATCAGTTACTTCGAGGAAATTGATCAAACTGATTGAAGAAAACCCACAGGAAAGCCGCCGGGAATGGCTGCTGAATGCCTTTAGAAAAGCCGGTGCGGCCAATTCCAATAACTCCAAAAATCAATTCTGGGAGCAGCATAACCACCCGATTGAATTGTGGAGTCTGCCGGTGATACAGCAAAAAATCGACTATACGCATGAAAACCCGGTTATTGCCGGTTTTGTAGAAAACGACTACGAATACCTGTATAGCAGCGCACGGGATTATTGCGGCATTAAGGGTTTGGTGAAGGTGATAATAGACTAGCGGCATGTTTAACCGGCATGGTGGTTACTTAGCATGCGGACCACAAGCCGGGAGGCTTGCGGCAGCGACCGCGACAAGGTATTGGCGACCGTAGCGTTAATTGTACTGGACTTTACCAATATGCATGGCAACCATTATGTTTTTGCGGAAGGAAGTTCTCGTTCAAGAACCCGGCTTTATCAAATGGGAATTTCGCGATTATGGAACGAAATAAATGCAGATTTTGATGTATTCGGCTTTGCTGATAATCATTGGCATGCATTTCAACACAATGTAAATTATGAAGCTTTCCTGGTTAAACGAAAATAAAATGGTTATATTTGAATTAAACAGACACGCATATGCCGGCAGATAGAAAGTTAGCAGAAAAAGAAAAGCCTTTTGAAAGCGCTGTCGTTAGCGATAAAGTTAAGGACCGCAGCAACGATCCATTCTTTATAAAAAAAGCTAAAGAAGCTAAGGAGTTTTTGCAAAAACATCCCTTTCCCGATCATTTGAAAAAATGATCAAGTAAATATTTTCTCCCTCCCTTCTCTCGCGCTAACATGCAGCGCAAAGACCAAAACCGCAGCGTACTCGCGCGCCGCTGACAGGTAACAAAAACCTGCTGTAAACTTTCTAAATTTGCAGGGGACTGGCCTCATTGTTATCAGGCAGCAAAGCAGTGCACGCTCCCGGCGCTGCACCCATATGAAGTTCTTTTCAAGCCTGGTTTATGAAACGGTGAATTGCTTTATCGGCATTATCCTGGAATGAAGTATTTTTCAAATCAGTGTAAAAAGTGCTCTGGTCAACCACGTTGCCTGATAACTTACCCGCTGCACTTGCATAAAAAACGCCGCTTTTATATCGCTCATCCGAAATCCCGTCCACAAAGCGCTTTGCACCTACTGCTAAGGTATGCACCATTCCGCCTATCAATGGAAACACAACAGGCATCATCAGGTACTTCAGCATAAATTTCATTGCGGGGGGCAAACTATCCGGTGCATTAGTTCCGCCGGTGTTCCCGGGACTCATCACAACAAATTTGAGGTCAGGATATTTCCTTGCCATTGCCAACGTCCACATGGTTCCTGCATATTTCACGTAGCCGTATGCCTGCACAGCATCAAATTTATTACCAAAATATGATCCATCAAGAACAGCTGCAAACTCATCGGCAGAAGAAGTCTTCATGGCAACCGGTTTCATTCCGAGCGCCTTAACCCCTGGTATTGCTTCCGCGCTGGCAAATAATACTGCCTTTTTTAACTTACCGCGTTTAATTAATTCTTCCACTAAAATTACATGGCCTAATATATTGGTAGCAGCTAAATTATTCATACCAGAAGGCGTAACGTTCCCGGCCGTTTTCCCAACTACCCCACCTGCATTTAAAATTACTGCATCAATAGGTTCCTTTATTTTTTCTACTGCTTTTATTACAGAATCTGCATCCGAAACATCGCCAATGATAATTTCAAAAATCTTTTTTCCCGTTTGCTCCTCAAGGTCCTTTTTCGCCGCCTCGGCTTTCACTTGGTTTCTACAGAAAAGAATTACCTTTTTTGTTTCTTTTTTTAATGCTAACTGTCGGGCAGTCTCTTTCCCAAGCCCGGTATTCGCCCCGGTTATTAATATGCTTTCGTTCATTTTGCTATGTTTTAATCGAAGCAGGTTTATTTCGATAGTACAATAGTACGATATTCGAAGTAAATAAACAAAAAAATATTTTATAACTGGATTGAAGTGACGAGTTGGGTTAGATTAGCGATAAGCGACTCCTGCTCCGCTTCGCTGAGATGGCCCAAAACCTTTTTTGCCATAACTTCTCTGCGGTTTTTGAATTCCTTGTAAGATGCTTTTCCTTTCCGGTCGAGTTCGACTTTTACTACCCGGCGGTCGTCATTGGAATTATAACGTAAAAGGAATTTATTGGCGACGAGTTTGTCAACAATAGTGGTGAGTGTGCTCAATGGCGCCTGTAAATATTCAGCTATAGCGCTCATTTTCACACTTCCGTTTTCCCCAATAAAAGCAATAATAAATAATTCTTTTTCATTGAGGTCACCGCATATCCTGCAGCAACGTTCCGACTCACTTTTGATCGCGCTGCTCAGGTTAAACATTACGGACAAAAATTTTTCCTCATTTCCCGCTTCTACCATCATATTAATTCTATTAACCGGATTTTTAAATTTCAATCGCTAATTATCAAGGCACAAAAATAATCGATTAAATTCAAAAATTTGTGTCACCCCGCTGTTCATAGCCTGCCTCTACGAATTGGCTATGCTGGTAATCTCTGAAACCTTCCGAATGCTGGGGCGACCTTCTCAGCCCGGATTTTTACCCCCCCCGCAGTCCGATTGTTCCACTTCGCATTAACTATGCCCAGAGGCTGTGACTCAAATACCTATCGCCTGGCCACCAGCCGGAAGCTCACAAGGCAGCTAAATGTGTAACAAGTATGATTCGTCACTTAGTTTTTACGATGATTTAGATGCTTGCATCATTTTTTCCTTTAAATTTATTTAGCCGCTTATTAAACCGGCTATAAATTACGCTGATTTAATCCTTTTACATCATGAAAAAAGTTCTGTTTTCAACATTTTTGATTTTGGCTTTTCTGGCAGCAAAGGCACAAAACCCCGATAGGGTGATCACCACGCATAACGATACCATCCCTTGCATTATCAGCCAGTCGGCTTTAACCGCCGCGTTTAAATACCGCACCACGGCCAAAGGCAAAACCATAAAAATTACCCCGGATAAAATAAAGGAGTTTTACACGGGCGATAAAGCGTATTGGTACCGCCGAATTTTCCGCAAAACCGACGGGCCGATGTTTATGTCGATAATTGAACGTGGAAAGATATGCTTGTATGAAGCCACTGTATACCCGGTGGGCGACGATTTGCCAACCCCAACCAAACAATTGTATGCCGCAAAAGGCAGCGACACCGCCATCCTGGTAAAAACCGTGGGCGAGATCGTTTTCAGTAACCGCAACAAAAGGATAAAAAAATTTGGCGGCCTGCTTTCCGACAACCAGACCGCTTACAACCAATACCTCGCCGACGTCAACTTCAGCGCTGATGAAATAAAGAAACTGGTGCAGTTGTATGACGGAAAAAATTAACAGCTCCGTAGACTGTGTCTACGAATTAGCTATGCGGGTGGTCTTTGACTACCTTCCGAATGCTTAAAACAATCCCTCCTCTCGCGCTAGCAGCGCAAAGGCCAAAAGCGCGCGTACCAGTGCGCCGCTGACAGGTAACAAACTTACTTGCTGTGTTCTTACGAAACGGTATCCCAATAACGTCAGACCCTCGGCATTTTGCTATAGTATTAAAAATGCTTAAATTTGCAATATGATAGGGTTAAAAGAAAATACCAAATTAGATTTGTCGAATATAACCATTGTCACCTCTGCTCAACCTTCACGGGAATCGGAGATCGTCCACCAGTATTTTACTTTGCGCAAATACAGGGAGTTTAAAAAGAAAAAGGAGGATTTTCAAGCCGATTACGAAAGGACGCTTATAGAAAGATATGAGCAGCTTGATGAAAAGGAAAAGGACGAAGCTTATGAATTATTGGAAAAAGAATATCACTCCCTTTAAGAAAGCCTGTTTTTTCTCCGCTGCCGTCCCGATTTATCGGGATAGCCCACATGCTAAGTACCCGCCATACATTTCCAGGGGCTCGTTCTAACCGCTATGTCAAGCTGGCTTGCTGAAAAACTTCCACTGTCCCTCCGAAACGACTTCAACCTGGCCGGCTACGACTTTGATTGCGGTTTGTTCGTCAATGGCATAAACGGCTGCGGGAATTTTTGCAGCCCATTTTTCCGCATTTAGCCCGCAAGCGTCCTGGAAATTAGGGTTATTAAAGTGTGGAATGACCGCGAAGTCAGTGAGCCCTGCACCCTTACCTGTATAGAACGTCTTGCTGATTTCGCCTTCTACTGTGTTGAATGTCATATTTTCCATAGTCAGCGGCGTGCCGCTGCCTCCCCTCGGGTTACTGATGGTCTCGCCAAAAACAGCGTTTACAGCCATGCTGCCCGCGCTCACGCCAACATAAACAAGGTCTTTGTTTAATGATGTCAATACCGCCGTAAGTCCTGATTGTTCGAACCAGTACGCCAGGTACAGCGGATCGCCGCCCCAAACCAACAGCGCGTCGGCTTCCTCAAGTGCAGCTACCCAAATGTCTTTTTTAATACTGGGCAGTGCGGTGAGTTCAAGGAGGCCCATTGTTTTCCAGCCCAGGTCGACCAGGGCGCCTTTCATCTTTCCTGCTATTGGCCACCAGGCGTAATTCGGGCCGCCCATGAAAGGGTAAACCCCCGTCGGCACAAACAGCGCAGCCGACTCACTGATGGGCTTGCCCAGGAGCTGTTCGAGCGTGTCCCCAATACTTTTATTGGAAATACCGGAAGAGGTTAAGAGTAATTTGATCATCAAAACAAAAATAATTGCGGATATCGAATAAATCAAGGGTGATCCAGACCAAAACAGGGGTGTTCGCCCCGATTCTCCTCTCGCGCCATCCTGTCGAAATGGCCTGCAACGCAAAAGCGACTCGCGCGCCATTGCGTAGTGAACTTTTAAACCGGTATTTTTTACCTTTAATTTTGCCGTGAAATCGCTACCTTAGTATTTTAGCTGAGCGTATGACAATTAAAGATAATTTTCACCATTTGATCGATAGCATCGATAATGAGGAGCTGTTGAAGGCTTGTTACCAATTGATTGAAAAGATTCGTGACGAGCAGAACGGACATTTATGGAACAGTTTGCGTGAAGACCAACAAAGGGAACTGCTTGCGGCATACGAAGAAAGCTTTGACGAGCAAAATTTGTTAACTCATGAGGCGGTTAAAGGTCAGCACGAAAAATGGCTAAAACCATAGTTTGGAATCGCCGGGCGAGCAATAGTTTAAACGCCATTATTCAATACCTTGAAAATGAATGGGGCGAAAAGGTAACCCGGGATTTTGTTAATCGTACCTATCATATTTTAGACCTATTGGCCCTAAACCCCGAAATGGGCTCAATTGAACACCCTGAAAAGCAAATTCGCGGCTTTGTGATTACGAAGCACAATACTTTGTTTTATCGCGTAGAAGATAATCGGCTGGTTTTGCTCCATTTTTTTGATAACCGGCAGGACCCTAAAAAGAAGTCGTATTAAAGCAAATTTCCCGTCGTCGCAGGGTCTCCGGCTGCAACAGATAAGAACGTGACCCTTTTTGTCAGCAGGACAGCTTCGGCAAAAAACCAGGAAAAACCGGCAAGGCTGCGCGGCCGGGCAGGGCATAGCAACTTTTTGCATGTAGCGGTGGGCGCGAGCGCGAACCGGGGCAAAAAGATTGCAGCCCAAGGTTTTTCATGGTTTGTGCGGCAAAGGCCCTGTGCGGCAAAGAATCCGCCAATGGGCGGATGACTTGATTTTTGGTTACTTTGTATCAAGACAAATTGCGAAGCAATCATTCACACCTTAAAAAAACAAACAACCCGTGAATAACTAACAGCCCTCCCGCGGCGATTGAGCGGGCTCGTGTCAGAAGCTGGGACAAATGCTAAGGTCAGCACCGTAATGCCTCGCCAATATGCTTACACCACCCCGCTGAACCGGTAAATACCATAATATCTACTTTAAAAAGCCATCCAAATAACTTAATATGATATTCGTCTGCATCATCAGGCTGACATGCCCCTGCGATGGAACAATAGCCACATGCGATTTTGGCATCGGCCCCAAATCAGCAGACAGGCCACCTCCCAGCAGTTGGTACGTTTTCATCAGCTCAACTTTATCCAGGCCATCATTGTCGCCCGAGATGATCAATACCGGCATAGGAAGCTTCGCAATATTGCTGTCGCCCATATCGAAGGACGTCCCGGCAAAAGCAAGCATCTGTCCAACAAATTTTATCCATTTTGTTTTGTCAGGCGCTACCGCATCATAGGCTGCTTTCAAAGGGGTATTATCAAAAAATTCAGGCTTAAAACCTTTAAACGCATTATTTACTTCGGGCCGCCAGCCGCTACTTTTATAGGTAGAAGAAATGATCACTAATTTTTTTACCCGTTTAGGGTTTTGTATAGCCACCTGGTAAGCTACGGAGCCACCCATGCTATAGCCTGCAACATCGGCACTGTCAACCTTTAAATAATTCATTACGGCTACCACATCACTGGCCAGCGTAGCCAGGTCAAGTTTCCTGTCCGAATACGGCGTGTGCCCATGTCCCTGCATTTCAATGGCAATTACTTTTCGTGTTTTCGACAATTCGGGTATTAATTGCCCCCAATTCATCTGGATGGTATAAAAAGCGCCGTGCAGCAAAACGATAGGCCTGCCCTCGCCATACACCTCGTAATAAACTTTAATGCCATTAACAGGGGCGTAGCCACTTTCGGCAGGTTTAAGCTGCTGCGCTTTAGACTGTAATACAGTAAAAAAAAGCGCAGCAATGATTAGTACCGGTTTGTGGACGTTAGGTCCTTTAATTACTCTTTTCATAAAACGTTATTTGAGTTATTTTGATTTTATTGAAAATACAAAGATCGAAGGCATTTCAGGATTTTACGCGGTGTAAAAATGACAACTTGAGGAGTGGATCGTGACAAATAACCCCTGCACCTGCCGCAGATTTTCCCTCTCACTATTTCACATACTTCAACACAACAGCCCCCGACTTAAAAACCGTCGAATCAACCAATTTCAATTGTAATTTCTCCTGCAGGTTAATCCCTTCAAACAACCGTCTCCCCTCTCCCACAACTATCGGGACGACCACAAAATGATATTCATCAATCAGGCCAAGCGCTGCCAGTTGTGCAGCAAGGTTTACCCCACCGGTAAAGATATTTTTGCCGGGTTGTTGTTTCAATTTAAGTACTTCTTCCCGGATGCCCGTATGGACAATTCTCGTTTTTTCATCTTCGGCGCTGTTTAATGATCGCGAGAAAACAACAATTTTCTCAACGGCATCAAATGCCTGGGCAAATTCGTCAGAAGGGTCTTCTTTCGCCGCATCGGGCCAATAAGGGACCATCAATTGATAAGTTTTACGCCCGTAGAGGAACGTATCGGCATCCCGCGTGAGCTGCGTAAAATAGGCAAACGTATCTTCTTCCGGATAGAATTTGGTGTGGTCGACACAGCCATCTAAGGACATGTTGATCGCGTAGATTAACTTTCTCATTTTATGGTTTTTGTTATTGTCCGTCAAAATCCACAATCCATTCAATGCCATATTTATCCCTAAACATTCCTGCGTATGTACCCCAGGGGCTGTCGCCGATCGGCCCTTCAATAGCTCCGCCTGCTGATAGCCCATTAAATAATTTGTCTGCTTCTTCACGACTTTCCGCGCTGATCGCTATTTTAGACCTGTTTTCGTTTTCGTCTACCCGTCCCAAAAATTCGGGAACATCATTGGCTATTAACACATTATTTTTGCCAACAGGCAGGGCAATTTGCATGATTTTATTTGCCTCATTTTCTGGTATCGGAAATTCGTCACTGGCGATGTCCTTGAAACGAACGATCTTTGCGAAGTCTCCGCCAAAAACTGATTTGTAAAAAGTGAATGCTTCTTCGGCGTTTCCATTGAAGTTGATCCAGGGATTGATTGCTTTCATAATTTTTATTTTTTAATTGTTGATTTTTATACTTGTGCTCTTCTATTTTTAGCATCCACGTTGCCAGGGCGATGGTGACTTTTCTTTTAATTATCGTTGCGATAATGTTACCAGCAGTTCGTCCAGCTGTTGCATGCCCAAAGTCATTCCTTCCCTGAAGCCGCTTGCAACTACCCTCTCCAGGCGTTCAAGCGACTCATTTTTTATTGCAATACGTACAGTTGTCGTACCGTTTTGCTCGCTGAAATTCAAATCCCAATCCGAGCCCGGCAATTCAGGGTTTTCATCTTTGTCTGCAAAAGTATTGTACGTTTTGAAATTGGTTTTCGGGCTGATCGAGGTAAATTTCTGAATAAACCAACGTTCATTTCCTTCGGGGCTTACCATCGCAAAAAACCTTCGTCCGCCTACCTCAAAATTCATCACTTTTGTTTTGGTGACAAAGGGTTTGGGGCCCCACCATCGGTCAAGCAATTCTGCGGTTGTCCACGCTTCCCAAACCAGTTCAAGGCCGGCGTTAAATTCACGCACCATGTAAACGGTTTTGTTTTCCTTGTTTACGGAAAAATCAAAAAACGGAGTACTGTTCATTTTTTCTGTTTTTGAATGGTTGCCAATACCTCGTCCAGGTTGTTGAATTGCGCTGCACATCCCTGGATGGCGCCCATTTCAATCATCCTTTCCATTCGGTCAAATGATTCGTTATAAACGGTAATGCTCACTTTGGTCGTCCCGTTTTGTTCGCTGAAATTATAGTCCCAGTCAGAACCCGGCAATTCGCGGTTTTCATCCGCGTCTGCAAAAGTATTGTAGGTTTTGAAATTGGTTTTCGGGCTGATGGCAGTATACTTTTGAACAAACCAACGCTCTTGTCCTTCCGGGCTTACCATAGCAAAAAACCTTCGTCCGCCGACTTCAAAATTCATCACTTTTGTTTTGGTGACAAAGGGTTTCGGTCCCCACCATTGGTCGAGTAATTCGGCGGTTGTCCAGGCTTCCCAAACCAGTTCCAGGCCGGCGTTAAATTCGCGCACCATGTAAACGGTTTTGGTTTCCTTGTTTACTGAAAAATCTAATTGAGGATCACTGTTCATTTTTTTTGTTTTTTTATGGTTGCTAATAAATCGTCCAGTTGGCTGAAACGGGTTTCCCAAATTTTGCGGAACTGCTCGAGCCATTTGTCAATTTCTTTCATTTTGTCTATTTCAAGCTGGTAATAAATTTCCCGGCCTTTGTATTCCCGTTTTATCAGCTCACATTCCGTTAAAATGCGCAGGTGTTTTGAAACGCCCTGGCGTGTAGTGTCGAAATGTTCGGCAAGGGCATTTGGCGTCATTGCCTGCATTGCAATTAAGGCGATGATCGCCCGCCGCGTGGGGTCTGCAATTGCCTGGAAAATATCTCTTCTCATTTGCGCTGATCATCCATTAGTGAAACCGATCGGTTGCAAATATATACGCAACTGTTCGGTTTCGCAAATTTTTTTTTATGTTTTTTTGGATTGAGTTATGGAGGACTTCGCAGTCACTGTTTCAGGTACCGGAGTGCGACGCAGCCCGACTTAAAAACCGTCGACTCTACGAGTTTTAATTGTAACTTCTCCTGAAGGCTAATACCGTCCAACAACCTCCTCCCCTCGCCTGCAATTATTGGGTGAACGATAAAATGATATTCATCGATGAGACCGGAGTCTATAAGTTGCGAAAGAAGATTCAGGCCTCCTATGGAAATATTTTTGCCTTGCTCCTGTTTCAATTTCCGTATTTCGTCCTGCGGGTTTGTACTGACAATTCTTGTATTTTTCCCTTCTGGCTTGTCTAACGATTGTGAGAAAACAAGCGTTTTGTCGACGGCGTCAAATGCCCGGGCAAATTCGTTCATCGCTTGTGTCGTTCCGGAAAGGTTTTTTGCTACATCGGGCCAAAAAGGTACCATCAACTGGTAAGTTTTACGCCCAAAAACAAACAGATCGATATCCCGGAAGAGGTTTGTAAAATATTCGAATATTTCGTCATTACCACTTAATTTGGTGTGGTCGCAGCAACCATCAATGGTTAGGTTGATGTCGAAGATTACTTTTCTCATTTGCTGTTTTTAGTTTTATTTTTTAAAAATTGTATTCACTTTACACTATAAATTTGGGAAAGCTCACACAAATATAGTAGGCCATATCCCGCGTTTTTTGTACAAGATGGTACAAGAAGAAACAAATTGGACACCGTTTGTAACCGGGTTAAAAGTAGCAGAGCGCGCCTGATTTTTGTGGGTTAACTTAAACCGACACGGGATAAATACCCGCAAAATTGTTTTCAGCCGCCCACAAACCGACATTAAAGGCAGGAACTTAGAAGTGGGAAACGGAGACCTGATGACTGCTATTCAAAGAACTATAGCTATCGCCCTGCCTTGGGTTCAATTGGCCTTTGTGGTATTATTTTGGTAAGAAATCGGGCTTTAGAAATTTGAACATGTTTTTAGTTACCAATTGCCATCGATGTTGTCAATTGAAGACTTGCCGGTCCCATCGTTACAAATACAGCTCCGTTTTTCCAAACAACATTGTTGTTATTATTATCGATGCCTAATGCATAAACATCATTATTATCAATAACCATCGATATTAAGCGCGCTGCATTCGCAATACTGACGAATGTGCCGCTTTTCCAGTAAACACCCTGTACATTTGGGCTGGTTGCGGGGTTATTGGTAAAACCACCGATATAAATATCACTGCCGGCAGAAGTAATGCAAGCCGGAATAAAATTTTCATTATTAAGGCTATTAAAAACTCCATTTTTCCAATACCCGCTGGTTTGTACACTATCAGGCAAAATCCCCGCCACATAATTGTCAGGCCCCACACTGGTAATGCCAACCGTTGACGGAAAATTAGTGCCAAGATAAACTCCCCCCGTACCAAAAAGTTGTAAACTTCCATTTGTCCACAGCAAACCGTTATTGTCGAAAGAACCCGCCGGGTTGGTAGTCCAATTTTCAACATATATGCGTGCTGATACCAATACATTTGAGCCGGAAAGCGCCATGCCGGTTTCGCTCAATGCGATGACGTGCGGATTGGGAAACGGGGTATTGATTGCACTTTGAAGGTTCACTTCATTGTTGTTTACCCAGTAAGCAATGTTATTATGACTATCCCTCCCTGATGTATAAACAGATGTTCCGGCTATAGCTATGTAATAAATGTATCCTGCACCGGATACCGGTATAAATATTTGGTTTTTCCAATAGCCCGGCGCGCCGGCAACTATATAAACATCGGCGCCTGAAGTTACGATTGACGAAATAGCGTTTGAACTCGGCGTGGTACCTGTGATGATATTGCCACCGGGCTGGGCCAGGTTTACTTTCCAATAAGTAGCATTAGACGCCGTGGCCCCACCCACATATAAGTATGGGCTGGTAACCGTCGTTGGCCCTTTTGGCGCTTCCTCGGGTTTTTTACATCCGGTTGCGGCAATGGCCAATAAGATCACTGTATAGGCCAATATATTTAGACTTATACGTTCATGTTTTAATATTCTCATAGCATACATCGTCAAAATGGAAGACCGTCCTGCATGAAGGAGGGCTGCCAGTTAATTGGCTTTTAAAATTAAAAACTTTTAATTAATTGCTGCGATAAAGAACATGTAAAATGTTTGTTAGTAATTTACATCTCCGCTCCGTCGTCGCAGCGTCTGCGGCACGGAACCGTGCGCGGAAATATGCCCAGCGAGGAGGAAGGGTCCTCTACGGAGACCTTGTTGAAACGGAAAGTTAATTTTCTACCAAACATTCGTCATCGCGTAACCTTCGCCGGGTGGTAATCTTTCCAAAGCCATTCCAGCGCTTCGGGCAATGTTTGCTGCCTTACCTTACGATCAACATGCTTTGCATTTCGGGCAAAAACAAACTGGTAGGGATAGCCCTTAGCGGCAAGCACTTTTGCCATATTTTCATTGGCGAGTACCCAATCGTGCATATCGTCGCGCATGATGTTTGGATTGAAAAGATCCTGGTCGCCAACTTCCATCCAGATGCGCAAGGGTTTGCGCCGGCTTTTGGGGATGATATTTTCATGAAACCCCCATGCGCCGTGCGGTGTTTCCGGGTTCCAGGGCCATTGCTGGTTGATATACGTACCGGAATAGGTTAGCACGCGGTGATACCATTCGGGGTGGTACCACGCCATTATAAGCGCGCACGATCCGCCCGAACTGCCGCCCATCGTCGCGCGGCCCGCCGGGTCTTTGGTTAGCTTTACATTACACTTGCTCTCCACCAGCGGCAGTACTTCGGTCTCAACAAATTCGGCATAAAGGCCGCTCATGGTATCATATTCCAGGCCACGCTCGCTGCCCTGGGCATCGCCGCTGCCGTTGCCGATAGAAATGGCAATCATCGGCGGCACCTTGCCTTCGGCGATCAGGTTGTCCAGTACCGTAAAAAGCAAATTATCGGGCCCGTCGGCGCCCACGATGAACGGCGCTACGGTACCGGCGACGTACTGTTTTGGAACATACACGGCCACCTGGCGCGTATATGGTGCCGGATGGCTTGTCGTGACGATCAGCTTTGCAGGATTTGCGGTATCAGGTACGCCAAAGGTATGCGGCTCCCGCGCAATGCCGGGATAAATTTTGCTGTCCTTTGAATTTATGGTAAAATGGTAGATGGTTCCCTGCGGCACGTTTACCTGCACCTTCGATTCCGGTACCGTATCATGCGTGGGGCCGATAATAAAATTCCCATTAGCGCCGGGCGAAGGATTGGCGCCATCCGGTAACTCCGTGGCCGTTACATAACCGGGGGTATGCGGGTCGCGGATCGGCGGCTGGGCCATGGCCGGGTTTATCGCCCAAAAAATGAAAACCAGCGCTGCGGCGCGATTAAATAATTTACTTAGCTTCATTTATATTGATTTAAAGCAGTGATCGTCATACTGCGATTTAAATTTAGGGTTTATTATTACTAAAAAGCCCAACAAACTAACTATTTTTGAATATTGCGCTCACCGTCAAATTTCCAACCATGGCAAATCTCACCCACATCTGGCCCTGTTTTATCATTGAAAACATAGCCCGGTCGGTTTCATTTTATGTAGATCAGCTTGGATTTGAAGTACAGTTTATCGCGCCCGACGATGATCCCTTTTTTGCTATTGTTGGCCGCGATAATATATCCATCATGCTGAAAGCGGTTGCCCCGGAGGTAAAACCGGCCCCCAATGGGCCCCGTCATCCCTGGGCGCCCTGGGACGCTTACATATCTGCCGCCGATCCGCAATCGCTGTTTGAAGAATACCAGTCGCGTGGTGTCACGTTCCGGCAACCGCTTAAAGTTAATGGCGACAAATTATTGGGCTTTGAAGTCGCGGATGCCGACGGATACGTTTTGTTTTTCGGGCGTCCGGAATGAAAAAAGGTGAAAGCTTAAAGGTAAAAGGCAAAAGATAGATACGCTATTCCTTCCCCCCCATCCAAAAACCTTTTACCTTTCACCTTTCACCTTTCACCTCAAACAGTATCTTTGCACCAAAATGACGCACAATGAAAGGAAAAACGCCCAGAGAATCGCTAACCGTAATGAATGAGCTGGTATTGCCCAACGATACCAACACACTGCATAATTTAATGGGCGGGCGGCTTTTACATTGGATGGATATTGCCGCCGCTATATCGGCCCAAAAACATTGTAACCGCATTGTGGTAACAGCATCGGTGGATAATGTTTCCTTTAAACAGCCCATCAAACTGGGCGATGTGATCACCATCGAGGCCAAAGTTTCCCGTGCTTTTACTACCTCGCTGGAAGTGCGCCTGGATGTTTGGGCCGAAAATATACCTTCCGGCTCGCGCATCAAGAGCAACGAGGCCTATTACACCTTCGTGGCCCTCGATCAGAATGGCCGAACAATACCTGTTCCGGAACTGATACCGGAAACTATCGAAGATATGGTTTTGTACGAGGGAGCATTGCGCCGCCGGCAACTGCGCCTGATACTGGCCGGCAAAATGAAACCGGATGATGCTACCGAGCTAAAAGCTTTGTTTTTTGGCGACGAAAAAGAATAAAGGGTCATTTTTTGAACAACCCCTTATCCTTATTTTCAATTGCGCTTATTGCCCCATAGTCATCACACTAAACATCCAGCGGATGCCGAACCGGTCTTTAGCGCAACCCCAGTAGCCCCAGAATTCGTTGCGCATCGGCGCGATATCCGAACCGCCTTCGGACAATGCAGCAAAAAGTTTGTCAGCATCGGCATTAGTATCCGGTTGCAGGCAAATGGTAACGTTATTGCCTTCGAGCAGTTTATGCCCCATGCTCTCCAGCATATCGGTGCCCATAATCACCGTGCCACCCAGGATCGGCAGCGAAACGTGCATTACCGCGTTTTTTTCTTTTTCCGATAGCGTCGGCGCGCCTTCGTGCGGGGGCGCATCACTCATGCGCATTGGCGGCATTAAATAGTCGGTGCCGAATACCGTTTTGTAAAAATTAAATGCTTCTTCGGTGTTCCCCATAAAATTGAGGTAAATGGATACGCTTGCCATGTTTTTTGTGTTTTATTGGTTAGTTAATGAATAATTTATGTTGCCTTTTTACTTATCCAAATCTACGGTGTTCATCAGTGATAAACGCGTGGCTGCGCGACAACTTCAGGTGGTAATAGTGCCAAAAAGCCATTTCCAGTGATAACACCAATCCGGGGAAATTGCGATCTACTGAACTCACTTTAACACGTCAATCAGCCCTTCCTGGTTTATAGTTAGCGTGCTGTTGGTCGCAGTATCGGTTATCAGCGCCATAAACTGGTGCGGGGTGGCCTCTACTTGAATTTTATTTGGCCGGCCATCAATCATAACGTTGTTTTGCAGGCCGAAACTATCCAGTGACGGTTGATAGCTGCCATGCTGCTCCCTCCAACGCTGCTCGTTATAGTAAATCGGCCATAAATATTGCCTTTGCTTTTCGGCATAAGGCAGCACAAACGGCTTTTCAGCTGCCGGGCCTTTGCTAAAAACCAGGTAGCCCCAGCGCTCGGGAAAATGCATGTTGATAACCCCTTGCGGCGACCAAACCCAATTGTGTTCGGGCAGGTTACGACCTGTGCTGTCCTTCAGCTTCACGTATTTTCCGTTCTCAACCTTGGTATCCCACTCCACGCGCGAAAAATTGATGCGCCAAAACGAACCGTCCGCCGGCAATTGTTTATTGTTACCAATGCTGATCGCCCTAAAGGGGATCGCAATCTCCACTGTCCAGCCTTTATCTTTTTCCGAAGGGTCATTCAGGGTGCCCTGCACTTTTACTGAGGAACGCAAACCCTCTGCGTTCCAGTTGATCATGGCGCTGCCGCCGTTGCGGTAAGGTTTATTCAAAAACAGGTCGAAAACAGTGTTAAGCGCATTAAATTCCAATTCAAAATATTGGTGTGTCGTATTGTTTGGGTCGATAAAAACTTCGAAGTCGTTGTCGTGGAACACAATATCATCATGATGGGTCAGCGTAGCCCAAACGTTTGGGTCGTTGATCTCCGCAGCGATGTACAGGCAGCTATCATCCCAAAGCATTTTTGCCCGTGTTCGCAGGGGTGGGTTTGGTTTCAGGTCGCCTTCTATGTCGCGAAAATCGTCTGTCCAGGCAGCTTGCTGCCAGACGGCGTCATTAATATCACCGTCGATCACGGGCGGCGACTTCACGTAGTTTACCGTGTAATTTTTAGGAATTGTAAATAAATTGGAGAAGGCTTCAAATTGCGTTTGCGCTGCAGCGCGCAACGGGATGTTAACGACAACCGCCGGCACAATCATCCACAAAAAGCAGCGCGTAACCATAAACTTCACCGGCACGGTCACCGGCTCATCTCCATAATTTTATCAAACTCTTCAGGTTTTACGGCACTAACCGATAAACGGCCCAAACGCACCAGCTCCAAATTTTGCAGCGATGGTTCAGCCTTTACCTGCACCAGGGTAACCGGGTTTTTCAATGCTTCAACCGGCGAAAACTCAACCACTACCCAATTGGTATCGTCGGTGGTGGGGTCCTGGTAGGCTTCTTTTACCACTTTGGCTATGCCCACAATTTCTTTACCCTCATTACTGTGGTAAAAAAAAGCCAGGTCGCCTTCTTTCATCGCACGCAAATTGTTGCGGGCGGCATAATTGCGTACGCCGTCCCAAAAAGTGCGTCCGTCCTTGTTAAATTTTTCCCAGCTGTATTTTTCCGGTTCTGATTTGATGAGCCAATATTGCATAATCGTAGGTTTTTGCCAAAGGTAAAGATTTTGGAAGAATTGATGATCTGTCCAAATTATATGAGCTGAATATTTTGTTTAAATTAACCGTTGATATATTTTTATCATCACAACCACTATTAACAAAATTTAATGGCAAAACCCGCCAAAAGCACGATGAAAGTCCTTCGCTGGATATTCGGCATTCCGCTGGCATTTGCTATTACAGTAGGCGTGCTAATGCTGATTGCCTGGCAGGGTAACCTGGAACTCTATTTTCACAATTTTTATGTGTACATGGCGATTACAGAGTTCGAAATTGCCTTTACCTTCGCACTGCCCGTATTTTTAAGCAGCTTGTTTGCACCCAGCCCCAAAAAATATGCAGCATTGATCGGTGTAGTCATCGTAACGGCTTTTATTTTGCTGGTGCTATTTTATACGTTCATCACTTCGCCCGAGGAATTTCTCCGCTCGTTTACAGTTACTACGATTGCAAATTATGTAGGATTCTTTGCCAGCGGGTCTATTGGCTTTGGCCTAAGCTATGCTGTTTTCAAAAACAAAGGCTGGAACAGCGAACTAACGGCGGAAATACCGGAAGATTATTAAGTTCGATTTTACAACCAAAGG
>Ga0302140_10004055_pt1 | contig 18642 bp, 9 predicted proteins | sample I_Bog_E1_1_FD_202095 | JGI IMG/M metagenome (GOLD analysis project Ga0302140, IMG submission 202095) | Peat permafrost microbial communities from Stordalen Mire near Abisko, Sweden - I_Bog_E1_1 | ecosystem: Environmental > Terrestrial > Soil > Wetlands > Peat | place: Sweden: Abisko, Stordalen... | reverse complement strand
CATCTCTGTTACCTTGTTCGAGAAAATGCCCATTTCACAGGCACTTCAGCAGAAGGACTACACAAATCCGCAGCTAACTGATCCCAATCAATTGATTCTGTTCAACTTTTAACCGGACAGTAGTGACGAATCATAAGAAATCCAACGTGGTTTCCTAGCTTCTAAAACTTAATGTTGGCACCGAGTTGAATCCAGCGCTGCTCATGTTGGCCGCCGGAAACGCCGAAGTTTGCGCCATCGTTGACGTTGCTATCCGGGGTATCCAGATTCGGATGGTTGAAGACGTTGAAGACTTCAACACGGAATTCCGCCCCGATCTTCTCGTGGATCGTCGTGAGTTTGTGCAAGGAAGCATTCGTCTCGAAGAATCCGGGGCCGCGGAACAGGTTTTCGTTTTCGTTGCCCTCGGTCCCCACGGTTGGTTGGGTAAACTGAGTTTTCCCATTTGGAAAGACGCCGCCTGTGCCGCCCCGGTTCAAAGGCAGGAAGTTCTTTCTGCCTTTCAATTGGGTGTACGACGACACGTTGGGATAGTCGTTGTTGTCGCCATCGGCGTTGTAGTCGCCGCATGGCGCTTCCGCTGTTAGGGCAGAACCGCAAACAGCGGGGGTAGTGATTGTGCTGGTGTAACCGGCGACATTGTAAGAATTGCCGCTGCTCACAGTGAAGGGGTATCCGGATTGTCCGATCACTGTACCGCTCAGACCCCAGCCCCCGGTTGCGCGTCCCACCAAGCCCTTATCGTTGCCAAGGCCCCGAACATCGTAATTAAAGGTGGCTGAGAGGCGATTGGGAGCGTCCCAGTTGGATGGGCCGAAATACCGCTGCGGATCGGTATTTTCCGGATAGACCTGAGAGTTGTCCCTGGATGAAGAGCGAGTGTACGAGACATCGACAAAGCCAGTGCCGGCAAAGCGCCCATGCACATCGGCGACAAATTCGTTGAACGTAGAGTGGGCAACGTTATCCGTGTAGCCGATGCTTCCAAAGCTCTTGTTGTACCGAACGGGAGTGGTGCCAGCGAGGACGCCCGGATCGTTCGGCATGGCGTTGATATCCACGCCGTAGCTTACGTTGTTAGGATTTCCGCCACCGGAAAGCAATTTGTGCGAGATCGCTCCGGAGTAACCTACGCTGGCTACAAAGGAGTGCCCGAGCTCGTGCTCCACTTTCACAGATTCGATGTAAGTGACCGGGGTTTGCAAGTTGGGGTTGACGCCGTTGATTGGAACTACCAAAGTGGTGAATCCGCCTTGGCCGTTGAGCGCAAGGGCCGAAAGCGTGGGATACGTAAAGCCGAACGGCGGTGCCTCTTTTGTGCCCAAACCAAAGATCGGCCGGTGTGCCAAGTTGGTATCGGAGCCATAGAAGTTCGGATAAATGCCTCCCGGTGGATTGCCGCGCATCTCTTCCTGGACATTAGCCGGTGTAGGCCAGTTGTGGTAGATGCCTGCGCCGCCGTGGAGGACCCATTTGCTGTTTCCGAAGATATCCCAGGCAACGCCGCCACGCGGGCTGAGAATGTCGGTGATGGCGCGATTGAGCGCATGTTCCTTTTGCAGAATGAATCCACTGGCAACCTGCTGTGTCATTGACTGGCCAGGGCCCATGTAGAAGTTTCCAAAGACGGTCTCGGGCGAGCGTGAGTAGGGGTTTCCCATGTCGTCCCAACGGATGCCATAGTTGATGGTGATGTTCCGGCGTGCCCTCCAGGAGTCCTCCAAGAAAACACCACCGGTCCTGCTGGCGGCATTCCAGTCCCACTCCTGGTGCTTGCCTGTAATGGGATTGTAGGCCACGCCACCCTCGGAATAGGGCTGCACGGCATTCGGGTTGCTGGTGTCTGTGGCAATCATGTCGCCAAGGTTGTTGAAAGAGAAGGAAGGTTGGTCATGGGGCCCCTGGAATTCTTCCACATCGTCGCCCGTCCAGCCTTCATACCCAAACTGCACAGTGTGGTAGCCCTTGATGTGGGTTAGCACGTCGCGCCAGTGATAGTTGTGCTGGATGAAATCGCCCTGCGCGAAACCGTCGCCGAATGCACTGTTGCCACCGGATCCGCTCAAAGAGCCGACGGCAATCGAGGGAACCTTGAACTCGCCGCCCGATTCCTGAATTCCTTCTACGCGCATGCCAGCAACACTCGCCTGGTTGATGGTATTGGAGGAGAAAGTGTGGGTTTCGTTGCCCTGCCATGCCAGGGTCCAGGTATTCGCGACCCAGCTAAACGCCGGCCGAGCTTCAGGAGAGCCGCTGAGGAGATCTCCCTTGTAGATGTCGCCATAGAGACGGTCATTGGCGAAGTTCTTGTCAAGGCGCACATTCCACTGCGTGCCGTTGCGAGGGCTGGAGGCAGCCCAAGTTCCAGTATCTATGGCAGTCGCATTGCAAGCCAACTGTCCCGCTCCGCCGCAATACGCGCCCATTCCCGCCTGGGTCATGGTCAGCGAAGGCGCGGAACTGGTAACTTTTACCGGATAGTTTGTGAGAATCTGCGTTCCAACCGTATTCGGAAACGCAGTCTTGGCCCAAGCAACAACCGCTGGATCCTCATAGGCGACGGTGCCACTTGAAGCTGCGACCGATCGCAGCGGCTCGATGGAAGCGAAGAAGAAGGTCTGCTTAAGCGGCCAAACAGGTCCGCCAACGGTTCCCGACATATTGTTGCCGTGATACTTGGCAAAATCCGATTGCTTGGTAAAGTCGCTGCTGGTCCACATAGACTGGTTGTTGAAGTAGTCGCTTGCGCTGCCGTGGATTTTGTCGCCGCCGCCCTTGGTGGTGATCACCATCTGCATGGAACTGGCGCGTCCGTAATCGACAGTGTAGGTATTGACCTGAATGCTGACTTCCTGGACGGAATCCGGATTCGGCTGCAAGTTGAGCACGCCGGGGCGGATGGCGCTGGTAATATCCAAGCCATCCACAATGAACATATTGCCCATTGCACCCTGGCCATTAGCGCTGGAGTCTGTCTGTTGCTCGGTGGAGAAGTTATCGTTGGAAGATCCGGGAGTGCCGCCGGTCACGAGGCCGAGGCCAGTTACGCCCGGTGCCATGGTAATAAGGGTGGTTAAATCGCGGGCCGCAAGAGGCATGCTGTCAACCGATTGCTGTTCAAGCGTCATCTCGTTGCGGGTTTCGGCGGTATCCAGAATCGGTACTTGCGAAGTGACAGAAACGGTGGTATTCGCCGAGGCAACATCCAGCTTGACTGGAACATCCAGCGTCTGGTCGGTGTCCAGCGTAAAAGAGACGCTGGATTTGGCGAACTTGTCGGCTTGCGTTTCCAACATGTACTGCCCTGGGGCAAGGCTCAGAAAGCGATAGCCGCCGGTGGCGTTTGAGACGGCGCTGGACTCCACGCCGGTGCTTGCGTTGGTGAGGCGCAGGTGGGCGCCGCCCACAGCCGCGCCGCTCGAATCCAGAACGGTTCCTTGAATGTTGGCGCTGTATTGCGCAAAGGACGGGAGAGCCGTGAAGATCAATGCGGCAAAAAGCAAACCGCAAAAAATCGCCCGTATCCCTCTTGAACCTTTCTCGCTTGTCATCCGGCCAAGTGCCGAAATGTTGAATCTGAACAGTTTGTTCACCGTCTCCTCCTAGTGTGGATGGTCTGGAGGCGCAAGCGCACAAGATGGTGAACTGTGCTCTAAGCGCCCCTTGGGGGATCAGCGGCTTCAGCAATCGATTACCCGGCTGGCCGCAACCTTATCCTCGAAGCCGATCCCATACCGCTCGCCGCTAAGACCTTCGGCGAATTCGTGCGATTTGCGGAATCCTTTTCAAGTGCGACCTCATACTAAAGGTGGAGAAGAACCACTGAACATGGTACAGGTGTACCATAGAGTACAATCTGGTTTCTGGACTCATAATTGGACAATAGTTAGCGCTTGGGTAGAAGCTGTAGATCTATGAAAAAAATGATAGTTAACCGCTTCCCCCACACGCCGGACCGTCCCACTCGGATCCTGCTCCTGTTCGCTCTCTGGGTGACTGCGGCGGCCTTTACCGGCTGTCGGCGGATCCCACCGGTGATTGCCGTGATTCCCCGAACCTGCGGAACCTGGCTCTGGGAGGCCGAACACACGGGAGTCGAACGGCAGGCCGCGGCCTATGGCTTTAACGTTTACTGGAACGCGCCTATGCGCGATGACGATGTACAAGGGCAGATATCGATTCTTTCCCATTCTCTCAAGAGTGGTGTGCAGGGAGTCATCGTCGCACCTGTAGAGGCTTTGCCTTTGCGCACCTCGGTGTTCAGAGCGGTGCAGGATGGTACTCCGGTGATTGTCGTGGGGACCGACCTCGGGTTGGCTCCGGGGAAGAAACTCGCCTATGTTCTGAACGACGAACATACCGGAGGGCAGATGGCTGCGCACCGGATTGGCGCCGTCCTGAATGGCCATGGCTCGGTGGCGATTCTAGGCGTCAGCAACCAACTGACGAGCACCGCTGAGCGCGCGCGGAGCCTGGAATCGACGCTGGCCACGGAGTTCCCCAATATCCACGTTGTGTTCCGCAGCCTGGCCTTGCCCACCGTATCGCAGGAACAGCAGGTTGCCGAAAAACTGCTGGTTGAAGGCACGCATGTGGACGCCATCGTTGCCCTGACGGAGGCCTCCACCCGCGGCGCTTTTTATGCCTTGATTGAATTCGACAGAACCCGGAGCACGCCGCTGGTTGGCTTTGATCAGAATATTCTGGCTCCGGTCCGCACCGGGGAGATCGATTCAGTCATCATTCTCAACACCTATCAGATGGGACGCTCGGCGATGAGGCTGATGGCGGACGAGATCAGCGGAAACCTGCGCGAACAGTATGTGATTGTGCAGCCGCAACTGGTTACCCGCCAGACGATCGACTCCAGCGCGGTAAGGGAAACTCTCGACCTGGATTGGTTCATGCGATGAAGCAAGAGAATTTACTGCGCAAGCGTACCAGAAGACGGATTCTATGGCTGGCAATTGCTGTAACGCTTCTGCTGGCAACTGCTGTCGCAGCCCACTTCGCCTATCTCGAATGGAAGCATCGAGAGCCGTATTTTCAAGACGAATTCGATCGTGCTGCAAACAGTCAGTCCCGTCAGGGAGGCTGGCAAGCTTTTGGTGGAACCTGGCAGGTTGTTAATGGAGTCATGCGGAATATCGCCGATGACCGCGGCGCCAAGCTGATGAACGGAGACACTCACTGGCATAACTACATGGTGGCGGCGGATGTGCAACTGCTCGGCGAGACCGGCGATGCCGGCTTTGTGATTCGATCCACGGATGAAGAAGTGGGCGTGGATTCCTATCATGGGTACTTCGCCGGTTTGCGTGACTTGGACGACACCTTGATTCTTGGCCGCGCCGATTATGGGTGGCATGAATTCCAGGCCATTCCTGTCCATCCCGGCGTGTACAAGAGAACCTGGTATCACCTCAAGGTCATCGCCTACGAATGCACGATTGCGGCCAGCGCCACGACGGAGAAGGGGGAAACAACGATCGCCGCGGTTCACGATCCGCAGTGCATCCGTGCGGGCAGATTCGGCCTGCAGTCCTATTCGACTGGAGCCGTATGGCGCAGAGTGAATTTGCGCGCGGCAACGCAAGAGGATTTAAGGGCCATGATCGGCAATAACACGCCGCCCGAGCCGAACCTGCCGACGACGATTCCGCCGATAACGGACTTGTCGGCTTTTCAGCGCAACATTGAGCCAATCCGGCGCGAGTTGCACGATCATCAGGCGGATCTGCATGCTCTGCCGATTGCCAATCTGAGGCTTCTGCCGTCCAATCTACCTTCCCGCGTGACCGTTCATGGCGTGGTTACGCTGGTCTCTCCCATCCTCTTCGTGCAGGACTCCACCGGCGGAGTTGCCATCCCCCAGGCAGACGCAGGAAAATCCGTCCAGATCGGTGACGCGGTGGAAGTTCGTGGCGACGCCGAGCTGCATGATTTCAGCTCCGTGCTGCGCAATGCGGAAGTGCAGCTGTTGTGGTCGCATACTCCTGTACCTCCCGTCTCGGTCACTGCCGCTCAGGCGGCCACAGGCGCATTCGACGCGCAGTTTATCGAGACAGAAGGAAGGCTTGTATCGGAACAGCGGATCGGCGGCAATTCCGAGCTGTTGAAACTCGATGAGGGAAACCAATCCTTCGTGGCGATTGCGGAGTTTCCCAGCATGGCTGAAACATTCAACGAACTCAAAGTGGGAAGCCGCCTGCGCCTGCGCGGCATCTGCGTTACCGATCGATCTTATGCGCAGAATGAAATGCCCTTTGCGCTGCTCATGCGTTCCGTCGAAGAAGCGCAGGTGATAGAACCTCCGCCCTGGTGGAATGCGACGCATGTGGTTGAAATGATTCTCGGCTTGCTAACGTTCTCTCTCGGAATTCAGTTGACCTATACTTCGGTAAAGCGGTCGCGGTTGCGCGCAGTCATGGAAGAGAGGGAACGGCTGGCCATGGAGATGCATGACACCCTGGCGCAGAGCTTTGCCGGATTGGGATTCCAGTTGGAAGCTTTGTCCGGCCAGGTCGAGCCGGACAGCTCGATGCACAAGCAACTGGAAACGACTGTGGACCTGGTGCGATCAGGACACGCCGAGGCGCGGCGAAACATCGCCGCAATGCGGCCCGGCAACCTGGAGCAGATGGGATTGGCAACAGCTTTGGAACTGGCCGCGAAGACGATAGTGCAGGATGGACCGATTTCGATTCAAGTATCGGTGCGGGGCGAAGCGACGCAGCTTCCTCTGCGCATCGGCGACACACTGTTTCGCATCGGGCAGGAGGCGATTGCTAATGCTGTGAGACATGCGCATCCGCGGACAATTCAGTTGCGCCTGGTTTATGGAAGGCCTTCGATCAAGCTGACAATTCGAGACGATGGAGATGGATTCTTTCCGCAAGGTGAGACCGCGGGATTCGGCATTCGCGGCATGAAGCGCAGGGCTCACGCCATCGCCGCAACTCTGCGCATTCGTAGTTCGCCGGGGCATGGCGCCTCCGTGGCGGTGCGTGCCGTGCTTCCGCAGCCCCTGTTGTCTTCGTGGTGGTGGCGCACTTTGCGACTGGGAAAATGGAAGAAGAGATGGCATGGAAAAGCTTAGTGAGCAGAGTGCAATTCGAATTCTGATCGTGGACGATCATCCCATTGTGCGCACCGGGCTTGCAACCCTGCTGAAAGCAGAGAGCGGATTCCGGCTGATGGGTGGCGTCGATGGTGGAGAAGAGGCGCTGGCATTTCTCAGCCAGCACCCGGTCGATATCGTACTCCTGGATTTACGCATGCCGAAGATGTCCGGACTGGACGTATTGCCTGCCATTCAGAAACTCGATCAAGCTCCGTATGTGCTCATCCTCTCCAGCTTCGACTACGAGGAAGACATTTATCGGGTCGCCAAGGCCGGAGCCCGCGGATATTTGATGAAGGATTCCAATCGCGCGCAGATTGTCGAGGCGATTCGCGCCGTGGCCGGCGGGCGGCTGCACTTTCCCAAGGGAATAGCCGCGCGCATCCAGGAACGGCAAGGGCGTGCCGGACTTAGCCCGCGCGAGAAGGATGTGTTGCAGATGATCGCCAAGGGACTGACCAACAAGGAGATTGCCCATGTGCTTGCGATCAGCCAATTTACTGTGCGCAACCATATCAATCATCTTCTCGAAAAACTGCAAGCCACCGACCGCACGGAGGCCGTCTCCGTTGCCATGCAGCAAGGCGTGATCGAGGTAAATCCATGACCACGCCGGCGGGGTCCTATCTCACGGCGCGAAGGCCTTGACCTCGATCAGGCGAATGAGCGCGGGACTGCGCGGATTGGTGAATTCGATGCGCAGTTCCCGCGTCGATAAAGCGGGAAACTCGATGCGGTTCACTCCATTGGCCTGCGGCTGCTCAGGTGTTCGCTGCTGCTTCAAAATACTCTGCCAGCCCTTCTCCGTCCGGTACTGCAAGTCGAAAGCGGCGGGGGCCTGATAGTCTTTGCCATCGGAGAATAAATACAACTCAACGGTGCCGACGACGCGGTTCTGCCCAAAATCGATGGAATACCAACTGCTCGGAGTCTTGGCGTCGGGATCGGGCGACCAGCCGTTGGGATTTTCCGGGAAAAACCACATCCGGCCGTCAATGGCCTGGGAGAGCGCAGCGGGCGAAATCGTTGAGGAAGCCTTCGCCTTCGGGCCATAAGGCAATCCTGGATTGACAGCAAAATCCACTGGCATCGTTGTCGCCGCAGCCTTATGAGGCTTCGCTGCGAGAGCAATCTCGGCGCGCGCCAGCGGTCCGGGACCGAAGACTCGCTTGCCATCCACGAAGACCGAGAGGCCGCTGCCAATTCCATAACGGCTGCCATCGGCATCGTAGATAACGCTCACATCATAGCCGTGATACAGAACTCCCTGCACGGCGAAATAATGAATGGGCTGTGCGCCTGCTGGCGTGTCGGCAGGAAGCAGCGGATTCAGTTCCAGCACATCGTCGGCGCGCGGACGGATGCCGATCAAGCCGCTGAGAATCAAATCGATATAGGTCGAGTGGCTGTAGTGGTGTGAACGCCCGAGGCCAACGATCGGCTTGCCGGTGTCGGGGTTGTAGTCCTCTTGTATGTCCGGGTGTCCCGGCGAGAGAAAGTGTTCCGCGGTGTACTGGCGCAGCAGTCTGAGATAGTCGGCGCGCGTAATATATGGCTGATGATAGTCATTCAGCAAATTGGCCAGGGCGGTCAGCGCCTGCGAGGTCTGGAAGGGCCAGGATGGTCCGTTCCACTGGCACTCCGATTTTCCTGAGGCGCGATCATACCGGTATTGCGTCAGATAACGCGGATAAGATGGTTCGACCGTGCGCAACCCATACGGCCCAGCCAATTCCGCCGGGGAGAGAACGTGCTTCCAGGCGGCGGCATAGTCCACGCTGCCCGCTTGCTCAGCCGATTCCATGGGCGGAAGTTCATAGAACCAGGGCAGATAACCGGCCATTTCGCGGCCGCGAATGAAATCTCCCTCGGTCACATAGGGCGTGGATCGCTGGTAACGATCGGTAAAGTGCTGGAAATCCGGATTCCAAAGCTGGCCGAGAACCGCGGAGCGGATATTCTCCGCGCGGAGCAAATAATCTGCGGATAGATCGGGTTTCCCCGCCAGTCGGGCAAAGCGTGCAATGGCCAGCGCGTTGCCGTACTGGTATGCATTGATGGTCGGCCGGAAAGCAAAACCTTCCCGGAAACCATTGTGATCATCTTCTTTGCTGGGCTGGCTGACAAAGCCCGCTCCAGTTGCGTCGATGGAAGAAATCGTATATTCGGTGGCGTCGAGAATCGGTTCAATCCAGTAGAGATTCCGCTGTATATCGAAATGATCGTTCCATGTATTGAAGATGGATTGCATGACATCGAGATTGCGCAGGCCGGGTTCCGGGTCGCCGGTTACCCGCGTACCGGCTTCCGTGGCGGCGGCGATCCCTTCAGAGAAGTGCCGGTCGTTTCCACCGCCTGCATATAGGTGATCGATCAGGCTGTTAATGATGGCCGGATTCCGCAGCCAGCGCCCCTCCAGGATATGAAAAGACGAGGAGTCGTTCAGGTCGGTATAGGGCTCCATCGCCCAGGGCACATCATCGAGGAATTCGAGAACCATCGTTCCCTGCGCGCCAATCTCGCGGATATGAGAGCGATAGAGCTTCCAGCGGTAGTAGTAAATCTGCTGGATCGGGGCATCGTCGATCTCCATAAAGGGTATGTTCTGCAGAAACCACGGGGCATCGGCACCAAAGTTTTCTGCCGCCAGTTGTTCTCGCGGAAGCACCGGTTCCCGAACCTCCGCAACCTGCGCCGTTACGATACCTGCAGCAAGAAAAATCCCGAATGAAAGCATTGCCATTGCTCGCCTGGCGTGCATGAAATACCTCGGACGAAGCAGCAAACTCATGCTTCGCAAATTTAATTCATCGTGGCCTGCGAACGAGGAGCTACCGGGAAGCAGCAGATCCAGGAAACCCGCGAAAGCCATCGAAGATACCTTTTTAAATCTAGCCATGCCTTTCCCCTCCAGGATATAGTACATATGTCCCATGCTCGGATTCCGAGCTAGACCGCTACAATACACTTCTGCCATTGGAGGAGTCTCTTTGCTGCCGGTCCGTGGATGGCCTTTCGATGCCCTGTTGTTTGCACTTCTATCGAACGGCGTCGCGTGGACGCAGGCGCCGCCCACGCAACCGCAGTCGCCTGCGCCACCCAAGACGCAGCAAGGGATGGGCGGCATTGCCGGCGGCATTGGCGACGCGCCGGTCTATGACGAGCAGAAGCGCCCCATCACCGCGGGTGGCTTTGTAGAAAAAGGCACCGTGGTTTTTCAAGATATTACCAAGACCGCGGGTCTGTCCGGCTGGACCCACAAGATGGGTACGCCGCAGAAGAATTTCATCGTCGAGACCAACGGCTCGGGCGTATGCCTGATCGACTACGACAACGACGGCTGGCTGGACATCTATCTGGTCAACGGTTCGACTTTTCAAGCGCTGGACGGCAAAGAAGAGCCGCCTCATGCCGCTTTGTTTCACAACAATCACGATGGTACTTTCACCGACGTCAGCGCCAAGGCTGGGGTGCAGAACGACCGCTGGGGTTATGGCTGCTCGGTTGCCGACTACGACAACGACGGCTGGCCAGATATCTACGTGAATAACTACGGCAAGAACCGGCTCTACCACAACAATCACGACGGCGCCTTTACCGACGTGGCTGAAAAGGCCGGTGTGACGCTGGGCAACTGGTCGCCCGGTTCGGCCTGGGGAGATTACGACGGCGATGGCTTGCTGGACCTCTACGTGACTGGCTATGTCCACTTCGATCGGGACAATCTGCCCATTAGTGGCACCAAGGCGGTGGGCAATGCCTTCTGCCAGTATCGCGGCGAAGCGGTCAACTGCGGCCCGCGCGGCCTGCAAGGCGAACCCGATCACCTTTTTCACAACAACGGAGACGGAACTTTTACCGACGTGACGGTGAAAGCTGGCGTCGAGGACAAGGACCGCTATTACGGATTCACGCCGATCTTTGTCAGCCTCAAAGGCAACGGCAAACCGGACCTTGTCGTAGGTAACGACTCGGAGCCGAACTTCCTCTATCTCAATAAAGGCGATGGAACCTTTGAAGACGACAGCTACATCTCCGGCTTCGCGCTGAACAAGGACGGCCGCGAGATCGCCTCGATGGGCATTGCTGCGGGCGACTACGATAACTCCGGGCAAGTGAGCTTTTTCGTCACCGACTTCGGCGACGACTACAAGGTGCTCTATCACAATGATGGAGATGCCAACTTCACGGACGTGAGCTACAAGGCTGGCGTTGCTCAAGCTACGATTCCCTTTGTCGGCTGGGGCGACGGCTTTCTCGATTACGATAACGACGGTTGGCTGGATTTGTTCATGGTCAACGGACACACCTATCCCCAGGTGGACGGGCACGACTGGGGCACAACTTTTGCCGAGCGGTCACTGCTCTTCCACAACGTTCCTGAAGGCAAGGATCGGCGCTTCGAATATGTGCCGCCGGTGAACGGCTCTGGACTTGCCGCAGTGATTCCGGCGCGTGGGGCAGCCTTCGGCGACCTGTTCAACGATGGCAGGATCGATGTCGTCATCAACCCCGTCGATGGGCCACCGGTGCTCTTGCGAAACGTGAACCCGGACCATCATCATTGGGTAGAGATGAAACTAGTGGGCGGACAGAAAAGTCCGCGCGACGCCACTTGCGCCACCGTGTACCTGAAAGCCAACGGCATGAGAATGCGCCAGGATGTGCTGGCCAGCGGCAGCTACATTTCCTCCAACGACCGGCGTCCGCATTTTGGTCTGGGCGACGCGACAGACGCTGGAACCGCTGAGATTCACTGGCCTTCCGGCGCTGTAGAAATGGTAAAGCTGCCCGCAGTGAATCGCATCTACACCGTCACGGAGGGACAGGGAATTACAGGCGCGTTATGCAGCGGCTTGTCCTGCACGCTAAAGAACGCCATAGACAACCTGGCGTCCGAGTCACCGCGATGAGCAATTTAGTTACTCACTCTGTTTCCATTCCTTTCGAGCCCCCCACCGTCGCGCTGCGTGGCACTTCATCTCACATACTCAAGTCGCTCCAATCGTATCGCTGAAGCCTCAACTTCCGTTCGCTAAGGAAGCCAATCTGCGGACATTGCCATCCACCAGGAAAGGTCGATCTCACAGGGACCAGTCGGCGTATTCAAAATCGGGCTGAAGGGTGTATTTTTCCAGAGCATATTACTGACCCGCCTCTGACCCTGCCCAAGAGTTTTGGTGCCCCAGGTCTCGATTTTGAGACCTGGGAGTACCTGGACTGACCCCCAAAAGTGAGACATTTGCGAAGGACACAGTTTGCAGCGAATGGGGGGCTGCAAATGCGAAGGAAGCGGATTTACACGGAGGATTTCCGGCGACTATCGGTAGGTCGGATGCAGGGTTTCCACAACATTTCTGCTTTGGCCAAGGAACTGGATGTTCCGCGGCGATTGCTTTATCGGTGGCAGATGTGGCTGCAAGGCCCGGTCGCGCCCATCGCGCCGCGCTTTGCGGGGCTTGAGGACGAGAATCGGCAACTGAAGCAGCTTCTGGCGGAGCGGACGCTGGAAGTGGATTTTTTCAAAGGTGCCTTGCAAAAGATAGCGGCTCGACGCCAGGGGAACGGCGGTACTGGCGAGACGGCATCTACGACCAAGTGCGGTCAATGATGTCGCTGCAAGGCGGTTTGACGATCGAGCGGAAGTGCGTGCTGGCGCGGGTAAGCCGGGCGGGATTTTATCGCTGGCTTACAGCCGAGGCGCCGAGGGAAGAAGAGATGGAAGTGCGCGCGGCGATTCACGAGGTAGTGCTGGAACATCGCGGACGTTATGGTTACCGGCGAGTGAGCCGGGAGCTGCGCCGCCGCGGCCTGGTTGTGAACCACAAGCGTGTAGCGCGGCTGATGCGCGAAGACAACCTGGTTGCGGTCCAGCCGCGGGCCTGGGTTCAGACCACCGACTCCGATCATGAACTGAAGGTCTATCTGAATCTGGCTGCGTGCATGCAATTAACCGGGATCAACCAGTTATGGGTGGCCGACATCACCTATATCCGCCTGCGCACGGAGTTCGTCTATCTGGCCGTGGTGCTGGACGCCTGGTCGCGCAAGGTGGTGGGCTGGGCACTGGGCCGCAGTCTGGCAGTACGGCTGACGGTGGCCGCGCTTGAGCAGGCCATCGCGCAGCGGCAGCCGCTACCCGGCCTGGTGCATCACTCCGATCGCGGCAGTCAGTATGCTTGCCGGGAGTATGTGAACCTGCTTGAGAGCCACGGCATGCTGCCCAGCATGAGCCGGCCTGCCAATCCTTACGACAACGCCAGTTGCGAGAGCTTCATGCGCACTCTCAAGCGGGAAGAGATCTACGCCAATACTTACCGCGATCTGGAAGACCTTCGCGCTCACATCGAGGAGTTCATCGAGCGCTATTACAATCGCATCCGGCTTCACTCGGCGCTTGGCTATCTGCCGCCGGAAGAGTTCGAACAAGCTGCGTCAGCGAAGGCGAATGGTTGCGGCGCAGCCTGCATGAGTTTTTTCGGGCATGGGGAAATCTATCGATGGAATGACAAACCAGCGGAGCATGGAGAGCCGAATCGCTCCAACTCCCCGGCCCATCTCATCGATGAGTCTCCAACCGGCTATTCCTTGGCGGGTTGCTCTCCAGCAGAGCCCGACTCCGCTTCACCAGCTATCGACCACTTTCAAGGAGCAGCTACGCCTTGAGAAGACAATTACACTGAACAGCAACTGGGGCTTTGGAAAACTGTCTCACTCAAGGGGTTCACCCCAAAGGATCGCTATGCGGGTGCAGTGAGGCGGCAAAGAAGACAGGAACGGCCCTGAAGAAGGGCCGTTTCTTGCGATCGATTTGGATTGAGCCGAGATACGGCAGCAGGGGTTACTTCAGCTTGGTGGAGGCTGTCTGATCTCCTGACTTGGGGCCGGTAAACCAGAGCAGTCGGAACGGTGGGCTCTGGGTGTCGCGGCCGTAATACCACTTGAGCATCACTTCGAACGAAGTTGTGTTGACGGAGATGCGTTCGGAGGAGACGCCCTGATTCTCGAAGTTGAAGACCGAGTAGGTGGGCGAGAAGGAGAGGTTGCCGAGGAAATTCATGTTGAACGCCAGTTTGTTGCTGATCGCATAGCGAGTCTGGGTTGGCAGGGTATAGCCTGGGAGCAGGTAGCTGTCGCCGGCGGTATCAAATGAGACTGAGTAGGTTTTAGCCTTGTTGAGGACTTTTTGAATATGGGCGGTCCAGTACAAGCCACCTGCATGAACCGTCCGTGTAAGAGGTACCAGTTGGGAGGAACCGTTGAGCGTCTGATTATTGTCCTTGTAATACGCCTGCACGGCAGAGGTGATGGACGTGTCGGCGGTCACCAGGCAAGGGTTCGCGCAGTGGGTGGTTACCGGGCTTGAGAGGCCAACCAGATCGGGCATGGAGATGCCGTTGAGGATGTGACTCTGAATGACGTACTCCGGGCCGACTTCGGCATAGGATCCGCTGTCGGGAGCCCACGCCTGACGAAGTCCGCCAGCCTCAAAGCGCAGACCGGACTTCCAATTGAAGCCGTCGGAGACAGGGACGGTGACGGTGAGCTGCTGGGACGGGTTCTTTGTGTAAGGCGGCGTAAGGTAGCCGAAGTAGAGGGGTGAACCGACGATCTGGCGCTGGTACTGGTAGGGAGCAATCACCCAGTAGAACCTGGGAAGGTAGCGTGGGCCCTTTATAGAGAGGGATGGGTCGGGATCTTTCCAGAATATCTGCGGGATGTGGATCTGGGCGAAGCCGCCCGCAGTTTCGGAGTTCAGCTGGTAGGTAATCGTGGCCGGCTTCCCGGTCGTGTTCCCGGTGCGCTTGTGATCGAACTCAAAGTCGTTCTGAATGCCGAAGACCAGCGCCTGCCCTAGCAGCGGAGCGGTGATAGTTCTGGCCGCGGCTTCGAGATCGAGTTCGCTGGAATGTGGGGTGGTGGCCTGGGTGTTGCTCACGCCGGAAAGGTCGTTGCCAAGATCGGTATCGTTGAGGCTGGGAGCAGTGAAGCTGTAGCCAGCGGCGAACTTGGAGATGTCGAGTTGCATCAGGGTGCGCTTTTGGCTCTTAGCCTCAATGCGGGCAAGGTCGTCCTGCACCCCGTTCGTTTTTTGTTTGATTGCCCAATTCAAGGGTGGCGGCTTCACTGTGCTGGGCGGCAAAATGGGCATGATCTCCTCGGCGATAGCCGTCGTAAGGAAGGTTTCGGTGGGGCCGGTAGGGCTCTTCTCGGTATCCACCTCCAGATGTGTACCGCTTGCGCCCGCCTTTGTGAAGGTTTGAATGTCTTTGTAGGTCGATTGATCTTTGGCGAGTTGAGCGCTGGTGGTGATCCAGTAAGCGGCATCGGTGGCGACGGTGAATCCTTCGGCGCAGTAAGCTGTTGGGGCCGGACCAGGGGTTTTCTTTCCTAGAGGCGGATCGGCGGCAACGCTACAGCCGCTCACGCCTGGAAGACTGAAGCTCTCAGGACCCGAAGCGGCGGCGACCAGATTGGTGGGCGGAGTGGAGACCAGGCCAAAGGTGGATAACCACTCCTGGTGAAGATCATTTGCGAGGCGCGTAGTTTCAACGGCAGTCGCCTGGGCGGAAGACTTCAACACGGAGGTAAGCGTTGTCCCGTCCACGAGGACGCGAACAGCGTAGTCACCGCGCCACAGGACGCGGTCGAGGGCCACGTGAAGTTCGCAGTAGGCTTTGGCCTTCGGATCGGGCGACGCAACCCAATGGTCGCAGAAGGTGTAGTCATCGTATCCGGTGCCGAGGTCGCCGAACCAGAAGTCGCGACGCTTGAGCATGGCGGCCGAGGTCTTGTAGTGGATTTGAAGCGTGTGCAGCAAATAGTTGGTGAGTACCTGGTTCTGGCAGGTGGCGGTCGCTTTCCAGATGTCCGCGGTGCATTTCCCCCAGGGCCCGGTCAGATCCAGCAGACGCGGCGGGGCAACGCCAGCCAAGGGCAAATTGGTTGCGAGCATGAATTCGAGAAGAGTCGCGGCCGTGACGTGCGGCGACTGAGGGGAATTCTCGTCGTTCAAGGCCGATCCATCGTCCGCTGCCTCCGCCATGCTGGTGGCCACGCGCCCTCTGTCGGCGACCGCGGCATTTCCCTGAGTAGATGATGTGGAGAAGTCGCCGATGAACCCGAGGGTGTTCCTGATCTGAATGCTGTGGGCGATGCCGGAATTCGAAGCAGAGATGGTGGCTATGGACGGCGGATACCACTCTGGATTGGAAACGCTCTCGTAGGCGAGAGGAGGCGACAGGACGACGGTGCTCCTCAACGGGTTGATTTCAGCCACTTGGTTGCCGGAAATGTGTTCTTCCTGCGCCTCGCTCAGCACCAGGTCAACGCGGGGGCGAAGGGAGAGACTGGAGTTTTCGAACATGGAACTAACGGCGGCACCGAGATCGTAGCGAAGCTGGGAACCCACCTCCTCAGCCTCGGACGACGGCATTTGAGCCATGAGGATAGTGCGGTCGATGGTCCGTTTTTCACGCTGCTCATTGGCCCACACAGCGCGAAGGACGGTTTCCGTCGCTACCAGGGGGTCGCCCACGGTGACCTGAAAAGGATGATCCTTGCTTTCGGCTCGCCTGAAATAGTTGCTTTCCGCAGCGGTGCCGGGCACATTGGCAGCGTTGAAGAGCTTTTGTTTGAGTACGCAGGCGGGATTCTGGCCGGATTGGTCAGCTATGGATAGGCAATCGAACGTGTCTGGATAAACGGTGAAAAAATCGGGAGCGACTTCCTGCATCGTCTCCTTCCCTACAACCCCGATGATCAGCACACGCTGACCACCGGGGATCGTCGCGATTGTGAAGCCGGCGTTCTGTTGCTCATTGAAGATGAGCTGAAGCAGCAGTCGCTGCGCGGAGTGCAATGCGGATTCGTTGAGAAAGGGGCTTGGCGCTTTTGGGGATTTGGCGAACAAGCTAAAGTTTCCGGTGGCCTGCTTCATCGCAGATACAAGGTTGGAAAGGTCGCTGTTGAGCGGTCCGAGATCGGAGGGACAGGCCGGTACTGCGGACGGTGCCTTCCCGCGGGAGGAACCTTTAGCGACAGTCGTGTCGGGTGGATTAAAGTTGAGAATTGTAGTCAGGTCCGCCACGAGGGTGTCACATTCGGCTTTGCTGCGGGGCGATGATTGAGCGATCGCCTCATTGACGATGGTTTGGAGGATGCTGATTTCGTTCTTGATCAGCTGCCCGGCGAAGATGGGCGAATTCACGGTTTGCTTCTCGATGGAAGCGTGGATTTCAGGTTTTAAAGCGCCATCCACACGCGTTAACCAATCCATGGAAGCGCTAATCGAGGAGTCGGACTGGCCGCACTCCATCGGGGCTCCGAGATCGGTGGCAAACAAAAGCGGGCAACTCTTGTTTTTGTCGGCCGAGGGCTTGTCGTCCTTTGCGGAGACGACGGTAACACGTAGGTTGGCGCTAATCATGTGGAGTTTGTGATCGCTGCTGGCAATTGCGCAAGGGTCGTTGCCGCAGTTGCCATCGCTTCCGGGTACGAGACCAAAGGTCCAATGAGGGGTGGGAGAGGTCACAATCGCGCGGAGATTTGCATCGTTCGGGGTGTCGGCGGAGGCGCCGCGCAGCAGATAAGCGACTCGCCTGAGCCACGTTCCGGTGTAAAGAAAGTCTTCCCGGCCGGGCACCACTGCGCGGTAACCAGCCGCCATCAGAAACCGTGTCACATTGTCACAATCAGCGAGATTGGGCTTGCGGCTTTCCGACTTATAGAGTGACTCGGGGGCGTACGTGTCCCACTGTCCCGCTATCCAAACGGGCGCGTCCAGTTGGCAGAGTTTCTTGCTGGAGAGCTCCTGCTGGATGCTGGCGCCGAACTCCGGTCCGAAGTTGTCGCCCATTCCTAGCAACAGATCGGGAGAAGTCAGCTGTCTTTGCTTGAGAAATGCTCCTGGACGGGTGAGCAAAGCATGTGGCAGGGGTGCAGGCGAATTGCCCATCTTTGCTGCAACTTCGGCATCATAAGCATTCGTTAGATCGTCGAGGTCGATATCGGGTTCAACCCGGTAATAGCCGAAGAGACGGCCCGTGTACTGGATGTTGATGGGAGAAAGCGAGTTGGAGCTTGGGCCGCGCGAAGCTTGAACAGTCGGAACTGAATAGGCGGCGACTTGCTGAGCTTGCGCGGGAAGAGCATGTGCGGCGAGGGCTGTGACAAGTAGAAGGCGGGAGGCTACACGAAGATCGAAGCCTCGACGTCGCAGCGGTGAGAGAGTGTGAGTGATCATCAGCTTTCCTCTAAGAGAGCGATTTATCCTTGTTGTTTTCAGCGGGGGAAATTAGAGAACACAAATATAGTTAAGTAGGTCTGAGATGTAAAGCCGAGATCTTCCCAGATATCACTTACGACCATCGACGCCGATTTGTAACGAGAAGTCTTAGTGCTGTATCTGGAGCGCCCCGACACGCAGCAGTGCGCAGCTACATGCTCTTCGGGAGGGGCGCTTCTGATACAGCGACTTGAAGGAAGCCGCCCCCGCTGGGAGAAAAATGGTCTATGTA
>Ga0302140_10004050_pt1 | contig 18651 bp, 18 predicted proteins | sample I_Bog_E1_1_FD_202095 | JGI IMG/M metagenome (GOLD analysis project Ga0302140, IMG submission 202095) | Peat permafrost microbial communities from Stordalen Mire near Abisko, Sweden - I_Bog_E1_1 | ecosystem: Environmental > Terrestrial > Soil > Wetlands > Peat | place: Sweden: Abisko, Stordalen... | reverse complement strand
ACGCCCCTTTGAAATTGGCCATGTTGACCATACAGAATTGGACGTGGAGCTCGTCTGTTCGACGACTGGTCGCAATCTCGGCCGACCGTGGCTCTCCTTGCTTACCGATGCGTTCTCGCGAAGAGTTCTGGCGTTTTCGTTAACCTTCGATCCGCCCAGTTATCGCTCCTGCATGGCAATCGTCAGAGAATGTGTGGCCCGCTACAGTCGTCTGCCTCAAACGTTTGTAGTTGATGGAGGCGCGGAATTCGACAGCGTTTATTTTGAGACCCTGCTGGCCAGATACGAGTGCACCAAGAAAACTCGGCCGCCCGCCAAGGCTCGCTTTGGCTCTGTGGTGGAACGTCTCTTCGGGACATGCAACTCTCAGCTCATCCACAATCTCTGCGGCAATACCCAGATCATGCGCCAAGTGCGGCAAGTCACAGCGTGCGTCAACCCGAAACACAAGGCCGTATGGACGTTAGTTGATTTGCACGATCACCTCGCCCGGTATCTATATGAAGTTTATGATTCCCTGGATCATCCTGCCCTCGGACAAAGCCCTCACGAAGCCTATGAGGCAGGGATGACACTAGCCGGACAACGCCCGTGGCGCCGTATCAGCTATGATCGGGAGCTTTTCATCATGACCCTTCCGACCACATCCATGGGCACCGCCCAAGTATTGCCCGGGCGGGGCGTGAAGATTCACTACATCTATTACTGGTCGGATACGTTGCGCGACCCTGAGATCGAAAGAACCCAGGTTCCCGTCCGCTACGACGCTTTCGACATCGGCACCGCATTTGCTTTTATAAAAGGCCAATGGGTTCAATGCCATTCCGAGTACCACGCGATCTTTCAGGGCCGCTCGGAGCGTGAGCTGATGCTCGCGACGCAGGAACTCCGGAGACGTCACCGGGAACATGCTCGCCACCGCGGCCTTTCAGCAGCGGCGATCGGAGATTTCCTGCAATCGGTAGAAGCACAGGAGATTCTGCTAACTCAGCGACTGCGCGACCGCCAAGCCAGACCGATTCGCTGTAAATATGAGCAGGCGGTAGCGCAGCGGCCGCTCGCTGACAGTCGCCCAACCTTGCAATCTTCTTGTGTTGTGCCGCCTCTCCAATCCGTTGTCATGGAGCCTGCCGAAGAGTACGAAACCTACGGAGCGTTTTGATATGACATCAGAAGAGGTCGCAGTCCGTATCAAAGAATTCCGGCTCCTGACCGTGGCGCACCCGATGCTCTCGACCGCGAAGGATCTGCTGGTAGCAGCGATCAACGAGGCTCCCCCCGGTACGATCGTGATGGTAGTCGGACCGACGGGCGTAGGCAAGACGACACTGCGATTGAAGATTCAGCAAGTGCTTTCCGAGCAGGCTGAACCTTCCATGAAAGCGGATCCCAGCCGATTGCCTTACGTCGCGGTTGAGGCGGCAGCTCCCGATAACGGAAACTTCAATTGGCGAGATCAATATCGCCGTACGCTGGTTGAGCTGAGCGAACCGATGCTTGACTGCAAGCTCAAACCAAAGTGGATCCACTTCGCACGAGATTCTCGGGGGCACCAGTTTGTCAGACCTGATGCCTCCGCGGCTCAATTGCGTCAGGCCCTCGAGTCAGCTGTCGAACACCGGCGGCCCGCCGCCATTCTGATCGACGAAGCCCAGCATCTGACCCGCATGGCCTCCGGCAGGAGATTGGCCGACCAACTGGAAGTCATCAAGTCCCTTGCCAACTGCACTCGGACCGTTCACATATTGCTCGGCACTTACGATCTCCTCGCCTTTCGCGATCTAAACGGCCAGCTATCACGAAGAAGTCTCGACATTCACTTCCGGCGCTACAGTGCCGAGAGCGAGGAAGACGTTCGCGTTTTCAAAAATGCTGTTCTCACCTTTCAGCGACATCTGCCGTTGGAAAATCAGCCCGACCTGTTGCCCCTCTGGGAATGGCTCTATGAGCGATCCGTGGGATGCATCGGGATATTGAAGGAGTGGTTAGATCGGGCATTGATTGCGGCTCTTGGAGAAGGCGGTAAGACTCTAACTGCCCGCCATCTGGAGACTACCGCCCTTTCTGCCGGACGGTGCGAGAAAATCGCGGTGGAAGCCCAGGAAGGTGAAAGGCAATTGTTATCGGCAGACCAGGTACGGCCACGCCTGCGCGAACTGCTGGGGTTGGGAGGGAACTCCGCTGAACCCGCCGTCCACAAGAAATCTCAGCCGCGAAGGCACGTCGGCCAGCGCAACCCTGAGCGAGACCCGATCGGTCAACTTGCGGGCTTGTCGAGGACGGCTTGACGTGGCATATGACCTTTGGGATTTGGCACCGCGAGTGATGCCTCCACGGAGCCGATTGTATTCTCTGCAACCGATGGCGATTGGCACCCAGCATGTTGAGAGTCTGTCTAGTTACATCATGCGCGTGGCCGAAGCACATACGGTTTCCGTTAGGACATTGATCCTCAAAGAGATCTTTCCCGATCTCTCCACAATGCCGACGAATACCCACTTTTCCGGCCTGCACTCTCTTAATGGAATGAGCTCCTGCTTTGAGCAGTGGGTGGCCATTCTGGGGAAGCTGACTTCTCGGCGCGACTTGTGCGCTTTAACCCTATTACCTTGGCGACGCCTGCTGGCCTCTGACGGAATTCTACGACGGCGTCGAACCTGGTGTCCGCGTTGTTTTTGGGAGTGGCAACGCGGTGGAATGCCAATCTATGAGTGCTTGGCGTGGGCATTGGCACCGGTGACTGTTTGCCCTGTCCATTATGTTTTTCTGGAACAGCACTGCCCCCATTGCCGCCGGCCCATGTTGGTCCTTTTCGCACACGCGCATCCTGGGTTTTGCGCTCACTGCAATGGTTGGCTGGGAGACGATTCGGACGCGCCAACTGCTCCAGCGTCCGCACAGGTCATGGAAGATCAGTTATGGATAGCAAACCAGGTTGGCGAATTCCTCGCTCTGGGAAACGGGGCAGGCAATCACGATTCACCCTGCCATTTGCTAAGTAACCTGCAACGGATGCTGGTCGAATTGGCAAGTGGAAATCAGCAGTTGTTAGGACGCCAAACAAGAATCAGCTGCGCAGCGCTGAACGCGTGGCTCACGGGAAAGCGGCTCCCCTCACTGGCGCTCGTCATTCGGCTCTGTCAGAATCTCAGAGTGCCGATCAACCGCTTGGTCATGGAAGAGGTCTTGAGAACCGATCCTGAGTGGAGCGCGCTCGCAACATCAGGTTCATTGGCTACTCGCCGGAAACAACGAGTGGTTATGCCGCAATACCCCATCACGCGAGTTGTTCGCCTTGGGTCAATTCCGCCCGAAGAGCGCGAGCGCGCCGCAGCAGAAATCAAGACGCGCTTAGAAACAAACATGGCGATGGATGAGCCTCTATCGATCCTAAAGCTCTTCCAGATAATGGGCTACCGCAGCACGTCCAGGGGAAAAGCCTGGTTCCCGGCTCTGTGCGCAGCAACCAATGCGAAACGTGAACGCCAGGCTGAACACCGCGCTGAAACTTACCGGCAAGAACTTCTTTGTGCGCTCACCGAAGAACCGCCACCGACGATAGCTCAGGTTGCGCTCCGGCTGGGCATCAGCGTTCCTCAGTTGAATCAACGTCATGCTTGCCGTCAACTTTGTAAGGCCCTGACGGCTCGTTCCCCTGATCGTTGCCGCTTTCAAAGAACGAAAACCGAGGAGGCACTCAAAAGGGCGTTGGAGGAGCCGCCGGTTCCTCTTGTCATTCTCGCATCGAGACTGCATAAAGATGCAAACACTCTGCGCGTCGTTTTCCCAGACCTTTGTCATCGCCTTCGGGTCCGTTACCTGGCGCATCGCGCCCTGGAGCAGCAGAAGGTTGACCTCGCCTATGACAATGCGGTTCGCCTCGCGATCCGAGAGATTGCCAACGCTGGTCAGTATCCATCGCTGCAACGAACCTCTTCCTTAATAATGAAGAGGAATCCGTCACTCACAAGTTCCCATCTAACCAATCTCGCAATTAGACGCGTTCGCACCGAAATCGGGCGGCCTGCTGAAGCATCTGTTGGTCAAAGACCCACCTACGGTCGTAAACAGACGTGGGCCTGAATGGCCGATAAGGATTAGGCAAGATGCCCTGCTTTCAGAAACTCGGCAGCTTCTCGAATCCATCATATCCGCGAGTAGGCGACTTTATGGCCAGATGGAATATTAGTCGCGACTATGACTGCGCTGCCAGATTGGGGCTTTCAATGGCATCACTGTCGGGCCGACCAAACGACGCATTGACGCCATCGCTTCATGACTCGGTTGTGTCAATACGTTATTGCTTTACAACCTCGCGGCTTCGCGCTGTCCGTGCACAATGAAGTCATCGATCTCACAAGTCAGAGGGTGGCAGTGGCAAAACCACGCACGCCGTTCATGCCGCACAATCGCCCAAGAATGCGGCGAACTCGTCATGATTGGATTCGGACTCGCAAAGGAGCGCCACCAAATCGACAGATGCCCGCAGGAGATCCTTCTACGCCAAGGACAAACCAGGGTGTTGTTATCAGACTGTCACTACAGCCGAGCCAAATCGAGTGACTTGACAAATTAGCGGCTCACAAGAGGCTGGGGCCGGGGCCTCAACTCACGGCGTTTTCCAGCAATAGCAGCGGCCATGGCCGCTGCCTAAACCAACCCCCACCCACAAATTCTGCTGACTCGTGCGACTGCGCATACTTTGGCGGTCGCCGCGCGTCTAGCCCCTACTCTCGTTCCATTCGCGCCGTCAGAACCGTAAAACTTCTTTAAGGCAGCACGTCGTGACACCATGACGCTATGCATCGGCGATACCGCGCCTCATGCTACGCGCGTCGCGAAGCTGGTAGACCTTATAGCGATCCATGTCGTTCCATCTGGCAGGAAGGTCTTCTTCTTCGTTGACTTCTGTATTCAAGAAAAGGAGATTACCACCATCCATGAGACTTGATAAACTCGGCGCATGCGATTAGCTGGCAGTTTTTCGGATGAGCCGTCCAATGAGATCCAGCTGTTTACCAACCGTGAAAAGCATCAAGATTGGTTCACCGCCAAAACAAACATCCGCGCCGGAGAGCTTCCACGGATTCCCGCGACGATGCTGTTTGGTCCTGGCGCAATCGGGAAATCATGGCTTTTACGGCACTTAGAAAGGCAGCTAGCTTCGCCTCGGCGAGTCCCTTCCGTTCGAATCGACTTTACTCGGGAAGGCGTTTCCAATCCTCTTTGCGACGATCCCTCCGCCGCGTTGGCGGCAATTCGTCGGATATCGAAGGCCGAATGCCCGCGATTTGATATCGCAACCAAGTACCTCCTGGTAGAAAAGGGAGTTCGCGACGAGTCGACACTTAACCACCCTGCTCGCAAGATGGCTGCCAGCATCGGTGACGATTTGTTCAAACGAGCGCTTGGGTTGATCCCGGGCGTCGGCGGCCCATTGCAGGCGACTTACGAAATAGTTGAAATACTCTATCCTTATGCCAGGAACAAACTAGGCCTCAGAGACCTGATGCATAAAGATCTTAGGCGTCTGAGAGAATTGCGGGTGGAAGATATCGAGAGGGGTCTCGTTGAACGCTTAGTGGACGATCTCAGAGACGTATTTCCGGCTCAAAATGATCATGCCGTTAAGGCGGTCGTTTTTGTTGACACTTTGGAAGCCCTCCAACCAGTGGATAGCACGCAGTACAACCTTAAGATTCGTACCCAATGGCTGCGAGACCTCATTCGCGATTTGAACGATCGCGTGCTATTCATTCTCGCCGGACAAAACCAACTCGCGTGGGGCGATCTCGAATCGTGCTGGAAAGATAGTACATGGCTTAAACAAATTCCAGTCGATGGGCTTTCGACAGAATCCGCTCGCGAATTCTTGCAACGATGTGGGTTGGAGCAGCCGGATGTTCAGGAAGCTATCGTTACCTCTTGCCAATCAGCCGACGGAACTTGCCATACGTTTCACATGAGTCTTCTCGCAGATTTTGCGCGAATGGAACGCCGAAAGAATAATGGAGTCATAGATACAGCGATCTTTGCATCCTTACCCCCTGACGACTGGACAAAGCTGATTCTGAGATTCATGCAGTCCCTTCCTAGCCGATCTCACGAATACTGGATTCGCAGGCTATCGCTGACACCGGAATTCGACGAAGCAGCGGCACGCTCTTCTCATTCCGCGCAACGGTCGATTTTTCAAGACGCGGATTGGGCCATGCTTCGTTCCTTCAGTTTTCTGGTTGACGTAGAAGGCAAGCAAGGTTGGTGGACAATTCATTCAACGATGCAACGGGCAATCAGCGAAGAATTTGTTCTTTCGGCGCCCGATCATTGGCGTGAATCCCATCAAAGTTGGCGAAGCTATTGGCAAGACCGCGCTCCGAAACCCACAGATGCATTTGCTCAGCTTGCTTGGTATCACCTTTGGCATCTCGATAGCGCTGCGGCGGTAGAGGAATGGAAGCAGCTCATAGAGACTGCTCGAACAGGTCCTCCTATCGACATGGTATTTCATTACCAACTCCTGTCGTGGTTAGACCCTCTTCACCTTCAGGAGCGCCGGAAATGGACCGAATTCGAAGCTCTTCTCTCTAGCAGATTGGCCAAGGAATACTATGAGGCGTCGCTTGGGGACCGTATACAGAATCTGCGCAAGGCAAGCACTCTGTTGCATCGCGCCTTACAGGTTCTAACCGTGGCTTCACTTCCGGACGATTGGGCGCGCGCGCAGAACCGCCTCGGTCTCGTATACGCTAGTCGAATTGATGGTGACCGGGCAGAGAACATGCGCGAAGCAATTGCCTGTTATCAACGCGCCCTTGAGGTTAGGAAGTCTGACGGCGACGCTCTGGCCTGGTCGGCAACGCAGAACAATCTGGGCGACGCATGGCGAGATCGACCGGACGGAGAGCGTCCGAAGAACATAGAACAGGCGATTGCCTGCTACGAGCGCGCACTGAGTGCTCGTAAGGAGAAGGAGACTCCAATCCAGTGGGCACAAACGCAATCCAGCCTTGGCCGCGCTTGGTGGTGCCGACCCGACGGGGTTCGTGCAACCAACCTACGACAAGCAATCGAACGCTTCGAAATTGTTTTACCGGTCTTAGAGGAACACGGTGAATGGCGCGATTGGGCCACTAGTCAAAATTTTCTTGGTTTGGCTTGGATGGACCTATCTGACGGTAATATCGAGGAGAACTTCAATACGGCTATCGCCTGTTTTCATCATGCTTTGGATGTTTGGACGAAGGATTCTCATCCTCGTGGCTGGGCGTGGACTCAAGCTGTCCTCGGCAACGTCTGGAGAGACTTCCCAAACCTCAGCCATGAGGCGGAGAATTTACAAAAGGCAATCGCCTGTTACAAACATGCGCTAGACATTTTGCGACGGGAATCGTTTCCAGAAGCCTGGGCCTCCGTTCAATGCGATCTGGGACGCGTCCATATCAAACAGAAGAACTACGATGAGGCGATCGGCTGTTATCGATTGGCCTTGGAAGTGCAAAATCCGAAATCGTATCCGCGAGGTTGGGCAGCGACACAGCACGAGTTGGGAAGCGCTCTGAGAAACCGGGCGGGCGCGAATAGAGTGGACTATCTGCGCGATGCGGTGTCTTGTTATACGCGCGCACTGGAGATTCGGACCAAGACTTCGTATCCACTGGAATGGGCAACGACGCTCAGTTCTCTCGGGCGGACATATCGAATTCTCAAGGATTTCCAACAGGCGATAGCGTGCTTCCAAAGCGCTCTTGAGGTTTGGACCACAGAGTCGTCGCCTCAGAATTGCGCCACAATGCATGGGCTTTTGGGAGACACGTGGCTGGAACGAATCGACGGCAATCGCAAGGAGAACATTCTCGAAGCAATTGCTTGCTACAAGCGCGCTTTGGAGATACAGACCAACAGGTCCGATTCAGTGGAACAGGCTGCCACTCAGCAGAAGTTGGATAACGCTGTGAACCTTCTGCGCGGTTGCGATTGACGAAGGGCACTCTTCGGCTAGAATGGATACAATCTCCTAAACCGACATGGAACAAGCGCCTACCCAAAAACGGAATCTTTCGACACGAATGGTTGAAGCTTTAACCGGTAACGGGGATTTGGTGCCGGATCTTTGGCTTTCCGATGCTCTTTCCGACAGGATTGAGCTTAGTAGCGGAGTGCAAATACTCGACGAAAAAGTATGCCATGAGTTGGGTTACGACAGCGACTCCGTCATCCCCACCGATACATGGCGTGTGCCCGATCGGAGGCAGCGAGCGGCGTTATTCGGTATCGCAAAGAATTATTGCCCGTGGTCGAGAGGAGTCAGCTTGGGTCAGGCTTCAGGCGAGTTGCGTAGAGCTGCAGAAACGATCCGCAGACTGGGACTTGCGTCGCAGGCTGAGGCAAATAGCTTCATGAAGACTAGGGACTTTCGACGTTGCGCTGTTTCCTTTGAGAAGCTAGCGCGTTCTCGTTCGCTGTTTCCCACTCCCCGTCCCAGGATATTGGGAATTTCTGTGATTGCCAAAGATCTGATCACAACGACTACCGATCGGAATACGGGCCACCAGATCGGCTTGCACCTGGACAGTTGGGACGGCAGAGAGTTTCGGGCCCGCGATCTCTGCCGAAACCGTATTTGCTTAAATCTGGGAGAAGAGGATCGATTTCTCTTATTTTGCAATGTGACTATCTCGACGATCGCTATGTCTCTAATCGATCACAGCCTTCATCGAGAATCGAGCCGAAGCTTTATCAGGGCCTTTTTCGACTCTTTCCATCAATATCCAATTCTTCGCATGCGGATAGCGCCGAACGAATACTATATCGCCCCAACGGAGAATATCATCCACGATTCAACGACCTTGGGTAAGAGCAAGAACGATGTGGCGATAACAGCGCTTGGGTATTTTCGCTTGTAGAGTTCAACCCGGCAACTCGATTTGAGAATTGCTTCGACGCACAGGCGTACGCATCGGAAAACAAGGAGTGTGACAAAGAGATGGAAGCCATGCCTGCAAACATCGATCTTTATATCATCGGAGCTGGCGTGGCATTTCCTCACCATTTAACCCTGCAAGCGATCGAATCGCTTTCGTCCAGTGTTTGCATTTGTACGAACATACCGAACGAGTATCTGGACAGGCTTCCATCCAATATCGCGTCGAAGTGCAAGAGTCTTTGGCCGTTGTATCGAGAGAGCCGCATTCGAGCGGAGAACTATCGTGACGTAAGAGAAGCCGTCGTCAGAGAGGTCGAGACGAATCGTCCAACGGCATGGCTGACTCCAGGCCATCCACTCGTCTTCGACAGTGTATCGACAGATTTGTTAAAAATTGCGGCGACGCGCAGGTGGAATACTTGCGTGGTGCCCGGTATCTCCTCGATCGACACACTGCTTGCTGACATTCAATACGATCCTGCGAATGGCATAACAATTCACGACGCAACCAGTATCGTGTATCGGAATGTGCCGTTGGCGACATCGGTGCCCCTATTGCTTCTTCAGATAGGTTCATTTTTCTCCGAGCACGCGCATCTGACTCTCAAAGAAAATGTTCTGAATCTGACACCGTTGCGGAACTACCTGGTTCAATATTTTCCAAACAACCATGAGTGTGTAATCGTCCATTCAGCGCCAAATGTCGCGTTGTTACCCAAGCTGACGTGGACGACCGTCGATAGACTGCCATCGCTGCAAGCACAGGACTATGCCGGCGCAAATCTGTTTATTCCGGCGATTGGAAGATCGCTTCGACCCGCGAGTACTGAAGATATGTGAGCAGCGCATACTTGATTCCCGATTTAATCATTCGGCCTTCGTGCCGCAGCCCATGGGCGAAGATAAGGCTCGTTCCGGTGGCTGGCTGAATGCATCTATCGTAATCGGGGAAGTATGTCTCGCCGCCTTCATACTGATCGTTCAAATAGACGATGATGGTAAACAGGCTATGAGAGTTATTGGAGACGACATTAGGGCTGTCCACATGAGCTGGAAACGACTCTCCCGGTAGGTAACGAAGGCAGATCGTTTTCTCCGCAGATAGACCGGCGAAGTGCATATCTTCGATCGTCGAAGGTATCGAAGGCCCGATTACTGAGAGTATCGGGTTTAAGTTTACGTTCGCTCGACTGTAGCTCCGCGTCGGGAGTTCAACACTTCGGTCGTTATTATCGACGGAACGCCCTCCTGAACTCCATCCGGCAGAATTGGCGGCGGCTATAATTCGCTCACACGCCGAACCGTCGAGAGTATCCGGCAGAGTCCATACACTTCTCTCCAGACTGCTTGCCGCTTTGACCGAACGGTGCATCCGTACCTGCCTGAACAGGGCGTCGATCAAGAGCTTCTTCGTCGCTTTGCAATGCATTGTCTCGGTCACATCGAAGCTGCCATGTTCCGAAACTTTATTCGACGGCGCGCCTCCCCCGCACATATCGAAGTACATACATTCCTGCTTACAGCGATCCACGCCGGATTGTATCTCAGCTTTCATTTCGAGGAAGCGGGAACCCGCCATCATTCGGTCGAATGACTGCGACTCGATGTTTCCAATGGAAAAGTCGCCAAAGCGCGGGTGCTTCTGGCCGAGAAGTTCCGGACAAAAAGTTCCGACGGAGCCATCCACTCCCACCGTGAGGATCGTAAAGGGATCGACTAACTGGCGCTGGTGATCGCGTAGTCCGCCATGTCGCAAAAAATCGAGCGGAGAATCTGCTTCACGCAATCGAAACGCCCGGCGCTCAAAATGAATTCGAAATATTCGATCCCAGAAGTTCGCCAATTTCTCCATGGAATGAGTGTTGTAGATAGTCGAATGACGGTTCATCCCTTCCAGTTCATCGACGTTGAAACCGACGGTGGCAGCGCCTAAATTGCTGAAAAATTCATAAATCTCTTCAGCGCGGTCCAGGGATGCCGCTGTCAAGACACATATGGCATCGAAAGGCAGACTGAATTCCTTTAGGTATTGGATCCCGCGTATAACTTCGTTAAATGTGCCCGTTTTGTTTCGGCGGATCCTGTTTCGATCATGCAGGTCTGCAGGGCCATCGATGCTGACGCCGATTCTCACACCCTTGGCCTTGAAGATCTCGCAGAAGCGGGCGTCGATTAGCGTTGCATTCGTTTGTACGCGGTGTTGAACTCGCGCTACAGCACTGAGTGGCGCACATGCGTCGATTAACTGCTCAAGACAATTGTGTCCGACGGTCAGCGGCTCACCGGCGTGCCAGACTACCGAAAGACGATCCTTAAGCCATCCAGTCTCAATGACTCGCTCAACCGCGCGCGATATCAGCGACGGAGATATCCGCCGCGTGTCGAGGCGATTGGGCAGATAGCAATACTTGCAGTCGATGTTGCAAAATGCAGTTGCTTGAAATATCAACAACTGCACTCGCGGATTGGCGGCAGCTTGCATTTGTCTAGAAGATTGTCAGTTTGCCCAGTTGGTGAAGTTGACCCACTGATTGAAATTTCCAGAGTTTTCAAAGTCACACTCGGCTGCAGGCTCTCCCGATGCGTCTCTCTTGCTTTGAAGAAGCGTGTCGTCTTTCATCAACCACTCCTGGAGCATCGAGATTTCTTGTTGCACACTCATGGAATATCTCCCTTCAAATGCGATGGACTTGAACTGTCCTAGGTTGGCAAGAAGTGTACCATGATCAAAAGCACTTTTTTGATAGCACGCAGAGAATTTTTCCTGTCGTCTGACACTCGCCCGGAGCGGCTGGCTCTAGCGCGAGTCGGTGTACCAATGCGCAGGTGGTCGAAAGAGCTGGACCGCCTCAGAAATTTGCCTTCGACTGAACTGTGGCCTGGGAGGGCAGCCTCAACATCCTCCAGCAGAGCGCAACCCGCATCACGGAGCATATGCGGGGGCTGCCATTCGCCAAAACGTGCGACGAACTTTGAAATAGGCCCCGAATTCAATGAGTTTTGGGTAGGTTGCCGTAAAACGGCCGACCCGTAGAAGAGGGCACTAGCAGGTCAGATGGTCGCTTACAGACGAGTAGGCGTGATTTAGCTTACTCCTATCTCAGTGTGGGCTCGCTCGCGCGTGATCCATAACCATGAACTGCCACTGCAGATTACAACCATATCGTGGCCATTTCGGCCAATTTATGGTTGTAGTGACATCATGTCTCATGCTGCCGCAGGCGCCTCCATGTACGCGGACATACGGGCGAAGATGTCGTCGGCGCTCGGGGTCTCAGCGGGTTCTGTCGCCTCGCGGCTGCGCAACAGACCATCCATTTCGGCGACGATGTTGGCAGCGTCGGCGGCCGTCGTGACGCGCAAAAGGTCATGCTTCTTGAGATCCTGAGCGGAGTAGTTGCAAAGCCGCTCTTTGACCTGATCCGCAAAGCGGTTCAGGTCTGTGTCGCCGTTCACGTTAAGCCGCGGCAGGATCTCCACCAGGTCCAGAACATTGGTGACCAAGGAGCCGTGGAAGCGCGACTCCGGCTCGTTGAGCCGATCGACCATGTGAGCGACCACCTCGCGTAGCCGCCTCCAGAGGTCTTCCGTCCCGCGCATCAGCGATTCGCGGACGTTGGCATCGATCTCGCGCGAGATCCGCGCCTGCTCCTCGGCCGACATCTGCACGCGGAAGTCGGCGCCGGAGGGAATGGGCAGAACTTCGAGTTTGACGCCGAACTTCTTCCTCAGCTTTTCCGGAGCCGGGTAATCTTCTTCGCGGAAGAGCCCGTTCAACTCCGGTCTGACTTGCTCGATGTATTGCGGATAAATGCGGAGAAAGCTCTCGACACCCTGCTCGAAACCAGCCTCGAACTCGCGCATGCGCTCCATGAGATCGAAATAGAAGTTGGATGGCAGAAGACGGAACCCTTCGTCGGACCAGGGCAGCGTGATCTTGTAGAAGTGCTGCCGGATCTGGCCTGCGAGGGTGCGCAGTTCATCCAGCTTGTCGGCGCCACGCAATAGTTGCTTGTTGTAGCGGCCCGCGCCCTGATGCGCACCGTGTTGATCGGCAACATCACGGCTGACCTTGCGGTCGTGTTTGACGGCCGTCCAGATGCTGATGTGGACGGCGGCAAGCATTGCTCGTTCGGTAATCATTGCATGACCTCCCGGTAATCCACTCCGAAGCGAACGAATTCCGGAGTGTGGGTGATGGCGGTGTCCCGCGCCGCTGCGTCGCGCATGGCCATTACCCGCATCTCAGTTGGCATCCGGTCGAGATACGCGATTCCTCTCCCTACCGAGGTGTCGCTTAAGCACCTGCCCAGGGCGGTAGCAATGGCGATTTGCGCGGAAGGCTCTGTGGGAAGCGGGGCCGTCGTGGGGTTCAGAAGAATTTCGTCGATCGAAGGCAACTGGCGGAACAGCCGAATGAACGCGACAAGTTCCGAAGCCGCTGCCGGCCCCACTGTTCCATCCAGGAGCTGCGCCTCAAACTCGCTGGCCCCCGAGAGAAACTGCGTCTTCTGACGACGGGCGATACCGCAAAGCACCTGTGAGGCCATCTCCCACGAACGCGGAGTGGGCCACGCGTTAGCGTCCGACGTCGCGTCCCCCGTATGCAGAAGCTCCGGCTTGAAGCGGAGGAAGGCGATGATCTCAGGCCGGACCTGAGCCTTCACAGCCCACCTGCACCAGTCGTCAAGATCCGGTTCAAGGTCTAGATGCACAAATCGGTTGCGAAGCGGCCGTGGCATCGCAAAATGAACGCCCCGCTCGGATGCCGGATTTCCGGCTGCAATGACAACCCAGCCGTCGGGCAGCACATATTCGCCGAGCATCCTGTCCAGCACCAGCTGATAGCAACCCGCCTGGGTCATTTGCGGAGCCGAGGTCAGCTCATCGAGAAAGAGAATGCCTTTGCCGGAAGTGGGAAGAAACTTGGGCGGAACCCACTCGGTCTGATCAGCCGAAATGCGCGGCAGCCCGCGTAAATCAACGGGATCGAGTTGCACCGCCCGTATATCGAGAAAGTCATAATCGAGATCATCCGCGACCTGGTGGACGATCTGCGACTTTCCGACTCCGCATGCGCCCCAGATGTGCAAGGGCACACGTTCACCGATCAGCGCATGGAGCGCCTCATAGAGCTTCGATGGCTTCATGGGATTTCCTTTGAGGTTTTTGGGTGATTTTTAAAAAAGCGCAGGCAATCACCCTTTGGAACAAGGATGAGCTGCAGCCAGACTTTCACTGGGTCCGGCCGAGACAACCGGCAGTGCGCTGGTCATCGGAGTAATTGGCGGGAGTCTTACTTGAGCAGTACCTTCAGATCGGTTGCCAGCTCGACGACGAAGTCCACAGGAACGCCGTTCCCGATGAGCGGGCGCGAGAGTTTGGCATCGAGAAGATCCGACGCCTTCACTCGGCTGCCGAACAGCACGACCGCGAGCGCCCGGTCATCCTGCCGAGAGGACCACAGAAAACCCTGGATCTTCGGATGGGCCGCGTACACCTGCTCGGCCCAAGCACGTGTTCGAGGGTACTGTGCCTTGGTCGTATCGATGAGTTGGCGAGGGGGAATGCCCAGTCCGCGCAAGGCGACCTTGCTCAGATCGAGAAGTTCAAAGTCGGCTTGGAACAGGAGCGTCGAACACACCCTGCCTTCCAGCCTCTTCGAGTCAATGTGCTTAAATCCCGTGCGGTACGGCACGTCACGAAAGACGCTCTCCATCAAAGCGCCGCGGGGCGTGGTCGCAGCATAGAGAGTCGGAATCACGTTTCCTGACGGGTCAAGGATGGGACTGAAGCGGGCATTGCCTTTGGGGCTCGGATTGAATTGATCGACAGCGTGGATCGCGTCATGCACGCGATACATCGTCTCGCCCGAACCCCAGGTGGTGGGTTTGATCTTCGAGGGGACGATTGGCGAAGCGCTGGTTGCTGCCCGTTTAGCCATGTGCGAACTCAGCCATCTCGTCCTTGGCCGCGGCAATCACGAGTTCGGGATCGGTGGCCAGCACATCCTGCGGACGTTCGTCATCGAGGAAACTATTCAGCCCCGCAAACCAGAAGGCCAGCCCCCACCCGTCCTTCGCATCTCCGAAGACATTGAGAATCGCGGCCATCTCCTTGCGCGGACGATGGTCGCTTGGATTGAGGGCATATAGCGGCAGATAATCCTCTCGGCCATGCTGGATGGCGAAGATCTCCCGGTTCCGCTTCCACTTATTCGGCTGCACGCTCAGATTGGTCGAGCTGAAGCCGGCAAGTCGGGCTACTTCGGTCGCGGGCAAAAAATCTCCGCTATTCAGAATGGCGGACTTGGCCTCAATCAGCATGCGCGCCTGCTCGCGCGCCGCCTTCGATGGAGTGACGTCGGTCAACAGTACGTTGACGACCTTTTTCAGGGTTTCTTCTTGCCGCTCCTGAATCAACTGCGGGAGAAACTCCACGACCTGGTGGATAACCCGCTCGGCCGCCGCGCCCTGCTCGTCATCCGCGAAGGTCACCGCCACGGTCCTCCGCTCTGGAGAGCGGTTGAGCTGCCGAATCACGTCGCGACCCGAGCCGCTCAGTACGGTCGATCTAACATTCTGGATTGGCTTGACTTGTGCCATAAGTCTCCCTTGGGTCGGTCGCTCATCTGTCCATAGATTATCATGGAAATCGTACTTACCACAATAATCTATCCGGCGGTCCAATGCCAACCAAGCACTGAGATTTGCGGCACGAAAGGGCGCGGAATCAGATCAGGCTGCCTCGTCGATCTCTTCCGAGACCTCGTCCTCTTCTCCAACCTCCGCAAGGATCTCCTCTTCCTCGTCCGATTCAGAGTTCGGAACTGCCGCCACCGCAGGCGCGTCGAAGAGACTGGCTGCCCTTTGGGGTTCGGGCGCTGCCTGCGTCGCGGGCCTCGTGGCCTCGGCGGGCTTCGTAACTTCGGATTTCGTCGCAGCCATTGTGGCCTGAGTCTTACTCTTTGACCGAGCCTCTGCCTGCGCTGCCTTGGCTGCGGCATCCATCTCTGCTTTCGCCCGGTCAAGACTGTTCTTCAACCCCAGGTGCGCTCCGACGAAATTGACCAGCGTCGCGGGCAGATCGCGATCGAGTTCCTCGGCCGATGCGGTTATGTTCCAGAAACACAGCCTCCATGCGCCGATTGGCAATCGAACCGATCTCGGAATCATAGGGCGGGTTTCCACCTGCATCGTCCGGTGCAGCGGAGCCTGGAGATTTCATGATTTCCTCATCCGTGTAGTTCAGATCGATATCGAAGTCGCCGGTGAATCCGGTTTTATCGAGAACCGGCTCGCCCAATGCAGCTGACAATTCCCTAACAAGGTCCGCCATGTGCAGCTTCCTTCCTTCCATTCGCAACGCTGACGGCGACAGTAGCAACGGCGCATAGCCACAGTCGGACGTCCCGGGCACGTATTGCGGGGTGGTGCCGGGCGGAAAGGAATGGCATTTTGTGTCCTTCGGCGGCGACAGTTTCAAGCCGCTCTTTTTCGCTGTTAATTCGTACACAGGAAGCTCTCTCGTCTCCCTGTGGAGCGCCAGCCTGAATCTGTCGGCCAGGAGCGTTTGCAGCATCAGCCACGCATGCGTTTGATCGGTGTTACCCTCCGGCTTGGCCTCGATATCCCAGCCCTCAGAATCGATCCAGGCCGGCCCCCCTACTACCTGAGAAGCCCCCAGGGGACGCGAGTGACCCAGGTAAGGGGAGTCGTGGGCGGCGTACGCAAATTGGATGAGAAGCCTCAGGGGAGCATTCGTCGCGATGATCCGCCCGCCCGGTTTGTAAGCAACGCCCATGCGCCCGTGAGCTGCGTCCTGAGCAGACCCTGGTTTGATGGTCGCCACTTCAAAGGCGGGATGTGTGTCGGACTGGCCAAACAAACCGTACGCTGCGGCTGCCAGCAAAACAGCGATTGTGACGACACCCGGTCCCAGTCCCGTGCGGACGGGCGGCCGCGACTGGCCCAGCAACCTTGCGATACGGTCGGCGAGAGATCCACCATTGGCAGCAAGCGCGGCACTGAGGTGTGACGGGCGGCAAGATTCCAAATGCGCCAGCGCGCGCGCATACGTGATCGGATTGCCAGAGATCGAGACCGCGACATCGTCGCAGCACAGTTCGCGCTCGGCGCGTATGTGCCCAGATACCCACCAGACCGCAGGATGGTAGAACAACAGAGCTTCAGCGACGCTCTGCAACATGTTGACCAGATAATCGTGCCGCCGGATGTGCGCCAGCTCATGCAGCAGCAGAGCCTCCAGATACTCGGCAGGCAGACCGCCGAGCGCCCCCACCGGTACCAGCACCACTGGACGCAGCCAGCCGACCACCGTCGGCACCTGCACCAGCGCGGAGATGAGCAACGGCACGGGACGAGACAGACGAATCTGTGCTCCAAGCTTCCTGAGAGCTTCCTGCCACTCCGGAGGCGCACGCCGGACCAGCGTCGACCGCATGCGTGCTGCAACCACCCAGCCTCCCGCCAGCCGAACCCAGAATGCAGCGGCGCCGGCCAGCCAGATTATCACGATCCACGCGAGGAACTGTGCCCGCTGTGCGCTGGCCACTGTGGGGCGAACCGAATCGGGCAACGTGGCGGCGACGACACCGGTGGTGGGGGCAGGAGGAATACTGCGGATTTGATAGGCGGTGCCGGGTCTTGCGTCCGGCCGCTGCATCAGACGCCACGTTGCCAGCGGAGCAGCCATCATTGCAGCCAGAGCCGTGCAGGCGAGCAGGTATCGGCTGTTTGGACTGGACCTGCGCGCCATAATTCTGCGAGCGGCCGCATATAAAAGTGCAATCAATAAGCCCTGCCAGAGGAAGTGGACGAGCGTCCAGCCGAGGCGTTCTACCCAGGGCTCGGAGGAGAGCATTTGCATGGCATTCATAACGAACCTCCTTTTTCTTTGGTAAAGGCGTCCAGCATGCTGCGGATTTCGTCCAGCTCTTCGCGCGAGACCGGCTGCGCCGCCAAGGCGCCTATCACCAAGCTTCGGGAGGAACCGCCAAAGACCCTTTTCAGGAGGTCGCCCGCGATCTGCCGTTGCGTTTGCTCCTTCGGGACGCTGGCCTCGTAAACATGCGCTCCGAAACGTTTGCCGCGAATGAGCAGGCCCTTTTCCGTCATCAATTGCATCGTCTTCAGCGTCGTGGTGTAACGGTTGTCCTTGCCGAGATCATCGTGGACTTCCCGTACAGTCGCCATTCCCAGCCGCCAGAGGACCGCAAGAATGTCGAGTTCGGCGGCGGTTGGAAGCGTTATAGGCAGTCGGTTGCGGCGAGGAGATGCCATATCAAACAACCTACTACGAAATAAATCGTACGTCAACGTCAAAAATCGTAGAAGATCGCTCAAGTCAGAATTTACGGCAAAGATATGCTTCCATTCTCGGAGGGATGTCCACGGCGGGCATTAAGACATTTGACAGAGATTGGAAAGGCGGCAAAGATATGCTTCCGCGAAAGGCAAGGTTATGGCTCAAGTGACAGCCAGTGGAGTGAAACCATGACGCTTCCCATCAAAGCTGCGATTACAGTCGGCGAACCGAACTGGACTCCGCTTGAACTGGTCATTCCGGCTTGCGAGCTTGAAGATTATGTTGTGGTGTTGCTTATGTGACGCCCAGCGTCTAGGCGAGGGCAAACAGGCGACACCATCGATGGCGGGCGTCACATAATTCAGCTAGAGTTTCGCTAGGAACGTCAGAAGATCGGG
>Ga0302140_10004041_pt1 | contig 18661 bp, 16 predicted proteins | sample I_Bog_E1_1_FD_202095 | JGI IMG/M metagenome (GOLD analysis project Ga0302140, IMG submission 202095) | Peat permafrost microbial communities from Stordalen Mire near Abisko, Sweden - I_Bog_E1_1 | ecosystem: Environmental > Terrestrial > Soil > Wetlands > Peat | place: Sweden: Abisko, Stordalen... | reverse complement strand
CTGGAAAGTGGGACGGCAAACGGGCCTCGAAGGAAGTTGCCTCCTGCCCTTATTGGAAGCCGGGTGGTGCCAACGGCGTGGTCGATCAATTGAAGAGCGAGGGGCGCGCTCGGCTCTATGGGATCCTGTTCGATACAGACTCCGACCATTTGAAAGATGAATCGAAGCCCGCTGCGTCAGTGAAGGCCTACCTGGTGACGGCCGGCGTCGATGCAAGCCGGCTGACGACGCAGGGATTCCGAGCAACGAATCCGGTAGCGAGCAACGACACCGAACTAGGCCGCTTGCAAAACCGGCGCGTGGAGGTCGTGAAGAATTAGCTACCTGGTGGCCGCGGTGGGGTTGCGACAAGGATGGGCAGAAGACTTTTCATGTCCCAGGCCGGATATCGATGAGAATCGGGCGGGAACGGCACAGGCCATGGCTAACGGAGATGTAAACGTGTGCGACATCCATTCCTTTGTCCATGCTGGCGCGGATTTCGTACTCACCATTGGGCAACTTGAATCGAAAGGCACCATCGCTTCCGGCTAAGCACGCGACGACAGGGAAGGGATCGGCGGACCCAATCAGCCCTACTCATCTAAACCTCGGATGCCGAATGACATGTGGAGCCCACTTCTGCACTATTTGTTCAACCTAGCAGAGCGCCGCTCCGTAATTTGCAAATCTAGACGACAGAGGAGATTAGTTGTATTTGCCTTTCCACTCGGAATAAGGCCCTTGGAAGTCTTCTATCCCGTCCGCCCGAGCCGCCGATCCATTGTAGCGCCGGTCTCCAGACCGGCTGTCGTGCGGGCGCCCCGCGCGCACTCATTCGTTCGGCGTAGAATTTGCTGTTATGGCCGATCCAGACGCTCTTGCCCAACCTGCAACCGCCGCGAGCATTCAGGGTGCAGTGCAACCACACTTCGGTGAAGTGCGCATTCGGCAACGCGGCCGCCTTCCCCATTGGGAGAAGGACTCAGGCCTGTATTTCATTACCTTTCATCTGGCGGACTCTCTGCCGAAACCGGTACTGGAGAAGATTGCGGAACGTCATCGCATTCTGATCGCGGCACAGCATGTGGGCGCTCATCTGTCGCCATCCCAGGCGGTATTGGTCGCAGAATTCAACTCGGCAAAACTAGAAGAGTATTTCGATTCTGGCATGGGCTCGTGCTTCCTGCGCGATCCACACGTGGGCGAACTCATGGCCGACGCACTGCGTTTTTGGGAGGGAAAGCGGTATCGGCTATTGGCCTGGTGTGTGATGCCGAATCACGTGCATGTGGTCAGCCGTATGCTGCCGGGGCAGCTATTGAGCAAGGTGCTTCAAGGGTGGAAGTCCTTTACTGCGAGAAAGGCGAATGAGATCCTTGGCCGCCGCGGGGCGTTCTGGCAGCGGGAGTATTATGACCGATTGATTCGCGATCGGGACGAGTTGAACCGGGCCATCCGGTATGTGGTTCGTAATCCCGAACGAGCAGGGTTGAGGGGTTGGAAGTGGGTTTGGAGCGCGGGCGGGGACGCCCGCGCGACAGCCGGTCTGGAGACCGGCGCTACAAATACTTAGTTGTGTTTGCCCTTCCACTCGCTGTAGGGGCCTTGGAAATCTTCAATCCCATCCGCCTTGAAATTCCATAACCGCGTAGCGACTTCGTCTATCAAGTCATGGTCATGAGTTACTAACAACACCGTGCCTTCATAACGCTGCAATGCTATGTTCAACGCATTGATAGCTTCTAAGTCCAGATGGTTAGTAGGTTCGTCGAAGATCAAGAAATTCGGCTTGGTCAGGATTAGCTTACAAAACACCAGCCTGGCTTGCTCGCCGCCGCTCAGAGCTTTGGTCTGCTTGTCGCCTTCTTCGCCACTGAATAACATCTGACCTAAGATGCCGCGAATCTCTTCCACATGGGATTGCGGGTTCCAGCGATGGAGCCACTCGGCTACGGTCAAGCCGTGTTCGATGAGAGAGCTTACATCCTGAGGGAAGTAACCGATCTGCGCTTCGTGGCCCCAAAACACCGCGCCCGAGTCTAACTCGAATTCCTTGTCAGCCAGGCCGGGATAGTTATTGAGAAGGCTCTTGATGAGAGTGGTTTTGCCCGCGCCGTTGCGACCCATGAGACAGATTCTTTCGCCGCGCAGTACGTTGGCGGTGAATCCGTCCAGAACCTTTTCGTCGCCGTAGAATTTGGTGACATTTTTGAATTCGAGGACGTGCTTGCCGCTCGGTCGAATCTGATCGAATTTGATGTATGGCCGCTGAATGTTGGAGCGGGCCAGCTCGTTCGTCTGCAGGCGCTCGACTTCCTTGCGGCGGCTCGTGACCTGAGACGAACGAGTTCCGGCAGCAAAGCGCGCGATGAAGTCGTTGAGCTGCGAGATCTTTTTTTCGCGCTGAACGATTTGCGACTCGAGCGTGGAACGGATCTGCGTTTTAGCCATGACCATGTCGTCGTAGCCGCCGGAGTAAATGATGATGGTCTGGTAATCAATATCGGCGGTGTGTGTGGTTACGGAGTTGAGGAAATGGCGGTCGTGAGAAATGCAGATCAGCGTGCCGTTATATTTGTCGAGGAAGTCCTGCAACCAGTGAATCGAGTCAAGATCGAGATAGTTCGTTGGCTCGTCGAGCAGCAGCGCTTCCGGCTTGCCGAATAATGCCTGGGCCAGCAGCACGCGAACCTTCTGCCCGCCCTGTAGCTCGGACATCTTGCGCTCATGAATTGCCTCAGGAATATCGAGGCCGTCAAGGAGAATGGCTGCGTCGGCTTCGGCGGTATAGCCGTCCTCGTCGCCGATCACTCCTTCGAGTTCGCCCAGGCGCATCCCGTCGTCGTCGGTCATTTCCGGCTTCTCGTAGATGCGGTCGCGCTCTTCAAGCGCGGCCCAGAGTGGCTTGTTGCCCATGATCACCGTGTCGATCACGCGATAAGCATCGAAAGCGAATTGATCCTGACGGAGGACGCCGAATTTGCGCGGGCGGACGACGGTGCCTTTCTGAGCATCGAGCTCGCCGGTGAGGATCTTCATAAAGGTCGATTTACCTGACCCGTTAGGGCCGGTAAGTCCGTAGCGGCGGCCGGGAACAAAGCTGACGCTGACTTCTTCAAAGAGAACTTTGGAGCCGTAGCGCATGGTGACGTTCGAGACACTGAGCATGGTTTCTCTGGTTCCTAAATTTGGGCCGCAGCGCGGTATCGGCGCCGGCGTGGCCCGAATGGGGCTTGGTTGGTTCTGGTTGGGCGCATAGGTTGCGGCGCCTGAGGACTTCGGCTCTTCTAGTTTCTCATAACTCCACCTGCGGTGGGGCAGGCGTCGCTTGCACGGCCCATGCGCGGTTGGAGCATCAGACGGCATTGCGATTAGTTAAGGGATGAGATATGCACCGGGAATTCCTTTATCCAAAGTGGCCAGAATGGCAGCGTTCGCGGCTGCGAGCTGGACGAGATAGCCGTCAGTCGTCTGTCCCGGGGTGTTCACCCAATCTGGAAGCGAAGCGATGTCTTCGGAATCGGCGACAAATTCTATTAATCTGGCTCGATTCTGCTTGAAACGCAAGAGCAGCTTTCGAGCCTCTTTTAAATTGGTTCGGTAGGCTGGCACCTGCGCGATCACCCGAACAAACCCGAGCTCTGTGATGGGGCAGGTAAGGTATGTTCTCTTTGGATCGGACCTTACCCAGTGAGCTGCTCGGAGGTGAAGTGTATGAAACTCAAGTCCTAAAGCTATCAGCGCATTCACGTCGAGAAGGTATTTCATGGGAAGTCGACGAGAAGCGCCCGGACCATCTCACTTGTTAGGACTGGCGCGTCAGGTCCAAGCGAAAGCATGGGCAGCCCAGTGATAGGGTCCTCGATGATTTTGGGTTCATACTTGGTCTCGTGTACCGGAGAAAGCACGATTCGATCCTTCTCAATGACGATATCGAGCGGATCGCCGGCTTGAATGCCTAGTCTGCGTCGAATCGGTGCAGGCAGTACGATCTGGCCTTTTGTGGAGACGCGCGTCTGCATGGTAAGACGATCTTACCTTTCTGGAGGATCTGGTTCAAGCCTATAATGCTGTCATGCGGCGGGGTTGGCTGAGTCTGATTATTTTGGTTTTGGCCGCGAATGGCTTTGTGCCCTGCGCTAAAGGGCGCGACTGTCGCAATAGGAACGCCGCGCATACTTGCTGTGGGCCTGCGGTGTCAATGCAGGCTGATTGCTGTGACCTGATGCATGACGCGAGCGCGATTGCTCCGGCATCAAACGCGGATTTCGATGCTGCGCGCGGGATTATGGTGCGCGCCGAGATTGCACCTCGCTTGGTCTGCGGCACTTGCGCTCAGATGAGCGCTGAAAGTCGTCCACCCGGATTGCTAGGCCCTCCGATCGTTCTTCGAACCTGATTCCATCAAAAGTCATCACTATAGTTGCGGCTTGAAGAAAGCTGCGATTTTCCCTTTTCGTGCCGAATTGTGGGGGATGCTGTGTTTCGTTGGAGCCTTGCTGGACTGATTGCAATTGCGGCGCCTTGTGCGTGGGCGCAGATGAATATGGGCGGCCCCGCGCCGTCCTTCACAGAAGATATCCTGCGACATACCGGGGCTGGGACGAATCTTGAGCCCGCTTCGGGTGCGCCGCCCATGCTGATGGAGATGCGTCCGAGTGGGTGGATGCTCATGCTGCATGCCGAGGCCTCTGCCGTTGAGCAGCAGCAGACCGGGCCGCGGGGACACGACAAGCTGTTTTCAGTGAACTGGGCTATGCCCATGGCTCAGCGGAGCTTTGGCAAGGGCGAGTTAACCCTTCGCGCGATGTTCAGCCTGGAGCCCGCGACGATTACCGGACGGTTTTATCCTGAGCTGTTTCAGGAAGGGGAAACCGCATTTGGTAAGCCAATTGTCGATGGTCAGCATCCGCACAATCTGTTCATGGAATTGGCTGGCGTTTATGACCGGAAGATCGGGCCTCACTGGTTGGCGAGCATCTATGGGGGGCCGGTCGGCGATCCCGCTCTGGGGCCTGAAGCCTTTCCGCATCGGGCTTCCGTGGGGGACAACCCGCTAGCCCCGCTTGGACACCATCTCCAGGACTCGACGCATATTGCCTACGAAGTGGTGACGGGCAGTTTGGCATGGGGGACGGGGCAGCAGGGGGTGCTGGTCGAGGCTTCCGGCTTTCATGGGCGTGAACCAGGCGAGAACCGTTGGACGATTGAATTGGGCGGGATCGATAGCTGGTCCTTTCGTCTTAGCGCTACCCCGGGCAAGGATTGGAGCGCGCAATACTCCTTGGGGCATTTGCATTCACCGGAGGCAGTTCACCCGGCTGAGGATGTGCTGCGGCAAACGGGGTCGATCGCTTATCACCATGGGACGGACCTTGGCGCTTTGAATGCGATTGCGATTTGGGGACGCAATCATACGGACGGCTCGCCAATCAACGCGAACGGCTATCTGATTGAAGCGGCTCTGCGTCCGCAGGGGAAGCAGACGGTCTGGACGCGGATTGAAAATGCTGACAGGACGACGGACTTGCTGGCGGCAGCGGCTCCAACGCAGGAGAGCGTAGTCGGCCGGGTCCAGGCTTATACCGGCGGGTATGCGCATCGTGTGTGGAGTTGTAAAAATGCGTCGGCGGAATTGGGAGCGCAGTTTACCGGATACCGTGTTCCAAGCCGGCTTGTGGCCCTTTATGGGGAACACCCGACTGGGATTGCGGCTGTGTTTTCGGTACGGCTCGGTAAAGGAGAGGAATAGCTACTTTTGGATTGGGGCTTTCCTGTTGGTGCGGCGCCGTATCGGATGCTGTTTGACTGGCCGGGCATGATGCACCTTGGCCGGAAGTGGCGCGACACCTGCAAGAGCTGCGAGTAGGTTGTTGGATTCCTCGAAGAACTTAATTGTTGACTCGCCTTTGCCGTCCGTGGCGGCTAGAAAAACCCCCGTTTTGGTCTGAGGATTGAGGGCAATATAAGTCTCAAAGCCCGCGCCCCCTCCAGTCTTCTCCATCACCATCGAAGTAGTAGCTGGATCGCCGAGTTGAATCCAGGCCAGCCCAATGCCAGTTGGATCGCCCGCATGGTTGAGACCGTAAATAGACTTGAGCTGCTTCGGCTGAACGTAAATGGTGAATTCACCCTCTGGAGGAGTCGGAGCGCCGGGAACGCGAAGCAGGTACTGGAGGAGTTTCACCATGTCCGTTGGGGTGGAATAGATTCCCCCGCTCGGACCAGAGGCCTGTGTGTCGGTGCACGGGCCTTGGTCGCTGGCGCCTTGCATGAGGCGAGAGCATTGCTCGGCAGAGGGGACGAGGGTTGTATCCCACATATTCAAAGGCTGCAGCAGACGGTCATGCAACAACTGTGCGTAACTTTGATGGGTGGCGGAGGCGAGTGCGTCGCCAAGCAGGTCGAAACCTACGTTCGAATAGGTAGCGGCGGTGCCGGGGGGCGCCGTCAACGTCTGCGTAGGCAGCCAATCCCAGCGAAATGCGCGATTCGGAAAAGTGAAGTGCGGCGTCTTCTTTGGATAAGAGCTGACCTCGCGGGTAAGACCGGCCGTGTGCGTAGCCAGATCCAGCAGCCTGATCTTAGTTCCATCAGCCCCGTCGGGTACCACCTTTCCGGGCGGAGCGTACTGCTGGAGTGGATCCGTCAACGCAACCTTACCTTCGGAGGCGAGCCTCAGAAGCAAGTCGGTTGTGAAGACTTTGGTTACGGAGCAGAGGCGGATGAGCGAGTTGGCATCCGGTGCGTGGCCGCTGCCCGGGATCGCCTCGCCATAGGCCTTGATCAGGACTTCCTGATTGCGAACAGCTACCAGCACCATTCCTGTTGTTCCGGATTGCTGAAAGATGGTCGAAGCGCGCTGGTCAGCTTCTGCCAGGGACAGCGGTTGCTGGGCCCAACTGGGAGTAAATAGGGCTACAACGAGAGCGCAGAGGACGATGACTTTTGCTACGATTCGGCAGGGTGCGGAGCTTTTGGGTGCGTTGAATTTTGGAGTCATTATCGAGAACGGGATAGAGTCAATATATCCCAACGAGGCAGGGCTCGGTCACCGGTTGGGAGTGGCCCACCCGCCGTCTCACTTGATCCTTCAGCTCGTTGCAACAGGCTTTTGTGGCACAGTCGCCGCGGCGGACGCGACTTTAGCCGCGGGTGTAGCATGAACCGAAGGCGACGACGTAAGAGGAACGGCCACGGCGACTGTGATGCCGAGGTAGCCATCAACTGTGGAGACGTTTGTTCCCAGCGAAGAGGCGATTGACGATATGCTCTGGCCCGCCTGGTGCATTGACTCGGCCTGGGCTGAGGCTGACAGCTTGACCGTATCTTCCTCTGGAGTTGCGACAGACTCGGCTTGCGCCGGACCGGTTCTGGCGATGGCTTGCGTTTGTGTCACGTTCGACGGAGTGAAGCCTGAGAATGAGATGGATGACATTGTGGGTCTCCTTGCTGGGCCAAGGCATTTCCGCAGTTGGAACCCGTGTGGTTGCGCGGTCGGGCGGAAACGGCCTTTAAGTCTTCGACTACCTTTGTCTATCGGCTCAGAAGTGGAGAATAATGAGGGTTAAATCCGGAATCCTTACGGATAGGTGGAACGTCCCGTCTGTCCCCAGGGCTTTGGATGTATGGTATGTCTCAAGCCGAGACGAACTTTAAAGCGAATGTTCAGTCATGCAAAAACGGAGGCTAACAGAATTTCCTGATGAGTGACAGGAGACCCATTCGCTATACTCTTGAGGCTTTGTTGTGCGCCGGTACAGCTGTGGCTCTGTACTACGCGTTTCATGTTGAGTATTTTCGAGGACTGATTGCTTCTTGGATGGCTGTAAACTCATTCGATGCGCTCTCGCTCAATCGCGAGGCCGCAGCAGAGCGCTGGAGGCAGTTCTTATTGGGAATTGCCTGCGGATCAGTTGCGCTCGCGATCATATGGGTGGTTCTAAGGTAGTCGCTTCCTTGTTGGCGGGTGGCCCGGTCATGTTTTTCACTCTGAGGTTCCCCTCGATGGACAGTGCCCCATTCAAAACGCGCTGTTTGCATCTTGAGTGGGAGGCCCCGATGCTTCTTCCGCCCGCTCATCGCAAAAAGCGCGATGAACGGGGCACGGAAGGATTCTTGGCGAAGCCTGCAAGGGCCACCTGCCAGGGGTTAAAACCCCTTGTCTTTCAGGCGCAGTATTACCGGGGATAAATCCCCGGCCTACCACCCGAAAAACTGGGGATAAATCCCCGGCCTACCACCCGAAAAACTGGGGATAAATCCCCGGCCTACCACCCGAAAAACCGGGGATAAATCCCCGGCCTACCGCCCGAAAAACTGGGGATAAATCCCCGGCCTACCACCCGAAAAACTGGGGATAAATCCCCGGCCTACCACCCCGAAATACCTGGGGGAAAATAGTCGGCTCAAAGCAGGCAGCCGCAGTCATACATGGCGCGATGCGCCACCCAAGAGGATGAAAAAGCAACCGCTGATCCCTCCACTTCGCTTCGCTGCGGTCGGGATGACAGTGCTCAATCAGGTGGCTGCGATTTATTTTCAGGCCAGATCCTTCCGCTCCCTTCGGTCGGTCGGGATGACATTGCCTTTTTTGGAGTTGGGACTGGACCGGAGACAGGAAGAGCGGCTGGCCGAGGTTCGTGGCCGCCCACACGCCGAGATTGCTCGATCGGAATCAGGCTCTGGGCGGAGGCGGGTCAGTTGGGGGTGGCGCGGCCAGGGGCAGGGTGAAGTGGAATTGGGCGCCGTTGCCGAGTTCGCTTTGGGCCCAGACGCGGCCGCCGTGGGCCTGGACGATGTGCTTGACGATGGCGAGGCCGAGGCCGGTGCCGCCGGATTCACGGGAGCGGGCCTTGTCCACACGGTAGAATCGCTCGAAGATGCGGTCGAGGTGCTCGGAGGCGATGCCGGGGCCGAAGTCCTGGACAGTGAACTCGACGGCATTTTCAGTGAGCTGCGCGCCGACGCAGATACGCTTGCCCGCGCCAGCGTATTTGAGGGAGTTTTCAATCAGGTTGCCGAAGACCTGATTCATGGCGTCGGGGTCGGCGAGGACGAGGGTGTCTGGCGCGCCGGTGGACTCAAGTTCGACGTCGGAGTCGACGACGATGCCGCCGAGACTCTCGATGGCGTCTTGAACAAGCGAAGAGGCCCTGGTGGGCTGGGGCACGAGCTTGTAGTCGGGGCTCTCGACGCTGGCCAGGGCGAGGAGATCTTCAGTGAGGCGGTTCATGCGGGTGGCGTTTTTGTGGATGATGCCGAGGAATTCGCGGGTGGTTTCAGGATCGGGGCGAGGGTCTTCGACGAGGGTTTCAACATAGCCCTGGATGGAGGTGAGCGGGGTGCGGAGTTCGTGGCTGACGTTGGCGATGAAGTCGCGGCGGGACTTTTCTGCCGCCTCAATGCGGGTGACGTCGTGGAGCACGACGAGCGCACCGCCGGAGGGCAGAGGGGCGGCGTTGACCTCAAACATTCGGCCGGGCGCGAGGGAGTTGGAGTGGCCATAGCAGACCACTCGATCGTCAAGGGCGGCGCGGACGCAGGAGAGCACGTCAGGGTCGCGGACAAAGTGAACGAGCGGGCGGCCGGGGTAGATGAGGGTCCCGGCGATGCGGGTCATGACGGCGTTGGACCAGCGCACGGCGCCTTCGGGGGTGATGGCGACGACCGCCTCCTGCATGGAGTTGAGCATGGTGGCGAGTTCGAGGCGGCGGCTTTCGATTTCGGCGAAGCTCTGGCCGAGGCGCTCGGCGGTCTGGTTGAGCGCAGCTTCCATGGCGGATAGCTCGTCTTCGTCTTTGAGGGCGAGGCGGGCAGAGAGATCGCCATCCGCAATCTTTCGGGCGAAGGTGACGACGCGTTCAATGCGCCCGGTGACTCGGCTGGCTACCCAGGCAGCGAGCGGAAGGGCAACGAGGAGCGCGATGAGACCGGCATAAATGGCTTCATGGACGAGAAGGTGGAAGGTTTCCCCGGTGCGGTGTTCGACGAGGCGCCGGAAGACGAACTCCATGACGGCGGTCTGGAAGACCAGCAGGAGGACGAAGAGTCCAAGGAGCCTGGTGAAGACTTTGGGGGTCAATAGGACGCTCCCGTTCAGTGAAATCCGGCGCCAAACCGGCTTGAGAGGCTGCGAAAAAGGGCCGTTTTTGGTGTGTGTTCCAGTTTCGGGCTTTTGCAGGGGCTAAAGAGGCTGCGGAAAAAGGGCTGTTTGAGAGCAAATGTCGACTGAAAGTTTTGCAGGGGTTAAAACCCAACATTGATTTGATCGGCTTTATTGGCACCGTTCGACTTGGCTCAGGGCGGGCTATAGAAGTCGCGCCCTGAAAAAAACGACTTCATTCCGTCCCTACAGGACGGGTCTTATTGGAGACTGCGGACCCCGGGTTCCGCCCGGGACTATTATCACCTTCTCCCTCCGGGAGAAGCGGGACAGCGGGTTTCATCGATCTGCTGGTCGGCGAATCCAGTGGAGGACTGATACGGGGCCTTTGAAAATCGGTGTATGAATGAGCCCCCCCTCGATCTGTTGAGCCGGCGAGTTTAGTCGCCTTTAGGAATCTCAAAGCGGTAGCCGGCGCCGCGCACCGTTTTGAGGTAGCGGGGATTCTCCGCATCGACCTCGATTTTCTCACGGATTCGGCGCACGTAAACGTCGACGGAGCGGGGCGTGACGAAGCGGGCGTCGCCCCAGACGGCATCGAGCAGATGGTCGCGGCTGAAGACGCGGCCGGGATGGCGGGCCAGGTAGTCGAGCAGGCGGAATTCGGTTGCAGTGGTGGTGGTGAGTTCGCCGCGAACCATGAGTTGCATGGCGTTGGCGTCGATGATGACTTCTTCAAAGCTGATGATGGAGGGCGTGGTGGGGCGCTCAAACCGGCGCAGCACGGCCTTGACGCGGGCAACGAGTTCACGGGTGGCAAATGGCTTGGTGATGTAGTCGTCGGCACCGAGTTCGAGGCCGAGGACACGGTCGTTTTCACCGGCGCGCGCGGTGAGAAAGATGATGGGGATGGTGGAAAGCGAGGCATTGGCGCGGAGGCGCCTGCACACGTCAAGGCCATCGCCGCCGGGGACCATGATATCCAGCAGAAACAGCGCGGGTGGCTGCCGCTCGGCATCTGGGATGAGGTTGGTGGGGGTGTGAAAAAGGCGTGCTGTGAACCCGGCTGCCTCAAGGTGATGTTGCACCAGCCGTGCGATGTCGGTGTCATCTTCCAGTACGAATACGGTTTGGCTCAAACGGTCTGCCCTCGCCCGACGGCCGTTTGCCTGCATGTTTGCAGGGCCGCGCGGAACTATGAATAGAGTAATGCAGCGGCACGAAGAGAATGCAAACGTTGTGTGAATTTGAGGATCGACGAAGGGGTTGGTGGAGTGGAGTGGGCGTCAGGCGGAAGTGATTGACGGCTGAAGTTTTGCTTGACTCCAGGACCGCCCCTCTGCCACACTGCGAGCGCACATTCTACTCATGCTTTCATCTGCTGTGGTCAACGCGCGGCGGCATTCACACCTTCCCCCCAGAAAGTGGATACCGCCCGGGTTGCGCCCGATGCATGTGGGGTGTGTCCTCGGCTCATATTGGGCTCTGGATCTCGATAAAAAACTGGAGGAATGATGAAGAAATACTTTGCGGAACTTGTTGGCACGTTTTTCCTGGTGTTCTTTGGCGTTGGCACGGCAGTAATTACGGGTGGTGTGCCGGGCCTGGTTGGGATTGTGGGCATAGCCTTCGCGTTTGGACTGGGGCTGGTCGCGGCTGCATACGGCATTGGTCCGATCTCGGGGTGCCACATCAACCCGGCCGTGAGCCTGGGTGTATGGGTGGCCGGGCGCATGAAGACGATGGACCTGATTGGCTATTGGGTGGGTCAATTTATCGGCGCGACATTGGCGGCATGGGTGGTATTCGTGATTGCGAGCGGAGTGAGCGGCGGATACAACCTGGCCGCGAATGGGCTGGGGCAGAATGGGTTTGGGCCCGGGTACCAAGGCGGCTACAGCTTGACTTCCGCGATTGTTTTTGAATTTGTGGCGACAATGCTGTTCGTGATTGTGATTCTGGGTTCGACGCAGAAGGCCGCTCCGTCAGGCTTTGCCGGACTGGTGATTGGCACCACGCTGGTGGCGATTCACCTTCTGGGCATCCACATAACCGGGACGAGCGTAAACCCGGCGCGCAGCTTTGGGTCGGCGGTATTTGCCGGTGGGCTGGCGATTCAGCAGCTTTGGGTATTTCTTTTGATTCCGACACTGGGCGGAGCGGCGGCGGGATTGCTGTTCCGGTTGAGGGCTCTGGCGGCGGAATAGATAACAGATTTCAGATTGCAGATGACAGTCTTCAGGCGGCCGCTCTCGACTGTCATCTGTAACCTGTGATCTTTCCCCGCTCAAGCTTTGGAGGTTAGTTCTGCTGCGCGCCTGGTTGTGGTGCAGCGTATATCGCGGGGGATCAGGGCTGGAGCCATGGGCAGTGGCAGGCAGCATGCCGAACCATGGGGGAGGGAGCTGTGAACTGGCTGATGCTGCTGGTGGGTGTTGCGGCGGGGACGGTATCTGGCGTGGTGGGGATTGACGGTTACTCTGGTCGGCGCACGGATGTGGTTTACAAATTGAGCGAATGGGTCATCGTGTAGCGATGAAGCGGAGCCGAACATAATCGGCCACCCAGTTCCCTTCCTCGTCGCGCAGGGCCGGCGCGAGCAATGCGGCAGTTTCTTCGACGACCGTATCGCGGAACTCTTCCGGAAGGCCTTGGATGACGCCGCGGCGGAAGGTCCGCAGCCAGGCGTTCATGCCGCTCTCTGGCAGCGTTGTGGGACGGGGGATGAGGGCGATCTGCTGAACGGTAAACCCGTGATGGGTGAGTCGGCGGGTGTAGGCCTCGGGCGTGGGATAGTAGTTGACTCCGTCTTCACGGTCGGAATAACCATGGCGCGCAAGGACGGCCATAAGCGCGACGCGAATGGCGGCGATGTTTCCCTGGCCGCCGAGTTCGGCAACGAAGCGGCCGCCGGGCTTGAGTACGCGATGGACTTCGGCCATCATGGCGTCCTGGTCTCGCACCCAGTGTAGAGCCGCGTTGGAGAACATGGCGTCGAACGTACTGTCGGCGTAGGGCAGGGCTTCGGCACTGGCGTGGTCGGCAACGATGGAGCGGGCGCGGGTTGCGGCCACCATCTCCGGGGAGTCATCGACACCTACAATGAGGGCTCCAGTGGCGGCGATGCGTCTGGACAATTGGCCATCGCCGCAGCCGAGGTCGAGAATGCGCTCGCCGGGTTGGGCGGCGAGCCACTCCAACACACCGCCGGCGAGTCCATGTACAAAAGCGCCGTTCTTTTCATAGGCCAGCGGATCCCAGTCCTGGGTCATCGGTTGCCTCCATTGCAAGTTTCGCCGTTTTGATGACATAAGGCAAAGTTATTTTATTTTTGATTTGAATAAGCGCGACTTATGGGAGGGGATCGCCCGTGTTCTTAACAGGCGTTGCGACAGCTCGGAATTCAGGGTTTGGCGAAGGCTCTGAGGGCTTGGAGGCCAGGACAGCCGATCTGGAGATCGGCGCTAGGGCTGAGAGGTTGGGACTAAATGGATTGCACGGGGAGCAGTGTCAGGTCGTCGACGAGGCCGGTTTCCTTTTGCACGAATGGTTCACCGTAGCGGACGCCGGCGAGCAAGCCGTAATGGCGCGCCTCGGCGAAGGTGCGCTCGCGAATTTCTTCTTCTGGGACGAAGAGCGCGCTGCCGGCAGGCTGGTTGGCATATTGCGACTTGTAGGCCATCAGCGATGCGTGGCGTTGCTCGATAAAGGGCGTGATGTCGACGATGAAGGTGGGGCGCACATCGGCGTAGAGACTGGCGTAGACGATTTTGAAGGGACGATGCGGCGCCGAGGTTGTTTCCACTTTGGACAAGCCGGCGAGGAAGCAGGCTTCATAACCGAGCGTGGCGACGATGGCGTGATCGGGGTGGCGGGCCTGCCAGTAGGGGAGAATGACTACGCGGGGGCGGAGAAGGCGGAGAACGCTGACGATCTTGAGACGGTTGGGGAGGGTATTCTCGATAGCGCCATCTGGCAGGTCGAGCGCCTGACGCCAGGTGACGCCGAGAATGCGGGCAGCTTCGGCGGCTTCACGGGCGCGGTCATCTGCAGTGCCTCGGGTTCCCGCTTCCCCCTGGGTGAGGTCGAGGATGGCGGTGCGGAGGTTGCGCGAGGCCATGCGCAACAGGGTTCCTCCGCAGGTCTGTTCCACGTCGTCGCGATGTGCGGCGATGGCGAGTACGTCGATGGAGGGGGGGGCGGCCATGGGCGTTGGAGAGAAGGAAAACTTGCGAACTGCTTTCGAAAGTCCTGAGCCTGAGGGTTCTTGCAAGTGCAGGGAAGAACAAATGCAGGTCCTTCGACTCACCACCCCCAAACTGAGATACGTTTGGGGCCCCTTTCGCTCAGGATGACATTCCCTGATTTGTTATGAATATCAGGCTCAGGGCACTCGACTGGCTGCATGAAGTGTTGCTATCTCGGTCGCAGCTGGCGTTAGTAGACGGTGTTGTTGGCGTCGGTGGCGGCATCCATGTAGGCCACGTCGAATGCGGTGCCGGTGACGGTGACATACTGGTTGTCAAGAGCGGTGCCGTCGGTGGTGGTGTAGATGTATACCTGGCCGCCCTCGGCGGTGTAGATTTTGTTGAGCCCAGTGACGGCGGCGACGCCGGTCGCGTCTCCGAGATAGGGCTCGATCAACTTGACCGCGCCTGCCGTGGTATCGAACATGGTGAGACAGCCGTATGGCTTGCCGGTGGCCGCGCGCACGCCGAGGTTGCACTTGGTCATGGCAATCCACAGGGTATTGTTGTCTGCCTGAAGCATGCGGCTGGGAGCGCCCGGCTGGCCGTCACTGATGGAAACGGGGCTGGAAGCGGTGTTGCTGCTGAGATTGACAGTGGTCAGATTTCCGGTGAAGAGCGTCTGTCCATTCATCTGTTGCGGCTGCTGGCCGACAACGTACATGGTGGAAGAGTCGACCAGAGCGTTGCTTGCTCCACCGGGGATGGGAAGGGTGGAGGCAGAAAGCGTGGTGTTGTTGGGCAGGGTTCCGGAGCCTTGTCCAACCAGGAAGATCATGGGCGCAACCGGCAACTGGGAGATGGAAGCCGTTGCGCCGCCGCACTCGGGTCCGCAGTTGAGTACGTAGGCAGTGCCGCCGTCGGTGGAGAAAACTGCTTTGACAGGGCGGTCGAAGACCAGAGGCGCGCCGTAGGGAGTGCCGGTCGAGTCAACATGGTCAGGGCTCTGCGCCTGGAGAAGGCACCATCCGGGAGAGTTTAACGGCTCACAGTCGACGGCAGCCCTGGGCCAGGTGGTGGGACCGCCGGAGTAATTGATGGTTTGCGCCGCAGAGAGCTTTACGGGGTAGTAGGCGTAGTTGGAGTTCTGCACAAACGCAATGGCCATCGATCCGCCGGGATTGACGCTGAGGCGATAGACGCCGGGAAGGCTGAGGGGGTAGCTGTTGTTACTGATATGGTCAACGACGGTGAGGACGTGGCTGTTTTGGCTGGCTGCGAACACGAAGTTCTGGCTGCGCGTGACGAAGATGCTGGAAGAAAGGCCATTGAGCCCGGCGGTGGCACTGCCGGTACTCTCTTTGGAATAGGTGATTGGGCTGAAGCTGCCGTCCCCTGAACCGTAGACGAAGCCGAGTTGCTCTTCAGGCATGTTTTGGATGGAGATGGGGAGCGCGCCGGAGTAACCGCTGATGGCAAAGCTTCCGGGCTTGCCGTTATATCCGCTGCGGATGTCGTAGTAGGCATCGACGAACTGGAGCGAGCCTTTGGCGAAGGCGCTGGGGTTCTGAATAGCGATAAGGACGCGGTTGGTCAGACCGCTTGGGGGCAGATTGCGACCTGCAAAGTAGTTGGTGCCGCCACAGCCTGCCAGCGCGACAGCAACGACGAGGGCCGCGGCGGCGCTCAACCAGAGAACTCGAATCTTCAAAATCCCTTACCTCGACGAAAAGCGCGGAACAAGCCGCTGCGTGAACAATTTGACGGTGGGTACCGGTGGATGAGACTGGGGACGAGAAGCCCGAATCCCCCCAAATATCTCAACAAGCTCTGTATTCCGGAACCGGTTTCTAACGAACTTATGACTTCCGAAGTATAACAAAGCAGACCACTGCTATGGCGCGGATTGCCCGGTTGGCTTAGCATGGCAGTAGAATGACTGACTTCGCCGACATTTTTGCCAGCCGTCCGGTGCTTGCCGACGGCGCCATGGGAACCGTGCTTTATGCTCGCGGCATCTTTATTAACCGCTGCTACGACGAGCTGAATCTCTCTGACCCTGGACTGATTCTTTCCGTTCATGAAGAGTACCTTCAGGCCGGCGCCGAGATTCTTGAAACCAACACGTTTGGGGCCAACAGTTTCCGGCTGACGCGGCACGGGCTGGGTGGAAAAGTGGCGGAGATCAATGCCGCCGGGGTGCGGCTGGCGCGCCAGGCCGTGAACCAACTGAAGGAGAAACAGGCAGGCGAGGCGTGGGTTGGCGGTTCCGTGGGCCCATTGGGCGTGCGCCTGGAGCCGCTTGGCAAGACCGGGCTTGACGAGGCGCGGGCTGCCTTTGCGGAGCAGATCAGCGCGCTGGCCGGGGCAGGCGCGGACCTGCTGATTATTGAAACCATGCCGGCGCTGAACGAGGCGCGCGAGGCGCTGACGGCTGCCCGAGAGATGGCGCCCGATCTGCCGGTGCTGGTGATGGTGACGGTGGACGACGAGAGCAACTGCCTGGACGGCTCTTCTCCGCAACAGGCGGCGGCGCTGCTGACGGAGTGGGGCGCCAACGCGATTGGGGTCAACTGCTCGACCGGTCCGGCGACGGTGTTGACGGCGATTGAGGCGATGCGCGGCGCAACCACACTGCCGCTGGCCGCGATGCCCAATGCAGGCATGCCGCGGGCTGTGGAGGGGCGCAACATTTACCTCTGCTCGCCGGAGTATATGGCCAGCTTTTCGCGCAAGGCCATTGCGGCTGGAGCGCAGATTGTGGGCGGTTGCTGCGGCACCACGCCGAATCACATCCGGGCCATGCGTTCGGCAATGCGGGCCATCGACGCGCAGGCAAGGGTGCAGGGATCTGGCCGGGCTCCGGAGCTGAGCACCGAAACACCGCCTATGCCGCTGGGTGCGCGCTCGCGTATTGGGGCACTGCTGGAGCAGGGCACTTTTGTGACGCTGGTGGAGATTGTGTCGCCGCGGGGCATTGACTGCGTGAAGGAAATCGAAGGTGCGCGGATGCTGGCGGGGCTGGGTGTGCACGCCATCAATGTGCCCGACTCGCCGCGTGCTTCGGCACGCATGAGCGCACAGAGCCTGTGCATCCAGATTCAACAGCACACCGGGATAGAGACGGTTCTGCATTACACCTGCCGCGACCGGAATATTCTTTCCATTCAGTCTGATCTGCTGGGGGCGTCGTCGATCGGGCTGCACAACGTTCTGTGCATTACCGGCGATCCACCCAAACTGGGGAACTATCCTGACGCTACCGCTGTGTTTGACGTGGATGCCATCGGTCTTGTCAACATTGTGCGCCGGCTTAACTTTGGACTGGACGTGGGTGCGAATGCGATTGGGGCCAGCACCAACTTCACGATCGGGGTGGGCGCCAACCCGGGCGTGCCGGATATTGAGAACGAGCTGCGCCGTTTCCGCTACAAAGTGGAGGCGGGCGCGGAGTACGCGATTACCCAGCCGGTGTTTGACCTGCGGCTGCTGGAGAACTTTCTGGAGCGTATCAAGGAGTTCCGGGTACCGGTGATTGCGGGGATCTGGCCGCTGACCAGTTTGCGCAATGCGGAGTTCATGAAGAACGACCTGCGGGTTTCAATGCCGGAAGAGATTCTGCTGCGCATGGCGCAGGCCGATACGCCGGAGGCGGCGCGCCGGGAAGGCGTGCTGATTGCGCAGGAGATGCTGGAGGCGGTGCGGCCAATGGTCCAGGGCGTCCAGGTGAGCGCGCCGTTCGGCCGTTATGCGCTGGCGGCGGAAGTGATTGCGAGTGTGCTGCCAAAGACCGAAACTGTTTTCGCGGAGTAGTTCCCATGCCTTCATTTGAAGAATCGCTGAAGAAGCTTGAGTCCATTGTCGATCGACTGGAGAAGGGCGACCTGGCCCTGGAAGAGTCGCTCAAGCTGTTTGAAGAAGGCGTGGAACTGTCGAACTCCTGCAAGAAGGAGCTGGACACCGCCGAAGGCAAGGTGCAGATGCTGGTGAAGCAGCGCGACGGGTCGGTGAATGCGGAGGAGTTTTTGACGAGGGACTGAGGGACTCCCGGACTGAGGGACCAGGGACCAGGGACTGAGGGACTGAGGGACCAGGGACCAGGGACCAGGGACTGAGGGACCAGGGACTGAGGGACTTGAGGGACTGAGGGACTCCCGGATTGAGGGACCAGGGACCAGGGACTGAGGGACCAGGGACTGAGGGACTCCCGGATTGAGGGACCAAGGACCAGGGACTGAGGGACTGAGGGACTGAGAAGGGCCTGGCTTACATTCTGAGTATTCTCCAACCTACATTGCCCTGAAACGGCACTCGTCCTGCACCGTTGCTCCTGAGAATCAGGCGTGGAGTGGCGGGTTTGAGCTGCTCCGCTGCCGGGGAGCGCCGA
>Ga0302140_10004040_pt1 | contig 18662 bp, 17 predicted proteins | sample I_Bog_E1_1_FD_202095 | JGI IMG/M metagenome (GOLD analysis project Ga0302140, IMG submission 202095) | Peat permafrost microbial communities from Stordalen Mire near Abisko, Sweden - I_Bog_E1_1 | ecosystem: Environmental > Terrestrial > Soil > Wetlands > Peat | place: Sweden: Abisko, Stordalen... | reverse complement strand
CTTCCGCAACAAGCTCGGCTCCGGCGTCGTCATCGTCGGCTCCGTTACCGACGGCAAGGTGGCTGTGACCGTTGGCGTCACCAAGGACCTCACCGCCAAGCTACAGGCCGGCAAGATTGTCGGTCACGTTGCGCAAAAGGTCGGCGGCTCCGGTGGAGGCCGTCCGGATATGGCCGAAGCCGGCGGCAAGAATCCCGAAGCGCTCGATCAGGCTTTGCGCGAAAGCTATTCGGTCGTCGAAGCCCTGCTCGGCTAGCGAATACATCTACAGGCCTGGCACCCCTTGTGTCGGGCCTGTAGTTACCTTTTTCGTCAATCTCCCGTCCTGCCATGAACTCACGTAACCTCAGGTAAGTACAAGTTCGGTCTTTCTCCGTCGTTTGTACGTGTTTTACCCCGTTCACTTACTGGATTCCCTGTGTCTCAATGATTGCTGTACAAGTGTGCGGGCCTTATAATCCAGTCACTCTGGTATCACTGTTCTCGCATTTTGCGCCGGGCTGAAATGCCCAAGAAGATTTATGAGCATCCACCTGCGGACAATCCGAACAGTGGCGCGGCATGGCAATCGCCTTTTGCCGCTTGTGGTATTGCTGCTTGCATCTGCAGGTTCGCTGGGGGCGCAGGCGTTGCAGCCGGTTTCGGTAAATGGCCGTACGGTATGGACGAATGACACGCCGCCTGCTCCCGTTGCGCGACCCGCACATGCCGTGCAGCCCTCTAAACTGTTCTACTGGAGCGACAGCGAGCATCGCTGGAAGCCAGTCAGGCCCGCAACACCTTCGGCACTACGCTCGGCCCGCGTCGTCGCCTCAGAGGTTTCCAGCTACATTGAGTCGAAGCCCCTCCTTAATCCCAACGCGGAAAAAAGCGTGAAGGGTGAGCTCGCCTCCCATAACCCCAATTACACCGTTGCGGCCAATGACCGCTCCGTCAGCGCCGCCGACATCGACCGTTTCATCAACGACGCCGCTGCGCGTCACCACGTAGACCCCAATCTCGTTCGCGCCCTTGTCGAAGTCGAGTCCAACTTCAATCCTCGCGCCGTCTCCAGCAAAGGCGCCATGGGATTGATGCAGCTCATGCCCGCAACCGCGCGTATGTATGACGTGCATAACCCCTTTGACGCCGCGCAGAACGTTGATGCTGGGGTTCGACACCTCAAAGGTTTGCTGGATGATTTCGGCGGCGACGTTACACTTTCGCTGGCTGCTTACAACGCAGGCCAGGGAGCCGTTAAGCGCAGTGGGGGTATTCCTCCATACACGGAAACTCGCAACTATGTGAAGCGCATCACCAATCTCATGAGTAGTAATCTGGATGTGCACTTCAGCAATTTATCCATCCCTATCCAGATTCGCCGCGACGAACGTGGCAGGCTGGTCATCAGCAATACGGATTAAGTTTCTTGAAGACAGGATGCTGCAGTACATGACGGGACAAACTAAACGGTGCACAGGGAAACGCTGGATGGCTGCGATCTCCATGCTGTGCCTGCTCGCCTTGCCCGCCTTCGCCGCCAGCGTCCAGGTCAGGAAGCTGCAGGCGCGCACCCAGTTCGAAAATGCCGAGCGCATGCGCGAAGAACTCAACGGCCTTCCTCAGCGCGAGCGCTCCCGCCGCGAATATCAGCGCGTCATGGACGCCTATCGCCGTGTCTATTACACCTCGCCCACCAGCAGCAAAGCCGACGCCAGCGTAGTGGCCGTCGCCGAGTTGCTCGCCGAAAGTGGCCGTGCATTCAATGATGAGAAATCCCTGCGTGGCGCAATCGCCCAGTATGAATTTCTTCGCCATGAATACCCCGGCAGCAAGTATCGCTTTGACGCGCTCTTCACCATAGGCCAGATATATAAGGAAGACTTGGAGGAACGCGACAAGGCGCGGGAGACATTCCAGGAAGTCATTCATCGCTATCCACACCTGCAACTGGCCGCTGACGCGCGCGAAGCCATCGCTGAGCTGGATCAACAGGCGCACAGCAAGCAGAAGCCGCGCGAGCCTCGCAGCCAGGATGCACGCGCTCAGGAGTCCAAGCCGCAAGAGGCCCAGGATCCGGATTTCAAGTCGCCGGAATCAAAGCCGGTTGAAGTCTCCGCCGATGCGCCACGCAATACGCTTCCGCTCGTTACCGGAATCCGCCACTGGTCAACTCCGGATTACACCCGCGTAGCCATTGATTTGGAGCAGGAGGTGAAGTACGAAGCCGGGCGCGTCTCCAACCCCGACCGTATCTTCTTTGACCTGCATGACACCAAACTGGCTTCGACCCTGGTCGGCAAGAGCTTTGAGGTCTCTGATGGATTCCTCCGCCGTGTGCGCATCGCGCAGTTTCAAAAGGGCATGGTGCGCGTTGTGCTTGAGGTTGATGACATCTCGGACTACTCGGCTTTTCTGCTGCCGAATCCCTATCGCCTGATCATTGACATTCACGGACGCAAGAACAACGCGCCGCAGACGCTTGTGGCGCGTGCGCAGCAGGAGGAAGAGAAGAAATCTCCTGTGTCCGCTCCTCCAGAGGCAACTCTCGAGACTCATGCGCCTCCAAAGGTAGCACTCTCAGCGCCCGGCGCTCCTGGATATCCGGACACGCCAAAGCCTGCTGCCGACTTTGGTCCCCGCATGGCAGACGGTAGCTTTTCTTCTACGTACGCTCCCCGTTCTACATCGGCCAATCCAGCGTCTTCTGAGGAGTCCACGAAGTCCGAAGTCGCAAACTTGAACAGCCCCGAACTGAAGGCCACTACCGCGCCCACCTCTGAACCCACCGTCCAGGTCGTGGCCCCACGCAGCCCGGATAAGAAGACAACAGCGGCTAACAAGAAAAATCAGCACTATCCGGAAATTCGTCAGGCCCAGCCCACCGCCGATGGACAGCGTTCCCTCATTCGCGCTCTTGGCCTAAAGGTCGGGCGCATCGTCATCGATGCCGGTCATGGCGGCCATGACACGGGCACAATCGGTCCCAACGGCTTGCTTGAGAAGGATCTCGTTCTGGATGTCTCGCTTCGCCTTGGCCGTCTGCTAAAGGGGAGAATGGGCGCTGACGTTGTCTACACCCGCGACGACGATACCTTCATTCCCCTCGAAACCCGCACTGCCATCGCCAACCAGCATCAGGCGGATCTGTTCATCTCCGTCCATGCCAACTCCAGTCAGGACCCCTCCGCGCGCGGCGTGGAAACTTACTACCTCAACTTCAATCCTTCGCCTGACGCCCTCGAGGTCGCGGCCCGTGAAAACGCTGTCAGTGAAAAATCCGTGCACGAACTCGGCGATCTGGTGAAGAAGATTGCGCTGAAAGAAAAGGTTGAGGAGTCGCGTGAGTTCGCCGCCGATGTGCAGCGTTCGCTCTATCAGGGCTTGGCCGGCAAGGAGAAAACCTTGCGTGACCGCGGCGTCAAGAAGGCTCCGTTCATCGTGCTGATCGGCGCCAATATGCCTTCCATACTCGCGGAGATATCATTTGTCTCCAATCCCGGAGATGAACGCAAACTGCAGACTCCCGAATATCGCCAGAAGATTGCCGAGTCTCTCTATAAGGGTGTCGCCCGCTACATCAATGGGCTCAGCGGAGTGAAGGTGGCCGCCAAAGTTGGCGCCGGGGAAGGTCAGGAGTAATGAGAGTCGCGAAGCGGGCTCTGCTTGCCATTTTCCTGATCGGCTTTTGCTTTTGTGTTTGTGTAAATGTCTATATTCAAGTCAGCTATGCCAGTTCCATGCCTGTCTCGGCTCAGCCTGAGAGCGGCAGAACTTTTCTTCTGGAAGTCAATCATGACTGCTATCGCTACGTAAATAAGAGAGAACTCGAACGTGTCGATGTTGCGCGATTCGTGCTATATCCGCTTGCCTTTGTGTGCTTATTCGGCTTCGTTGCTGTCAAGGTTGTCCCATAAGCAAGAGGCTTAAGCTTACCTGCCAGTTCAACGAGCTACACCAGAACTGACTGATACTCCTCGTAGGTTCCCTTGAAGTCGGTGATCCGGTGGTCGGTCTCAAAGTGCCAGATTCTGGTTGCGACCTCATCCACAAGATCGTGATCGTGCGTGGCAATCAGCACCGTTCCGTGGTAGCGCTGCAGAGCAATGTTCAGCGCGTTGATCGACTCCAGATCTAAGTGGTTCGTCGGCTCATCCAGCACCAGCACGTTCGGCTTCTGCAGCATCAGCTTGCAGAACATCAACCTCGCCGTCTCGCCGCCAGAGAGCACATTGGTGCGCTTGTTTGCCTCGTCGCGGGCGAACATCATCTGCCCGAGCAGCCCACGAATCTCCTCATCGGCCGCGCCCGGATCCCACAAATGCAGCCACTCGAATACCGTCATCCCCGGCGTGATCAGTGCCCTGTTATCCTGCGCAAAGTAGCCGACTGAGGCCTCGTGTCCCCATATCACTTTGCCATCGCTCAGGAACTCGCCCTCGTAGCCGCTGGTTTCGCGCAAGTCCTTCATCGGTGTCGTCGGCGAGTTCGCTAGCAGCGCGTTGATCAGGGTCGTCTTGCCCGCGCCATTGCGGCCCATCAGCCCGATCTTCTCTCCGCGCGTGACGCTTGCCGTAAATCCACGAACCACTTCGAAATCGTCGTAACGCTTGGTCACGCCTTCCAATTCCAAAATGTGTTTTCCCGAGGGCCGCTTCTGCTCGAACTTCAAGTATGGGCGCTGGATGTTCGATCTCGCCAACTCCGTTACCTGTAGGCGCTCTACTTCTTTCCGCCGCGACTGCACCTGGCTGGAGCGTGTTCCCGCCGAGAAGCGCGCGATGAAGTCATTCAGCTGAGATATCTTCTTCTCGCGCTGTGAGTTCTGCGATTCAATCTGTGAACGCACCTGCGTCTTTGCCAGCACCATCTCGTCGTAGGTGCCGGTGTAGGTGATGATCGTCTGGTAGTCGATGTCGGCAATGTGGGTGCAGATGCTGTTCAGGAAGTGCCGGTCGTGCGAAATAACCAGCAGCACGCCGTCGTAGTTGTTCAAGAAGCCCTGTAGCCAGTGAATCGAGTCCAGATCAAGGTGGTTCGTCGGTTCGTCCAGCAGCAATGCCATCGGATGCCCGAACAATGCCTGAGCCAGCAGCACGCGAACCTTCTGTCCGCCCTGTAACTCGCCCATCTTGCGCTCATGGAGTTCATCCGGCAGGTCAAGTCCTTGCAGCAGCAGTGCTGCGTCGGTGTCAGCGGAGTATCCGTCCTCTTCACCGACAATGCCTTCCAACTCGCCCAGTCTCATGCCGTCTTCGTCGGACAGATCCGTCTTGGCGTAGATCACCTCACGCTCTTCCATCGCCGCCCACAGACGCTTGTTGCCCATAATCACCGTATCGATTACGCGGTACGCGTCAAAGGCGAACTGATCTTGGCTCAACACGCCAAATTTTCGCGGGCGCACCACGGTGCCCTTTTGCGGCTCAAGCTCGCCGGTGAGCAACTTCATGAAGGTTGACTTACCGGACCCGTTCGGACCAGTTAGACCGTAGCGCTTCCCTGGCGTGAACGCCGTGGACACTTCGTCAAACAGAACTTTAGCGCCGTAGCGCATCGAAACATTGGAAACCGAGATCATAGTTTTTTCTTTGGGTAGTGCTGGAACTGCCGGGAGGCGGGACGCACTTCGTACTTAAAGAATATCACGGAGTCCGCTCTGGCCCGTGTACACCTGATGAATCCGCCAGTTCTCCCCGAAACTTCCCGGCCTCCGCGTGGTCTAATAAGCAGAGGAACCGTAGCAAGCCCATGAAATCTTTGTGCCGATCTCTGTCCGTCGCGCTCGTGGCATTCGTTTTCGCTGCGCCCGCCCTGTTCTCTCAGGCCAAGCCCGCGCCTCCAATTCTTCCCCAGGCCTTTGCTGGGTGGGAGATCAGTGGCGCGCCCCAACTCGGCACTGATCCCAACAAAATTGATAGCGCCTCCGCAAATGTGCTCACCGAGGACCGCTTCACCGATTTCGAAGTGGCTACCTACAAGAACGGAGATCGCACGATTACCGTCAAGGCCGCTCGCTTTACGGATGCCGAGGGAGCGTATGCCGCGTTCACCTTCTACCGCCAGCCGCTAATGCGGCCCGAAGACATCGGAAAGCTGGCAGCATCGCTCAATGAGCGCGTACTTTTCTTTTCCTCCAACGTTCTTGTCGATGTGCAGTTTGACCACCTCACGGCGATGAGCGGGGCTCAGCTCCGCGAATTGTCAGGCCTGCTCGCGGTGGCAAAGGGTGCGGCTGCCGAGCTGCCCACTCTGCCCACCTACCTCCGCGATATTCAGGTAGCGCCAGGGACCACGCGTTACCTGATTGGCCCTGCCGCTTACTCGGCTCTCAACATCGATCTCAGTCCCACGCTCATCGATTTCAGCAAGAGCCCCAAGGTTCTCTGGGCGCGAGTGGACGGAGAAGCGCCAGGCTCGGCCGAGATTTTGCTCATAGCCTATCCCACGCACATCATCGCCATGGACAAGCTCGGTGGATACCAGCAACTCGCTCCAGCCGCCAGCACCGATGCCAGCGTCGCAAAGCGCACTGGCCCCATCGTCGCTGTCGTGCGCGGCAATATCTCAAGCGGCGCTGCAGGCAGAATGGTTTCCCACGTGAACTACGATGCTAACGTCACTTGGAACGAAAACGCCGGGCAAAGCAAGCGCGATAACATCGGAAATGTGGTTGTCGCCGCTCTCACCCTGGCAGCCGTGCTCTTCCTCATCTCGGTCGGGGCCGGAGCTGTTTTCGGCTTTGGAAGGTTCTACATGCCCCGATTCCGGGCAAGAAAAGCGGGAGAAACCCGCGACGATGGCGAGATGATTCGCCTCGATCTCCGCTAGCGCAAAGTACCCCTAAGCTGGTTGAGGGCAACAGGTTAGGCCGGAGAAACCCCTCGGAGTGACATTTTATGTCAACAGGGAAATCACAGGCCAAAAAGTTAAGTAATTGAAAACTAAGACATTTAATTCCGAGAATTCGCTTGACACCCTGTTTTACAGGCTCATAGTATTTCTTCAGAAAGTTTTGACGGTCTAGCCTCCGTTGGAACTATTCTCCCTTGAAGAAAAGGTCGCCCAGTTGCCGGGCGGCCTTTTTGTTTTGCCTGTTCGTATTTCCAAAATGAAAAGCGCCATCAGTGGACAATCGCTCCCCACTGACGGCGCATTAAACTTCTCAGTCCGCGCACCTTTATGGTTCGAACAAATTTGCGCAATGACCGATCTCTGCGGGAGTGGACGACACGCTACCGCCGTGAGGTATGCATTGGCTCGGCGGAAGTATCGCATCATGCTCGACGTGGTTCACCAGGACGTCGAACGCCTCATGTGCGTGCGGTGTAATCAATTCGAGTTGAGGGAAGGTCGCAGCGAAGGCTTCGATGTGATTTCCGTTCTGCACTTCGTAGAGGCGATACGGCGCGTGATGCCTATGATCGAGCACTCGATCTTCGTACTGCCGCGCTTCTCTCCGGATCGGCAGCAGTGCATCCATGGTTCCGGCGACGGTGATTAGCGGTTTTCCAATGTCGCCGGTGGTTGCGATCTGCGCCAGATTATTGAACACCGCTCCGTCGGTGGCGTGAACGCGCTGCCAATAGTCATAGTTCGCCAGCCCTGAGACATAGGTGTTGTAGCCCGGGTCCAGGCGCTTCTGCCACTGACACGCCGTTACTTCCCAGAACTCTTCGTTGTACGCTTCCCAAAGAGAGCTGGTCGTAGTTGTGCCGCCGCTGCTGGTGGTGAGCGTAATGTCAGGAGGATAGCCTGCCGCGATAATATTCTTTGCGGCCTGGCTGTTTGGGTCAAATCCCCCGCTGGCGTAGGCAGGATAGTTCGCAAGCACTGGCGGGAGGTCGATCAAAATGTTGGGGCCGCGCGGATCGACAAAGGTCCCTTCCCAATCCACTCCTCCGTCGAACAACTCCGGTGCCACTTCCAGCGCTCGCCGCGTCTGATAGCCGCCGTTTGAGGTGCCCACCACGTAGGTGCGGTCGGCGTGTTTCCCGTAATAATGTTCAACCGCTGTCTGTGCCAGCTTGGTCGTCTTGATAATGTATTCGGTCCATTGGGTGAACGGTTTTTGCGGATCGTTGTCATAGAAGTGGACGAAGAAGAAGTTGAGGGTGTCTTCATTCAATCGGCAGCCCAGGGGATCAGTGGAGGCGCTCACATAGAGATTCATCACGCCCTTGTTCTGGGATGCGTAAGCGTATCCCTTCTGCAAGACGTAATCACTCCACACATAGTCGCCGTTGAATTCGCTGCGCGTGCCTGAGGAGCCTGCCATGACCAGTTTGCCGTTCCAGTTCGTTGGAAACCGGAGTAGGAATCGTGCCTCTTGAGTCGGATCGTCGGCGAAGTAGCCTTCAACCTGAATCCCGGGCACAGCCTTGGTAATTGTGGACGGATTGGTGGCCGGAGCAATTTTTGAGCGGTCCGTCACGGGTGTGAATGCGAATGGAGGCCAAGGTGTCAGTGAGTTATCGGGTGGAGTAGTGGGCCCAGTGGGTGGGTTCGTAGTGTTGTTCGTCGTGAGGTCTGGACTTTCAAAGCAGACCACACCGGTTGCCTTGTTGCCCAGCAGGTGCAGAATCGACTGACATCCTGTTTCTGCATGTCCCAGAATTGGGCATAGCAGTACAGCCAGCGTTGCGCTTAAGCAAATCAATCTGGCGCGCATCTTCTTTCACCTCAAGTTTCGGTATTGAGCCTCTTCGGAGAGGCAACCCGTGAGATGCGATTCAGAACTGCGAGGAAGTAAGTCTGGTGAACAGAAGTTCCAAAGAGGGAAAAACTGCGCGGATGCGACGAGGTTCAGCGAGTTTCATACCCGGTGAACCCTACCATCGGAACGACCACGCGGAGGCGGTATCCTTGCCTTAGCTTGCTGTCGCTTCGTCGGCCTCCGCTCCGTTCGCGGTGGAGGGCCCATCCCCGCTGGTCAGCAGTTTTTCCAGAACCGGAATATTCACCCGTTGCGTTTCTATGAAGTCCACTCCGTCAGCCGTGATTGTGAATTCCGAGTTGTCTTCGCGGGTTATGTATCCCTTGGTCCGAAGATACCAGGTCGTGAACACCAAATAGTCACGCGGACACCCGAGGCGGCTTTCGATATCGCGAAATGTAACTTCTGGGCTGTTCGGGCTTGTGCGCCGCCGAAAATACAGCACCGTCAGTACCGCCAATCGGCGGTTCAACTCACCCTCCATACTGTCCATGAAGTCAATCCATGCCGATAGGGGCTCCGGTTCGGACGCTTGGCGACTCGCATCGTATGCAGCCCGGCGCTCTGGATTGGACAACACTTCATAGGCTTGCTTTAACAGGAAGAACCTTCCAATATCGCCTGTGTCTTTATTGTCCGGGTGAAAGCGGGCCGCCAGAAATCTGAAAACGCGGTGAATTGTGTCAGCTTCCGCAGTCGGGCTGATTTGAAGGAACTCATAGTAATCTGGGATTTCCATTACGCCGCTCCGCAAGGACGCTTTGATCGCACAAAAGTAGCGCAGATGTAACCTGCAGGCCGAAGCTTAACACCATTGGTATTGCATTGCCATACAGCAGAAACGCGTTTGCTGGAGTGTGCTGCAGATGCACGGCAGCAAGACCAAACCCCGCCGGGTAGCGGGGCTAAGTGATAGAAATTCTGGAGCCGACGACCGGAATTGAACCGGTGACCTGTCGATTACGAATCGACTGCTCTACCAGCTGAGCTACGTCGGCAAGTCCTCTTCCATAGTAAAGGGCGCTTCGCATTTTCGTAAAGAGCAGTAGTCGCGATTTACCCCAGCGCCTGCATCGCCTGTCCCAAATGCCCTCCCAATTGTGCACTCGTCTACGGCCCGCTGCATTTGTCAAGTCTGTTCCGAGATTCCCCTTGCATTTAAACGCGTAGCGTGACGATAATTGCTTCGAACGGCGAACTTAAAGACAACTGAACTGTGACTCAATTCGAACGTTCGGATTTGCTCAGAATTCTTCGCATTACCGCACGGCAATTAAGCGGGTGGCAGCGGGCCGGCTTGATTGGTGTCAGTGACTCCTTTTCTTTTTTTGATCTCCTCCAGATAAAAAAAGTTCGCGACTTGCGCGCCAAGCGGGTTAAGAGTGCCACCATCCTCGCGTCGCTTCAGGCCATGCAGGCGCGAGTTGCAGGCATGGAAAATCCGTTCCTCGAAGCTGGCTCCTTCTCCATCGGCTCGCGCGTCGCGTTTCGCACTGAAGGTAGAGCGCTGGATCCCATCGATGGCCAGTTCATCATGGACTTCGCCGACTCAGGCCAGGTGGTGGAGAGCACTAGGGGCTTCCGGCCCGTAGCAGGCCCTCAAACTGTCGCCGAGTTCTTCTCCCGTGGCGTCCTTCTCGAGGAAGATCCTGCCGCTGCCCAGGAAGCAATCGCCAGCTACAAGAATGTTCTCAAGCTCGATCCTGATTACGCTCCCGCACACATTAACCTCGGCACCCTCTATTACAACCAGTCTGATTACGATTTGGCCGAGGAACACTACCGCAAAGCTATCGAATCCGATCCGCGGTACGCCTTGGCATACTTCGACCTCGGCAACGTGCTGGACGAGACCCAGCGCCTTGCGGAGGCCATAGGAGCCTACAAGGCGGCGCTGCAGCTAGCTCCTACCTACGCTGATGCCCATTACAACCTGGCACTTGCCTATGAGCGGTCACGTCAGCCCCGGCTGGCGATCAAGCATTGGCGATCCTACCTGAAGCTCGATGCCCAGGGACCCTGGGCCGCGCATGCCCGAGCTCAGTACCGGAAATTGCTTGATGCTGAAAAGCTCAAGATTGTGTACCGCCGTTAGTTTCTGGCTTTGCTCTATTCGTTCGTTGCGCTAGTTCTCAGAACTGGTACAATCTCCGGTCTGTCATCCCAATCCAAATGAGGCAGGGCATTCCAATGACTACCGCCGCCGAACGTGCATCAGCGCCGCAACCGCTGCTTGTTCTCTCCGAGGACGAGCAGCTCTTTCGCGACAACATTCGCAAGTTTGCCGAAGAATCCATCGGTCCGCTCGTCAAGGAAATGGACGAACGCGGAATGATGGACCCCTCCCTCGTCGAAAAGTTCCATCAGCTCGGACTCATGGGAATTGAGATTCCGGAGCAGTATGGCGGAGGCGGTGGCACCTTCTTTGAAGCCATCCTCGCCGTCGAAGAGCTCTCTCGCGTCGATCCTTCCGTCGGCGTTCTGGTAGACGTGCAGAACACCCTCGTGAACAACGCTCTCATCCGCTGGGGCAATGAAGAGCAGAAGCAGAGGTACCTGCCGAAGATGGCGAACGAGTGGGTAGGTTCCTATGCGCTCAGCGAGGCTGGAGCCGGGTCGGATGCCTTTGCCTTGCAGACCCGCGCCGAGGACAAGGGAGACCACTGGCTGCTCAACGGTCAGAAGTTGTGGATCACCAATGGCAAGGAATCCAGTCTTTTCATCGTGATTACCACCATCGATCCCTCCGCCGGATACAAGGGAATTACTGCATTCATCGTCGAGAAAGGCTTCCCTGGCTTCACGATTGGCAAGAAGGAAGACAAACTCGGCATTCGCGCCTCCAGTACCACCGAACTCATCTTTGAGGACTGCCGCGTCCCCAAGGAGAACCTGCTCGGCGAGGTAGGGAAGGGCTACAAGGTCGCCATTGAGACTCTGAACGAGGGGCGCATAGGCATTGCCGCGCAAATGCTCGGATTGGCTCAGGGTGCTTGGGAAGGTGCCGCAAAGTACGCCAAGGAGCGCAAGCAATTCGGTCAGGCGATCGTCAATTTCCAGGCTGTCGCCTTCGAACTCGCCCAGTTGGCAACCGAGATTACTGCCTTGCGTCTGATGGTTTACAACGCCGCCCGTATGAAGGATGCCGGTGTCTCGTTCCTCAAGGAAGCTGCCATGGCCAAACTATATGGTCCCCAGGTGGCTGAGCGCGTTGCTTCCAAGGCGGTCGAGATCTACGGCGGCTTCGGATTTACCAAGGATTACCCGGCAGAAAAGTTCTTTCGTGATTCCAAGATTGGTAGTATCTACGAAGGAACTTCCAACATGCAGTTAATGACCATCGCCAAACTAACTCTTGGATTGAAGTAGTCGCATGAAAAAAAAGAAAGCTGCCGTCTCATCTCCAAAAGCGACTGAAAAGCCGCTGGTGGAACGCCGCAAGTTCGAGCGCGTTGGAGTGCCCGCAACTGCCTTCGCGCGTGACGCACTGGGCAATGATATGGGACGTGTAGCAGAAACCAGCGGAGGCGGATTGGCGCTTGATCCTGCTTCGCCGTGGGCAAGGCTGGCCCTGGTGAAGGGCCAGCAACTCATGCTCACCGTTGTAGAGCCTGCCACTGGAAACGAGATCGATATCTACGTTGAGGTGCGGCGTTTCAATACGCGCAGCATCGGTCTGCGCTTTCTGTAACTCACTTTGTAGCTCCTACGCTCCACTACTCCCGGCGTGCGGTGGTACCCTGAAACTTGAGGTGTCATGCCGCGTTTTAGAGAACCAGATCCATTTCCACTGGATGAGACTGCCGACGCAGTGTTGGCGGCGGGCCAATCTGCCACAAGTGAAAATGAAGCCGTCGCCGGCGGTTTTGAAGACAATGACACCCTGGCTATCATTGCCGTTACGCTGGCCGGGATTGGAGCATTCTTCAATCTTTATGCCACCCAGCCGCTCCTGCCGCTCTTTGAGCAGATCTTCCACGCCTCCAAGGCAGAGGTCGGAAGAACTGTAAGCGCCGCAACCCTGGGCGTTGCACTCAGCGCGCCTTTCTGTGGAGCCTTGGCTGAACGTGTTGGCCGCCGCAAGGTGATTGTCCTCTCTATCTTCCTGCTCGCCATCCCAACCATTTTGGCGGCTACCGCAAATGGACTCACACAGTTCGTCGTCTGGCGTTTTCTCCAGGGCATCGTCATGCCCGGTATCTTCGGTGTCACCATCGCCTATATTGCCGAGGAATGGCCGCGCCATCGCGTGCCGCAGGTAATGTCCATTTACGTCAGCGGTACGGTGCTCGGCGGTTTTCTTGGTCGCATCTTAACCGGAGTCGCGGCCACCCACCATCTCATTCCCTTTGTCGCTCCAAGCTGGCGTAATGGCTTCGTAGCCATCGGATCCCTTGATCTTGTCTTCGGCTTCATCCTCTGGCGCTGGCTGCCCCACGATTCGCCACTGCCCGCGGGCGCCGATGAGAAGACAAATATCACCCGCCACTTCCGCAATCCGCAACTACTTGCGACCTACGCCGTCGGATTCAACGTGCTCTTTACCTTGGTGGCGACCTTTACCTACATCACCTTCTATCTCGCAGCTCCTCCGTTCGGGCTCTCGCCCGCGGAGTTGAGTGCGCTCTTCATGGTCTACCTTGTGGGGCTCATCATCACGCCTCTCGGAGGAGTCTGGATTTCGCGTGTTGGTTCGCGCGCTGCTCTTATCTGCTCGGTCGGTGCCGGCATCGTAGGAGTCCTGCTGACCCTGATCCCGAATCTTCTGGTCATCCTCGTCGGACTGGTCCTCTGCTCTTCGGGAGTATTCATCTGCCAGTCGGCCTCTACCAGTTACATCCAGCGCGAAGCCCAGTCAGGCGGACGCGCCTCTGCCGCCGGGCTGTACGTGATGTTCTACTACATCGGAGGCAGTTTCGCGGGAGTCTTGCCCGGCTTGCTTTGGCGCTACGGACAGTGGAAGGCATGCGTAGCCCTGATCGTCTTCGTGCAGGTGGTCACCGTCGCCATTGCCGGAAGCATCTGGAAGGGTAAGGACTCGTCGGAAGCCCCGTAATTCTCCGGTCAATCGTGTGCATTCACCGAGTGTCCATTTCGAAACCCCAGCGCCTCGATTGAGCGGCTTTAGATTATCGAATCGTACGTGGATTGCGGAACCATGGGGCTCGCGGCCAACTCCACTGCGTGACGGTTTTCCGCTGGCGGTGCATCTGTCGGACGCACATCCCCTTTGTTCGAGCCTTTAAAGAGCCTGGGCCCGAACATCCCTACCTGCTGGCGGTAGGCTTCATAGGCGGGAAAAGCCGACTCGAGAACCTGTTCCTCGAATCGCGCACGCACAAACATCAGCGCGAACCAAACCATGTAAATCAAGCTGAGCGTCACCGAGAGGCGAACCAGCAGGATACCCGTGTACTCGAGGATAAAGGCGGCGTAAATCGGATGGCGCGCTATCTTGTACGGGCCGTCGATGCGCAACTCCCTCGCCTCGGGCTCAATGCTGAAAGAGCGGCGCAGATACCACAAGGACCATAGGCCAAACACGGAACCGTAAATCCAAAGGGCCCCGCCAACGGCACCCATGTGCAGGTTCGGGACTGGTATCAGCCAACGCGGTCGCCACATCTGCACAACAGTCACTAGTACCGGAACGGCGAAGCACGCACCATACGCCGCAGCGCGGGCGTACCAGGTGATGGATTGATTTTTCGGCGCCGTGCGAAATATCAGAAATGAGGCAGCAGCAAGAAGTTGATGCAAGAAGATCGGCAGCAGCAGTATGGAAAACTGTGAGGCACGCGTGAAGATAACTATGGCAGACCCCAAGAAAAATAGGGTGCCCACACAGTCGGAAAAGTCGAGACTTCTAAGCCGCCCCGCAAGCGTCTGCGCCAATAAAGACACCAAAACACCTCAAGTCGTGTATTGTGCATTGATCCGAAGGGTATTCAAGGCAAGAGGCCCGGAATGCATCACCCGTCCGATGTCCCACTCCCGCAAGCGTCACTCTTCGTGGGTAATAAGATACCTGCTCTAGGATGCAGTAGTTCTCGGCAGAGTTGCAGTCCTGCACTTGAATTTTCTTGAACGCTGGTCGCTAGGCAAGCTGATCGTTCACTTCGCGCAGGAGCGCAATCCAAGCGCAGGGCACCCCACCAGAAAACAAGTGCCGCATCTCTAAAGGCTAAGTGTTTGATTCTGGTAGGAGCGGCAGGACTCGAACCTGCGACCCTCTGCTTAGAAGGCAGATGCTCTATCCAACTGAGCTACGCTCCCACATGCTTTGAGCAGGTGCTCCATTCCATTTTAGCTGAGTTCCCAGCCTTTCGCGCGTCCTTACTGCGGATACAACCGCAGCAGGCATCCAGATGCCAACTCCAACGCCTGCTCCCAGCTACGCGCCGCAGCTTCGGCGCAATCTCCGTATCCGCTCAGGTATAGAGTCAGGCAGTACCCTGCATCAGACGTGTCCGCCGACGCATTGCAATCTCCGTCCCCAGACTCTTCCGCGGCAATCTCGCAATGAAAATAACATCGCCGCACCACGATCTCAGCCGTTGCCTCCAGCGCTTCGTTGGCTTCCATTAACTGCCCAATCTGCCGGGCAAGCCGCTCGTGAAGTTCCAGGCCGTCGCGCAGCGCTTTGTATTGCACGGCCAGCACCAGGTCCACATAACAGCTCTGCGCAAACGCCGCGTCATACAGGTTCTCCGCGCGCTCTACTGCCTCGGCCCACACGTCGCACTTCGCCGTCTGCCATGGGCTCTGCGGTAAATTCACTTCGACCAGAAATTTTCCCAATGCAGGGGACCGCTGTGCTTCCGGGATGCGCTCAATCTGGCCAGGGTCACTACGCAGGTCGACGTATGCAAGGCGTCCGTCCGGGTCTCTCCACGGCAGTTCCAGTGCCGGTGCCTCCGGCCCCAGTTCGATGCTGAAGTCCGCGTCCATCTCAGCCTGCTCTCGAGGCTTCCACCGCTGCCAGAAACTCAACAATTTTGCGCTCTGCCCAGCGTCCGTCGCCGGAGTTCGCATCGGCCTCTCCGATGAATGCGCAATGGCCGCCGTGCCTGGTGTGCAGAAATGTCACCTTCGCGTTGCGCTCCAATTTCCGCTGGCTCTCCTCAGAGATCACGACGAACGGATCGTCGTCTGCATGGATCACCAGGGTAGGAATCGCAATCTTTTCCAGTACATGCGAGGAGGCGACTTTGTTGTAGTAATCCTCGGCTCCTGCAAATCCCATGTAACGGGCCGTGATGTGTTCATCGAAGTCGCGCATGGAGTGGACGCGTTTGAGAAATGCCGGATCATATCGCCCAGGCCATAGTTCGGACTTGCGGCGGAAGCTGCTGCGCAGCGAGCGCAGGAACCACCATTCATAGACGGAGCCTGCCGCTTTATGCAACCGGTCCGCGGTAATCGACGGATCGCAGGAAGGTGAGACCGTTGCTGCCGCAATCACCGCTGAAGGTCGCGCCGCTCCCCACAATCCCACAGTGCGTAAAACCTGGTTGCCTCCCATTGAAAACCCCACCAGCGCCACCTTCTCCAGTCTGTCGCGGGAAATCATTGATGACACCAGTTTCTCTATGTCCTGCGAGAGCCCCGAATGATAGAGCGTTGCACTAAGGTGCGCCGTTCCTCCACAGCCGCGCACATTCATTCGCACCACGTTCCAGCCCTGTTCCCAGGCGCGGTTGCCCGTCCCAATCACATACCCTGAGTTGCTTGAGCCCTCCAGCCCATGCACGATCATCAGCGTCAGCCGCTGCTGCCGTTCCTTCTGCCAGTGGCAGTGGCACAGAATCTGCACATCCTCTTCAATCTGGAAGAGCCGTTCTTCCGGCTCGGGCAGGCCATTCTCCCGTCTCATAAAGTTTCCGGCGATGGTTTGCAGGTGGCCGCCGCGCAGGCAGCGGCGCGGAACAAAGTCATTGACAATGGGAGGGAAGTTCGGAGCTTGGGAAACGATTTCCTTGCTGGACATGAGCCTTCATGGGCCCCATGGAGCCCGTATAATGAATGTATCAGTTTCGCTGCGGCGGATGGTCTCGCTTCCGTCTCGCGGCCTGCTCCGCCGGAGGTTCTAATGCCAATTTTCGAGTACGTCTGCAAAGGTTGCGGGAACAAGTTTGAAGCAATCGTTTACGGTTCCAAGCAGTCGGAGTGCCCAGCCTGCAAGAGCATCGAGCTTGAGCAGCAGCTTTCCACCTTTGCCGCCCACGGTACGGATAGATCTTCCGGCGCCGCCCCTCGGATGCCCTGCGGCATGCCTGAAGGTTCCTGCGGCGGTGGACGCTGCGGGATGAACTAATTGCCTGAGGTAGCTTGCACTCATTGTCTCGCGCCGCTGCAGCCGGAGGATAAACTCTGTCCGCAGTGTCACGAGCTGGTTCGCTCGGCAGAACTTGAAGCTCTCCGCGTCCAGGCTATCCAGTTTGAGCGCAACGCCGACCCGGCAAATGCCCGCAAGGCCTGGATGGCTGCTCTTGAACTGCTGCCTCCTGATTCCAGGCAGGCGCTGTGGATTGAGGATCACGCGCGCAACCTGGAGCACGCTCCTCACGCTGATCAACCAAAGCCGAATCCTTGGACCAAGCGCCTTGGTCCCTTCGCTCCGTTGGTCCTCCTGCTGGCAAAGGCCAAGACGCTTTTCTTCGCCCTCTTCAAGCTCAAGTTTCTTTTCAGCTTTGCGGCTTTTCTCGGACTCTATTGGGCGCTTTATGGAGCATGGTTCGGCATCGGCTTTGCGATGATGATCCTGATTCATGAGATGGGACACTTCGCAGAAGTAAAGCGCCGTGGTCTTCCTGCGAATACCGGAATCGGGAAAAGCCGAAGAAAAATGTTGGTGGGGGTGAGGGGATTGGGGGCGCTTCGCGCTAGCGGATCCGGGCCCTGAGCTTTGCCTGAATTAACTCGACCGAGCACGCTAACGCCCCTTTCTTGCCAGCACGATCGGCTGGTAAAAACCGCTCTCCTGCGGCATGACCCATCTCACTTGCTCGAAGCCCGCACATTCCAGCAAGGCAGACAGTTCACTGCGAAGCAGGCAACGATACTTCGATACGAAGTGATGAGATGCCCACATCCCGCTCGATTGTATTGTGATGTAAAGGTGAACTATGTACTTTTCGTGGTCGATCCATTCCCAAACCTGATGAACGACCCGGCGTTCGCCCTCTGTGCCGTAGAAGGCAGGCTCTTGCATAGCCGGTTTTTGAACAATGAGTTGGTCGTAGTCCCGGATGCTTGCGATGAATAGCCCCTTCGGCTTGAGTTTCGAACCGATTGCTCGCGCGGCCTCCCCGATTTGTGCGGACGTCAAATGCGGCAGAGCATTGTCCAACACTGTGACCACATCGAAGTCAGTTTTCGCAATCTCCGTCAGGGTGGTCATGTCTGAAACGAAAAACGAAATGTCCAGTCCGCGCAGTTCCGCCTCAATCTTTGCACGGGCCACGGCCGCCCGGCTCAAGTCAGACGCCACGACACGATGGCCGAATTGAGCAAAACCAATTGCTTGAGTTCCTATCCCGCACGCGCAGTCCAACAGATTGGCGGGGTGATGCGGTATCTGAGAAATCAGGAGAGAATTCAGAATTCTCGCCTGACGCTCGATGGATTTGTCCCAGTCGTCGAAGATGAGATGGTAATAGTCAGCGAGAGCTTCATAAAAATTGGAGTTCATCTGTGTTCTTCCCCAAAGCCATCGGTCGTGTCAGTCGATTAAAATCTTATCAAGTCCGCATGGCCGCTCAACGGTAGCAGTGGAAGCGCGGCCATAACTCCGTTGCGACAGCAATCCCATTGGAGATGGCTTCTTCGGGAAAATCGGGAAAATCGGAGACAGACGGAACGTTTTCTGCTTAATGGATTGCAGCGCAGCCGCCAAGGTTTTCCTGTCAGGCTCACGCAACAGAATATGCACATGCTCCGGCATGACGACATAGCCGCACACGTA
>Ga0302140_10004033_pt1 | contig 18672 bp, 15 predicted proteins | sample I_Bog_E1_1_FD_202095 | JGI IMG/M metagenome (GOLD analysis project Ga0302140, IMG submission 202095) | Peat permafrost microbial communities from Stordalen Mire near Abisko, Sweden - I_Bog_E1_1 | ecosystem: Environmental > Terrestrial > Soil > Wetlands > Peat | place: Sweden: Abisko, Stordalen... | reverse complement strand
GCAGAATTTGTTCTGGTTCCTTATGCGGACTTCAATTGTCTGAAGGTTCCAGGCCAGCCGGGCGATGAATGGGAGGACGATTTCCTGCTTCTATCCGATGTGTTCCCGACGGCGTTTCATGCGACTGAACTGGCTTGCGTCAGCGCGGGTAAAACGGTTGCGATTTTCGGCGCAGGCCCGGTGGGATTGCTTTCCGCCCATTGTTCGATCTTGAAGGGTGCGTCAGAGGTCTACGTAGTCGACAGCATTCCGGAGCGACTGCGGAAGGCGGAGGAACTCGGAGCGATTCCCGTGGACTTCTCCCAGGGCGATCCCGTCGAACAGATCTTCGCGCTCCGCAAGGAAAACAAGGGAATCACCGGCGGCCTGCGCCCCGGCGAAGAGAAGATGAAGGGCGTGGACTGCGCCATTGACGCAGTGGGGTATCAGGCGCGCGACGATGAGAATCCCGGCAAAGAAAAGGCGACGCAGGTTCTGGAAAACTGTGTTCGCGTGCTCAATGCTACGGGATCGCTGGGCATGATCGGAGTCTACATTGCGCCCGACCCCGGCGCGAAGAATGATCAGGCGAAGCAGGGAATATTTCCCTTTTCGCTGGCAGATTTCTTCGACAAAGGTCTCACCATGGGAAGCGGCCAGGCTCCGGTGAAGAAGTATAACGAGTATCTTCGGGATCTGATTGTTAACGGGAAATCGAAGCCGAGCCAGATCGTCAGCCATCGCATCAGCATCGAGGAAGCTCCAGACGCGTACGACAAATTCGATCAGCGGATCGACGGCTATACGAAAGTGTTGATCAAGTTCGGGCCCAGCCAAGACAAGGGTCGAGGTCAGGATAGAGATCTGGACAGAAAAGATCCGAAGGCTGCTTAGGAAATAATACTGGGGAGTGAGGCAGAATCTCGCTCCCCTTCTTCGTATCGACTCGGGAGGGGCGTCGGCTCGGGCTGCTTAATCAACCCGCGGGGAATTGGCGTTTCAAGGAGTGCTTACGCTGCGTGAGCCCGGTTGGCCCTACGGCTGGGAGGGTGAGATTGCTGCGCTTCAAGACTTGCCCTTCTCACGGCCAACATACGACTGGGAGCGAGCACACAATTTGCCAAAGCCTGTAGGGACAACAGAGCCGTGTCCATAGCACGTAGCTCGTGAAGGGTGCCTGCCGGCGACATAACGATTCGACGGCGGGACAAGATCTCGGCTTGTGCTTCCTGAATCCTTTCGAGAATCTTCGTTTTATCAGTCTCAAATAGAGCTGCTTTGTAGAGTGCTTTCCAAAGAGCTGGCTCAGAATCATTAGGCAAACGGCTGCTCTGCATAGTTCCTCGTCTGAAAGATAGCGGGAGCCCGGACGGATCCGGAAACTTATAACGAGACAGTATCTTGTTCCGGAAGAATGACGCCTGACAATCAGGTAATCACTGCATTTACTTTTTGGTTACCGCTGGCGATCCGGCTGCTACAAGAGACGGTACGGAGACGACTGCGCGCGCGATAGCGTAGCTTGCAATATCCAGCTGAAATCTGCCGGTTTACAATCGTGGTCATTGCTAATTGCTAAAGGCTCTGCTGTCAGACTGACTTGCCGACCCATGAAACTTTCCGTCGTAATGCCGGTGTATAACGAGCGCGCGACGCTGCGCGAGGTCGTGGAAAAGGTGCTAGCGGTTCCGCTGGCGATCGAGTTGATCTGTGTCGACGATGGGTCGACGGATGGCTCGCGCGAAATTCTGGCGGAACTGCAAGCACAACATCCGCAGATTCGAATCGTCCTGCAACCGGAGAACATGGGGAAAGGAGCGGCGCTTCGCCGTGGCTTCCAGGAAGCCACAGGGGAATACGTCATTATTCAGGATGCCGACCTGGAATATGATCCCACGGAATATCCGTTGATGCTTGGACCGTTGATCCAAGACAAGGCCGACGTCGTTTACGGATCGCGTTTTCTGGGAGGAGCCCCGCATCGTGTTCTCTACTTCTGGCACTCGGTCGGGAACCGGGCTCTGACGCTGCTTTCCAATTGCCTGACCAATATCAACCTCTCCGATATGGAGACTTGCTACAAGGCCTTTCGGCGCGAGGTGATTCAGTCCATCCCGATCGAAGAGGATCGCTTCGGATTCGAGCCCGAAATTACGGTTAAAGTGGCACGCCGGAAGTTGCGCATCTACGAGGTCGGAATCAGCTATTGGGGACGCACCTACGAAGAGGGTAAGAAAATTGGATGGAAGGACGGGGTGCGGGCTTTTTACTGCCTGCTGAAATATTCCGTCAAAGAGCCGAAGGTAGATAAGCGGACGTTGCCCTCTGCGGCAGTCGAGCGCCCTCCCGTGATCGAGCGCTGACTGGAAAGGATTGAAAACGGATCAGGTAGCACGAGCAACAGGTGTGGCCTCGACTTGCTCGTGACGGCCCCCTAACGGGAGTGTTTCTGCTTAAGCCGTCCCTTGTAGGGATTTGAACTCTGACGGGCGAAAGTCGAGCCTTTGCCGCCGCTACCGCCATTGAAGTTCATCGGCGGATTTGCCTTCTCTTTGACCTGTTTCAATGGAGGTGTTCTTTGCGCTCCCGCGTTTCGTGAAGACGTCCCTTTGGCACTCTGATGCTCCAGCGTTTGCAGATCTTTGGCGTTTGCATTGGCCGTCGTTTTAGGAGTAGCGGCAACCGGCGCGGAGCTCTTCTTGATCCCTTTGTCCGCTGGCTGATGCCTAACTCGAAACTGGTTATTATTTTGCTGCGCAAATCCAGTGATGCTGATGCCCAAGAATGCAACCGCGACCGCCAACGAAAATTTCATCTTGTTGTAACTCCTGCTCAGTGATCCCTCGAACTTTGCTTACCACTAGTTGGATGCGTAACGATTAGATGCACGCCGCAGACCATTCCGACCTGTCATTTCGTATTCTAAACCCCAGGACGGCGGAAACGACTCGCCGGAATTGAAAGAAAGGCAAAGACTTAGGCGCGGAGTCGTTCTGCCGCATCTCTGAGGGAGAAATCGGGGATGCAGCTACGCAATACTTTGCACATATCAGTCGTCGCCTCCAACCCGGCACAGCTCCGCAAACTCCTTCATTTTTTCCTTCAGACCAGCAAATAGTCACCGCCCGAAGGTGACCGCAGTACTTTAGACGTGCCCTAAGTATTCTTAGCCGTTTCTAAGCAATAGCTTATAAGTTGTTTTCCGTTTTTTCTGTTTGCACCACAGTTCATCTTGGCAGGCGCGATTCGGCCCTCTCGTATTTGGCCAGATGCCGCGCCCAGCTGGCCTTTCGCAATCTATGGCAGCGCGACAGCGAGAGCGACACTGATTCTGCCGGGACACGAAGCTGTGCGCCGGTGACATGAAATCCCCCGCCGTGGTTTGCGGAGACGACACCAGAGGTCGCTTTGAACGCTTATCGGCAGTCGCACAGTGAGAAGAAAAGCGCAGGCAGTACTACCGAGAGAACCAAGCCGCAATTTTCAGCGAATGGGCTGCGCCCAGATGCACGCTGTACGTCGCAACGGACCTCACGACGGACCTCGGTCAACGGTTCCAGGAAATCTCTGGTTCGCTTTAGTTCGCTGACGTCCCTTGTGCTAGCCGGCTTCCTTCTCGTACTCACGGGATGCCAGGCCTTGAGTGGTGGCGCGAAAGACGGTTCCGGAACAGTTCAGCTTGCGACCAGTACCCTCACTTTTGGGACCGTAGCCATCGGCAATACTTCGACCCTGAACGATACCATCATCAACAACACGAGCTCTTCTGTAACTGTCAGCTCCATTCAGGGAACCAACGCCGTCTTCCAAGTCACAGGAGTCACGCTGCCCCTCGTGCTAGCTGCGGGACAAAGCGCTTCCTTTAACGTGGCGTTCCAACCTACGGTCACTGGAAACGCAACCTCCTCGATCTCTTTTGACGATGCAAACCAGCAAGCAATGGTCACATTGGCAGCCGCTGGCGCAGGCGACACGCAAGCAGGAACCCCCGGCCAGCTCTCCCCCAGCCCTTCCCCAGTTTCATTTGGAACGGTTCAAGTAGGGTCCAATCAGACGACAACCGTGACGCTGTCAAACAGCGGGGGGATGGATTTAACCATCACGCAAGCGACGCTGAGCGGAGCGGGTTTTTCGCTGAGTAACCTTGCGCTGCCACTGACCATCCCCTCCGGATCAGCCAGTACCGCGACCGTTACATTTGCTCCCACCGGAAACGGCAACTTCACCGGCAGCGTAACCTTCGCCGTCACTTCGAATCAGCAGAACAGCAATGTTGTACTGAACCTGGCCGGCTCTGGCGTGGTTCCCGGAGTACTCACTCCGAATCCTTCCAGCATAGCCTTCGGCAACGTACAGGTGGGCACCACCAGCACGAAGTCGGAAACTCTAACGAACACGGGCGGCGTGGCGGTCACGATCACAGCCGCATCGGCAGCGGGAACTGGATTCTCCATTAGCGGTCTTACACTGCCGACGACGGTTGGCGTCAACCAGAGTGTCAGTTTTAGTGTGGCATTTTCCCCGACCAGCGCAGGAGCTGCAGCTGGATCGGTAAATATTACGTCGGATGCTTCTAACTCGCCGCTCAGCATTGCGCTTTCCGGAACTGGGTTGACAGGAGGCGCGCTCACACCGAGTCCGGCGAGCGTCGACTTCGGCAGTGTCACGGTGGGCACGAATAAAACGGCGCCGGTCACGGTTACGAATACCGGCGGAGAAGCCGTCACCGTCACCAGCGCAACCGCTAGCGGAAGTGGATTCGGCGTTACCGGTCCGGGGCTTCCTCTGACTCTCAACGCCGGGCAGAGCGCGGTCTTCACCGCCGTCTTCACTCCTGCAACTGCGGGATCGGTCAGTGGCGCGCTGACGATTAGTTCCAACGCTGTCAACTCGACGCTCACCGTTCCTTTGTCGGGAATCGGCGTTGCCCAAGGTCAGCTGGGATCAAATCCGAGCAGCTTCAGTTTCGGCAATGTGCAGGTCGGCACGTCGAAATCACTGAACGGAACTTTGACGAACTCGGGCGGAACGACTCTGATCATCTCCGCTGCCAGCGCGAGTGGCAGCGGATTCAGCCTGAGCGGATTGAGTCTGCCGGTAACGCTGACAGCCGGCCAGAGCACGTCGTACACGGTGCTGTTCTCTCCGGCAACCAGCGGAGCGGCGAGCGGCAGCGTAACGATCACGTCGAATGGCTCCAATCCGACCCTCACGATTGCATTGAGCGGAACCGGAGTAAGCCAGGGTACTTTGTCGGCCAATCCAACGAGCTTGAGCTTTGGCTCGGTGCAAGTCGGCAAAAGTGCCAGCTTGTCGGAGACGCTGACCAACAGCGGAGGATCCAGCGTCACGATCTCCGCGGCGTCGGCCAGTGGGACAGGATTCAGTTTGAGCGGGCTCAGCTTGCCCGTCACGCTGACTGCTGGGCAAAGCACAACCTTCACCGTGACCTTCACTCCGGCGGCGAGCGGAGCGGTCAGCGGAAGCGTCACCATCACGTCGGATGGTTCGAATCCAAGCTTGACGATCGCTCTGTCGGGAACGGGCGCATCACAAGGCGATCTGGTGGCGAATCCAGCGAGCCTGGCGTTCGGAAACGTGCAGAACGGCACCTCGAAATCGCTAACGGATACGCTGACGAATTCTGGTGGAACGACGCTGACCATCTCTGCGGCCTCGGCCAGTGGCACCGGTTTCAGCATCAGCGGGCTGAGTTTGCCCGTGACGCTGACGGCGGGGCAAAGTGCGTCCTTCACCGTTCTGTTCTCTCCGACCGGGAGCGGCGCGGTGAGTGGCAATGTCACGATCACCTCGAACGGGTCTGATTCGACTTTGACGATTCCGCTGTCGGGGACTGGCGTTTCTCAGGGAACATTGACGCCAAATCCAACCAGTCTCGCTTTCGGCAACGTGCAGGTTGGCAGTAATTCCAACTTGTCGGAAACCCTGACCAATAGCGGCGGATCGAGTCTTACAATCTCAGCCGCGTCCGCCAGTGGCGCAGGATTCAGCCTGAGCGGTCTTAGCCTCCCGATCACCTTGAACGCCGGTCAAAGCACCTCGTTCACCGTAGTCTTCGCTCCAAGCGCGAGCGGCGCGGTCAGCGGGAATGTGACCATCACCTCGAACGGATCGAATCCCACGTTGACCATTCCGCTTTCCGGGACGGGCGTGACGCCGGGAGCCCTTTCTGCGAACCCAACTTCACTGGCATTCGGCAGTGTGCAGGTCGGCAATAACTCGAGCTTGTCGGAGACGGTAACCAACACGGGCGGATCCAGCGTCACGATCTCGCAGGCAAACGTGACAGGAGCAGCGTTCGCAGTCAGCGGCTTATCCCTCCCCCTGACTCTTAATCCAAGCCAAAGCGTCACTTTCAGCGTCACCTTTACTCCGGCCAGCGCAGGCGCGGTGAGTGGAAGCCTCTCCATCGTCTCGAACGCTTCGAACTCGCCACTGAGCATTGGCCTTTCCGGAACCGGCACCGCCTCGGGGACGTTGGCCGTATCGCCGACGAGCCTGAGTTTTGGTAATGTGCAGGTCGGAGCCAACGCTGCGCTGAATGGCAGCCTGACCGCCAGTGGAGCGTCGGTGACGATTAGTTCGGCGAGCCTGAACAACGCCGAATTTGTGCTCTCCGGAATTTCGCTTCCAATCACACTTGCTGCGGGTCAATCAACGACCTTCACCGTCACCTTCACGCCGCAGGCTACCGGAGCGACTTCGGCGTCATTGTCCTTCGCCAGCAACGCGTCCAACTCTCCCACGACCCAGACGATGACGGGAACGGGCACGGCACCCACGCAGCACACGGTCGATCTCACATGGAACGCCGCGAGTGGAGCGGTCGGCTATAACATTTATCGTGGGACGGTTTCGGGCGGTCCGTACACCATGATCAACAGTTCGTTGGTCACGACGACGGCCTATGTCGATAGCACGGTCGTATCGGGCACCACGTATTACTACGTGGCGACAACGGTGGATGACAATCAAAACGAGAGTGGATACTCCAACCAGGCGCAAGCGATTGTGCCCAGCCCGTAGAAAGCCGGGTGTCTTTTGCGAAGAGCAGAAAGCGTTCTTTGGAGGCCAAAGCCCGCGTCATTATTAGCCCTGGCGTCTCGGATAAAGGGGTTGTGGAGAAAGTCGCCGCGGATGCAAAAGTCATCCCGCAGGGGCTGAAGCGCAACACATTTTGGAGCGACTTAACGGCACGAGTGGAACTCATGCCCTTCTCAAACTTCGCGGAGCGGAGTTCTTCAGCAACCTCTAAAGCCGCGTCCCGTCAGAGCATTTCGAGAAGCGGCTCAACTAGAAGCGGTGCACGACGCCAACACCGACGTAGTAATTGTGCTGCCGGCTATTGCTGGTCGTGACGTTCAGGTCGGGATTTCCAGAGTAGAAATCGCGGGCTTCCACCCGAGCGCCCCACGTGTGCCAGAACCACACATCGAGTCCGCCTCCAAACTGAATGACCCCAGTATTGCTGCTGGTCGGGCCCGGATTCGTCCCGCCAAACAAAAGCCGTGGCGCCTCGCGAAACCGGCCATAGCCGCCGCCGAAGCTCAACCACGGAGTTACGGAGTCGCCTGCAAAAGCATTGACACGGACCGACGGAGTCAGGAATAGCGCCCCGATATCCGCTGGGATCTGATTCTCGTAGGTGTTCAGATCCATACGAAAATACATCGCTACCGGGAGTTCGGCATAGATCCCGAAAATCTTCTTTTGCTTGATCAGTCGCCCATAGTTGACCGCGATGCTCTCCTCATTTCCGAAATGAATAGTGGGATTAGGATTGTTGGGTATCGGATCCGTGATCGTCTGCGTGCTGACGAAAGTTCGCCCCGCCGTGAGGGATAACTCGTTGATCTGCGCTCCAGCGCTGGGAGCGAGACACGAGACGAGAACCAAGACCGGCACAACTAGAAGCCCGAGACGTTTACCCGACATCTCTCCCTCCGGAGTATGAGGCATGTGGTTTTGTTTCGATAAGATTAGCACGCTCCGCCCCAATCGGAGGAAGTTCCCAAGGTACCCTTTTGGTCCCTGGGCTTCATTATTCATGAAGCAGAAGAATGGGAAGGGCACGGGTTTCAGCCGTTTCGTTAAAGGCCAAACGAAATCTTCCATGCCCAGACGCGTGCACAGAGGAACGTCGCAGAACGGTTCGGCTAAGAATGCTAGAATTGTGGAAGGCGTTTCTTGCAAACCACGTCATCATTACCCTAGCCCACAATAGTGCCGAAAAAATGCCTACAAAAAACACATCCGCGACCGCGCTGCTGGCTGCCCCGACCGAGGGTGGCGCGGCGCGTCCCGGCCCAACGAAGGTGGGCTTCGTCAGCTTGGGCTGTCCCAAGAACCTCGTCGATAGCGAAGTCATGATGGGCATGCTTGCGCAAGCCGGAGCCGAACTCACTCCCGACGCCGAAAATGCTGATGTCATCGTGGTCAACACCTGCTCTTTTATTGCCAGCGCCCAGCAGGAATCCATCGACACCATTCTCGAAATGGCCCAGCATAAAACCGGAGGCAAAGCGAAACGCCTGGTCGTTGCCGGATGCCTGGTGGAGCGTTTCCACAACGAGATTCAGAAGAGCATTCCGGAAGTGGACGCAGTCGTCGGAACGGGCGAGCTCGATAAAATCCTGGCCGCCGCCGGAGTCGTGCCTCAGCCGCGCACTCCCAGCCCTTTCAATATTCTGTCGTCCGGTTCGTCGACGTCGCAGGCAACGTCGTCGCCAAACACCTCGCGCGCCGAAGGCGACCATCGTCGCCAACAGGGGCGATTCGCCCGGGATTCCTGGGACGGCGCCGTCGCCGACCTGCCCAATTATCTTTACGACGAGAACACGCCGCGCATCCTCACTACGCCGCGCTCCTCCGCCTATATCAAAATTGCCGAAGGCTGCGATCATCCTTGTACGTTCTGTATCATCCCGCAGATTCGCGGCCAGTTCCGTTCGCGCCGCTTCGAATCGGTGATTGCCGAGGCCGAGCGCCTCGCCCAATCCGGCGTCCGAGAAATTACTCTGATCGGACAGGACACCACCTGCTACGGGGAGGATTTCGGCCTTAAAGATGGACTCGCGCTCTTGCTCGAAAAGCTTTCCGCCGTTGAAGGCCTGCGCTGGATTCGCTTCCTGTATGCCTATCCCAACAAGATCACGGGCCGCCTGCTGGAAACCATCGCCGCCCACGAGAATATCTGCTCTTACATCGACGTCCCGCTACAACATGCCTCGGCCACGGTTCTAAAGCGTATGAAGCGCGGAGGCGGCGCCGATGTTTTTCTGCGTTCGATCGAGAAAATGCGCCGCACCATTCCCGATGTCACGTTGCGGACGTCGTTCATCGTCGGCTATCCCGGCGAGACGGAAAAGGAATTCGACGAACTCTGCGGCTTCGTCAAAGCCGCATCTTTCGACTGGATGGGCGTGTTCGGCTACTCCGATCAGGAGGGCGCAAGCGCGTTCGATCATGACGAAAAGCTTTCTCCGCGCGAAATCGAGCACCGCCGCAAAGCGCTGATGTCGATCCAGAAAAAAATCAGTAAGGCCAAAAAGAAGTCGCTGATCGGACGCGAGTACGATCTCCTGCTCGAAGGCACCTCGACCGAATCGGACCTGCTTCTCGAAGGACGCACCGCGATGCATGCTCCCGAGATCGACGGCACAGTTTTCGTCAACGATTATCCGGAAGGCGACGGCAAGAACGAAGACGTGGGGCCCAAAGAAGGAGAATTCTATCGCTGCCGCATCACCGCCGCCCACGATTACGATCTGGTGGCCGAGATTATATAAGGTGAGAGGTCAAAGGTTTGAGTGCAGAAGTTTGAGTGCGGGGGTGAACGTCTTTCGCTCAGCGTGGTTCTTACCTCTGCAATCGAACCTCTGACTTCTGCCATCGAATATGCCACCCAACAAGACCATCAAACTCCGTTGCCCGATCTGTAAGAAGCCGACGAAGGCCGCCGATCCTGACTTCCCTTTCTGCAGCGACCGTTGCCGCCTGATCGATCTGGGCAAATGGGCGAGCGGCGGATACGTCATCTCGTCGCCCGTCACCGACATCGAAGAAGCTGTCCGCCAAGACACGCCCGATGAAGAGGACGGCGACTGATGGCTTCATCCGAAGCCGCGCCATCCGCGAACAGCAGCCGCGCTCCTCTCTGGGCAACTCTGACCGCAACGTTTTTCGGCATTGGACGAATCAAGCCCGGACCCGGCACCTGGGGATCGCTTGCGGCAGTCATCCTGTGGGCGCTAATCAGTTGGCAGATTCCTCCCGCGAATCGCATATGGGCTGCAGTCGTCGCGGCCGCGGTTGTGACTCTCATCGGAATTCCCGCCGCAACCCAGGTCGCGCGCGCTTCGGGCGGCAAAGACCCGCAGTTTGTCGTCATCGACGAAGTGGCAGGCCAGCTTGTTACTCTCATCGGCGTCCCCTTAGGATGGAAAACGTTTCTTGCCGGCCTTATACTCTTTCGTATCTTCGATATTCTGAAGCCGTTTCCGATCCGGCGACTGGAGCGGCTTCCTGAAGGCGCCGGAATTGTTGTAGACGATCTGGGAGCGGGCCTGTACGCGCTCGCCATCATGCATCTTCTACTCCACTTTGGTCTTCTAATGAAGTAAGGGATGAAGTATCGCGTTGTTCCGCCAGAATAAATTCATGAGCATCTCCGATCGCCTGCTGGGCAAGAAGAACGTCAATGGCAAGCCGCATATCGACGCGGTTACACCGCCGTTTGCTTTGCCCGGAGGCGAAGTGCGCATCAGCGGCAAGAGCCTTCATCCGCACGAACTGCGGCGTCCGAGCGTGCGCTTTGGAGACGTCGAGGGCTCCGTCCTAATCAGCTCTGACGAGTTCGTCATCGCCCGCGTTCCCGATCGCGCCGATTCCGGCTCCATCGTGGTCGGCGCGAATGGGCAAGTCAGCAATCCTCATTCCATCAAGATCGCTGTTCCCGTGGCCGACAGCCTGCATCCCGTCACCAATCCCGCGCTTGATCGCGAAGGCAACATCTACGTCACCTTCTCGGGATCGCGCGGCCAGAAGACCCCTGTCTCCATCTACAAGGTTGATACCAATTACGCGGTCAAACCTTTTCTCAGCGACATGATGAACGCGACGGCGATTGCCTTCGACCGCGACAACCAGATGTATGTATCTTCGCGCCATGACGAGGCTATCTACAAAGTCGCGCCCAACGGAACCATGTCGATGTATGCCGAAGGCATGGGCGTGGCCACAGGAATCGCCTTCGACCGGGAAGAGAACCTCTACGTCGGCGACCGCAGCGGAACCATCTTCAAGATCGCGCGCGATCGCCAGATCTTTGTCTTCGCCACCCTGGAACCGAGCGCGGCCGCCTATCACCTGGCTTTCGGACCGCAAGGCGATCTCTTCGTCACCGGACCGAGCACTTCCAGCTACGACTGTGTCTACAAAGTCGACCCGCACGGAACTGTTTCCGTTTTGTATCGCGGGCTTGGACGCCCGCAAGGCCTCGCCCTCGATATCGACGGCAACATTTACGTTGCTGCTTCGCTGGCCGGAAAACGCGGCATCGTCAAGATCACTCAGGAAGGCAAAGCCAATCTGGAAGTCTCCGGCCACGGTCTAGTGGGACTCGCGTTCGCTCCCGGAAAATCCGCCATCCTCGCGACCAACGGCGCCATCCACCATATTTCCTGGGGAATTCAGGGCCTGCCGCTACTGGGCGAATAAACCCGGTCGTTATTGGCGTTGCGGCACGGCGGAAAAGGCTGCGGAAAAAATTTTCCGAGCGCGGCCGTCCCCCAGCGGCTTGAAGCCGTCATTGATTCCGCGGTTACGTCACGAGTGGAACTCGTGCCCTTCCCCAAACCGGCGCGAGTCGGAGTTTTTCGCGAACTGCGGAAGCCGTGCCTTCCCAGGTTTCTTCATGAACCAGACCGAACCGAACCTCCTATGCGTCGGGAACGCCAGCAGCCTTGCGGAAAAATGGGGGACTGAACTTGAGAATGTGCTCTTGCTTTTCGATTTCGCCGATCCAGTTTTGGATGGCTTGGTGCGCCAGAGGAGACAACGGGTAGAACTCGAATCCCGAGTTGGCATCGGTGCTGTGGCGGACAGTGGCCAGCATCTCCAGGAGAACTCCCGCGAAGGGGAGGCTGATCACCACCGTTTCGCCGACGCGCGGCGCTCCGCAAACCAATCCCGACATGCCGTGGAGACTGAGATCGAGGCTGATGCCGCGTGTGACGAAGGGTCCTAAACGCAGAAAGCGCTGCACCGTAAGAGGAGCGCTGAAGACAAAGCGGCGCTCCCGGCGGCGAACGTTGTATTGCTTTAAGCCAGCCGATATCTGCCGGCTTTCTATGTTCATATGCGAGATTCCGCCCCCTTCGGGACTTAGCATCGGGCTTAGGATGACCGGCAGTTTTTTCAGCAAACGGTAAAACTCCCAGCAGACAACGGCCAAACGACGGGCTACGAGGGCTTGGCGCCAGTCCAGCCCCATCCCGTCTGCAGGCAGGCGCGGATCACTCCCAGTAACTCGTCGTTGTCGGCTGGTTTCTGAAAGAACGCGGTAGCTCCGGCCTCGAGGGTACGTCTTTCATTACCTTCCGGATCACGAGCGGTCAGCACGATCACCGGAATCTCCGCCAGCGCGGGATACTGCTGAAGATTCTTGAGGACAGCGAAACCATCGCCGGCGGGTAATCCGAGATCGAGAATGATGAGGTGCGGTTTTTCTTTCTGGGCCATGGCGATGGCGGAATATCCGTCGCACACGTTGATGGTATCGAAGTGGTTGGCGCGCAGGCGCAGGCTGAGTGCCTGCCGCAGATCGGGATCGTCATCCACCACCATAATTTTGGCTCGCTGTCGGGGTTGGTCATCGGTGTAGTCTTCAGTCAGCATTGTTGGGCTCTCCTTTACCATTGCTTCGTTCTCCTTTACTGGTGGTCGTCCTTTACTGGTGGTCATCGTAGTGGGGGGGGGCGCTTCTGAAACCTTGCTGAATCAGGTCGGTGACGCGGTCGGCGACTTCCCATACCAGTTGCTCAATGGTTTTCGCGGCGTCTCGCGAGGATGGAATCGCCTCCGCAGTCACGCTGAGAAGTCCACTCGCCTGGAATTTAGGCAAGCCTCCAATCTGTTCGCGAACGCGGCTCATCAGGATGTTCGCGCCCTCGATATCGGTGGACGCCACCACGAAAAACGTTTGCGTCCCGCCATCGGCATCCATGGGCGGAAGCACCAGGTCCTTGTCTACATAGATACAGCGGCGCAGAATATCAAGACAGCGCTGGCAGACATCTTTCCAACTGCCGCGCAGCGCTTTCGACAAGGGCGAGAGTTCGACTCGCATCAGCACAATGTTTTCCCGTAGGCGGCCCTTCTGCGTGATCACGGGCTGCAATAGCTTCGCCATCGAATAGAGGGGCAACGTGAAAGAGAAGGTGCTCCCGCTTCCCGGCTCACTTGCCACCCACATTCTGCCTCCGTGCAGGGTGACGATTTCTTTCGCAATGTAGAGACCGAGACCGAGTCCGGTGCGGTTGCCGTCGACGGCATTCGGATTCTGGTAAAGGCGTTCAAAAACTTTGGGCAGCGTCGCTTGGGGAATGCCACAGCCGCTGTCGGTCACCGACAGGTAAACGGAGCTGGGATCAGTTTCGACGATCGCGACTCTTACCGTCACCAGGCCGTCCGGCGGAGTGAACTTGATCGCATTATCGATCAGGTTGATCAGCACTTCGAGGGCACGATCGGGATCGGCGTAGACGAGCGGAATGTATTGATCCAGCTTCGATTCCAGCCCGACATGGGCTTCGGCAGCGGCAGGCCGCATCATGGCAAGCGACTGCCGCACCAGTTCGCGCATATCGATGCAACGTGGCTCAACGCGCAACTTGCCGCTATCGGCACGCGTCGCTTCCAGCAGATCGCGGATCATGGCATGCAACTGGTTCACACTCTTGAGCACTGCCTGCAGATGTTCCATCTGGTTCGGAGCCAGCGGTCCTGCCAGACCATCGAGCAACAGAGTTACATATTGATAAATACAGGTCAGGGGCGTGCGCAATTCGTGGGATACGTGAGACAAAAACTGATCCTTGAATGCAAGTTGCTCTTTGCGCGTCTCATCTAAAGCATGCATCAGACCCTTGCGTTCGACCGCGAAACGAAGCGAGCGCTCCATATGCTTGCAGGTAACGGTGCCCTTAAAGAGAACATCTTGGACACCCTGCTGCATCGTCTTGACTGCCAGCTCGTCGTCGTCCTGCCCTGACAGAACGACCACCGGTACGGTTGGCGCTTTCCGTATAATCTGCCGGATCGTCTCCGCACCGCGGCTGTCGACAAGATTCGGGTCGACCAACACGAGCGACGGTTTTTCAGTTTCGAGACACAACAGTGCATCGGATAGCCTGGTTACGCAGTTCACCCGAAAGTTGCTGTCTACGAGCCGCAAGCGAACCAGATCCGCATCTCCCGGCTTGTCAACGATCAGTAAGACATTCGCCTGCAAGCCTTCCTTCGAATCTCGACGTTCTGCACCGAAATGGCCGGGACAGTCCGAATCACATCTTGAACCACAATCTTTCGTTGGACCCACAGTCATCGTCCCCTCTTGTTTTCATCGGCGCCGGCTCGCCAGAGTTACTTCCCTTATGGACACACCTATCGGCGCCCCAGAGACGCCCTTTACACTCCAAAGACAGACCAGGATGGAAATAGAACGATGGGACGGGTTCTAATCGTTCAGGACCGTAAGGACGTACCTTGGTGGCTGCAGGAGAGTGGCGGACGGCAGAAGCTTTCGAGCTTATGTGCCCGCGAGCGGACCTCTTCGCGCCCCTTCCTGGATTCATCACAAATCATTTGTTTAGCCATCACAGACGCAGTTGGAAGGAAATGCAAATATGGGGCTGACAGCGAGGATCCACCTGTCAGTGCTGGACGGGCGCGGCCAACGCCACACGATAGGCCGAATAGAACGTCATCATACCGGGAGGCGCTGTAGCGCGACTTTCTACCGGTTGTTGGTCATACGTCACTGAGCGCCCGCGCCGTCCAGAAAGCAGCTGAGACTAGTATTCGTAGCCATCTCGACTTGCCTGAATCTACCCGAATTGTCATTCCATTCCCATCGTCATCCAACTCGAGTTGCCATCCCACCTGAGTTGCCATCCCACCTGAGCTGTCATCCCGAGCGCAGCGAGGGACCCCTACCCGCGCCCAAAGTGTGCCGGGAAATAGGGATCCCTCGCTGCGCTCGGGATGACAACTCAGGTGGGATGGCAATGCGGATGGAACGCTATTTTTTGTAGACGGTGGGCTGCGGACCTTTTTCGAGGGCTTCTCGGTTCCAGATCATGCCTTCGCGAGTGTAGTTGGCGAGTTCGAAGTCTTGTGTGAGTTCGAGGGCGTCGGTCGGGCAGGCATCTTCGCAGAGTCCACAAAACATGCAACGGCTGAGGTCGTAGGTGAAGTTGACGAGTTCTTTGCGACGCGTCTTTTCGTTACGCTCGCTGGTGACAACAATCAGATTTTCGGGACACGCCAGCGCGCACAAATCGCAAGAAATGCAGAGGGACTCGTCCGTATCGGGGTTGACATTGAGGCGAGGCGCGCCGCGATAGCGCTCGGCAATCTGCGGACGCTCCAGCGGATATTGCTCGGTGTAGATTTCCTTCGGATCCTGATAGCGAAAGGTGACGCCCAGTCCTTGGATGAGGTCGACGAGGAAAACCTTGCGCAGGATGTTCGTCATTCCCATGTCTCGCATAGGATACCACCGGCGGGAAACAGGTTGATGTGAGGCGCGTCACAGGAAAACCGTGAAGCAGCACGGGAGAGAAAGGTGGACTCTCGGGTGCTGCTTCGGTACGACGAATCGGGTCGCTTCCAGGCGAATTCGTTTGCTTACGGATTCACGACCTGGGTGAAGCTCTTGTACTTGGTAGGAAGGTAGTTGGAATCTCCACTAAAGGTCGCGGTGATCGCGTGCGAACCGGCAGCGAGGCTGGACGTGGTGAACTGTGCAACGCCGCCCTCAAGCGTTCCCGAGCCTAGGATCGTCGAGCCGAGAGAAAACTGGACCGTATCGCCGTCCGGCGGCGGCCCGACAATGGAAGTCAAAGTAGCGGTGAAGGTTACAGCCTGCCCTTGAAGCGATGGATTCGCCGACGAACTGAAGGTGGCCGTCATCTTGGGCACGAGCAGATAGCCGCCTTTGGTCGTAGAAACCGCAATCACTCCGAAGTCGTTAGCCTGAGCAGCAGTGGTTTGAATGTTGGCGGAGAGGCCGGCCAATGTGGATAAATCCTGGATGCCGCCGGTCGGTGTCCATAGAAAGCCATGGACCAATGACTTGGTGGCAGTGGTGAGAGAGCTGCCCACGATCCAACCGAGCGCGTTAATGCCAGTGGCGGAACTTTCACCGCCGAGAGTCCCAAGATCTCGGACCCCCGAAGCGGGCGTCCAGGAGAACGCGTGCCGGTTGCCGTTGGCGAAGGTGGATTGTCCAACGACCGTGCCCGCGTCGTTGAGCGCGAAAGCGAGCGTCCCAGATGCCCCAATATTCTGAAAGCCTCCCGCTGGAGTCCACGCAAAGCCCAGCGTAGTGCGACTGCCGTTTGGAAAATAGTAACCCACGACCTGGTTCGAAGAATTGATGGCGAGGGCGGTCGCTCCGCCAAGGCTGGTTAGATCGGGAGTCAGATCCTGCAGTCCGCCGGACTGGGTCCAGTAGAAAGCGTGCTGGTAGTTGGCGCTGTTGTAAGAGAAACCGACGACCGAGCCCGAATCATTGAGCCCGTTCGCAGCGCTCAGGTTTCCGCCGAGCGATCCCAGCCACTGTGCGCCGGTGCTGGGCTGCCAAAAGAATGACTGCAGATAGCCGGTGTTGTCAGGATCCGCCGAACCGACAACGTCGCCCGCGCTGTTGATGTCGGCGCCACCGCTGTTGCCCCCAACCAGTCCGACGGCCTGCGCCCCGCCGAGGCGATTCCACACCGAGATCTGATACGAGGAGCTGTCGGCGGTGTTGACCAGGACGAGACCAGAATTGTTAACGGAAATCGGAGAGTTGGGACTGGATCCCGGCACAGGGAGGGCGGTGAAAACAGCTTGGGCGGAGGCCAAGCCCGCCAGTAACAGAACCGTGGTCGAAACGGTCGCAATGCTATTCAGATTTTTCACAGTGAACCATCCTGTTCTGACGAGTGTGGAGAGCTCGTGCAGCGCTTCGGTGCGAATATCGATTTCTGCGAGCGAGGCGCCTGCTAGCTGACTAAATTGCAAGCCTCGTGCCACTTAGTTGCTCGCTTTTAAAGCCGAGGTTGCTTGTTAATGGCGTGTAAACAAATAGAATGATGCTCTGGCGAGCAAGAAGGAAGCGATTCCTGGGTCCAGCTGTGCAAAAAATGTTCGTCAGGGCATGAGAACAGAAGTTCCTAGTATTCCCGCCGACGGGCTCACGCTTCTGCCCACGACGGGTGGCAGTCGTGGGAGTTGCAGTCGTGGGATAGGATAATCTCGGTCTCCCGAGGTCCCCGCCGGGGAGAAGAGACTGGCAACCAGCCACTGGAACCTTGCAAATTGGTTTTCTCGGACAAACTTTCCCGCGACGAGCCGGCCTCCGGCGAACAGTCCGATGAAATATGGATGGAGGAGGCACTGCGTTGCGCCCAGCGCGCGCTGGAAGCCGGCGAAGTTCCGGTGGGAGCAGTCGTAACCTGCGCCGGCCGCATCGTGGGCCGAGGATGGAATCGCAATCTTACCGACTGCGATCCGACGGCTCACGCGGAAATCGTGGCCTTACGCGAGGCGGGACGCAGCATCGGGAACCATCGCCTGATTGCCTGTGAGCTCTTTGCTACAATTGAACCGTGCACAATGTGCGCGGGTGCGGCAATTCACGCCCGCGTACGACGCCTGGTCTACGGCGCGGAAGATGCGAAGGCAGGGGCAGTCCACTCGGTTCTACAGGTGGTGAACCATCCCAGCCTGAATCACCGTATGGAGGTAAGGGCTGGCGTCCTGGCAGGCCGGTCGGCGGAGATGCTGCAAGAGTTTTTTCGCAGCCGCCGCTAGGTTTTCCCGGGAGCCGCAGAATTCGGAGAGGTGCGTGAGTGGTTGAAACGATCCGCCTCGAAAGCGGACATACCTTAACGGGTATCGTGGGTTCAAATCCCACCCTCTCCGCCAGACTTTTTATTATCATTGACCTAAATCGTGGTGATACCTCAACTGATACCGAAATCGGTAAAGGACTTCGCTACTGCTCTGTGGTGCTCGCCGGCAATGGACGCATCAAGCCCAACACGGTGATTGTTGACGGCAAGCCAGAACTGCACCGAGAAGGCGCCTACTACCTCGAGTGGCGTGAAGGCCTTCGTTCTCTCGGCGTGCGAATACCGACACCCTCTCAGGACAATCTGCTCCGAGACCACCGTTGCCAGGGATCACAGGACCGTGAATTCTTTTGAACTCGTGGTCGTGCCTCCGCCATTCGTGATGGTGATCGGCCCCGTGGTCGCCGTAGCCGGTACCGTCACGGTAATGACTCCCGAGCCGCCGACGGTAAAGGCAGCGGAAGTAGAAGCGTCCGCGAATTTGACTGCGGTTGTGCCCACGAAGCTGCCGCCAAGTATGGTGATCTTGGCGCCGGGTTTCGCCTTGGCT
>Ga0302140_10004030_pt1 | contig 18680 bp, 12 predicted proteins | sample I_Bog_E1_1_FD_202095 | JGI IMG/M metagenome (GOLD analysis project Ga0302140, IMG submission 202095) | Peat permafrost microbial communities from Stordalen Mire near Abisko, Sweden - I_Bog_E1_1 | ecosystem: Environmental > Terrestrial > Soil > Wetlands > Peat | place: Sweden: Abisko, Stordalen... | reverse complement strand
CATTCACATTCCAACTTGGAATTTTGAAATCAAACCCCTCTCTACTTGACACTCTTGGAAGACTTTCGGTTGTGCGAGCTCGTGTGGGTCTTCGAGGACGCTCTCTCCCGGACAGGCAAAGTTCCGTTCGTTCCATTGCTGAGTCCGGCTTTGTTAGCCTCGATATCAACAATATTGGCATCACCAGCAGCATCAGCCTTGTCGGTCGCCTTGTTACGGAAGACATGGGTGCCTTCGATGAGACGTCGCTCGTCGTTCTTGCGGCCGTTGACAAAGTCGGGGTAGTTGAGAGTAAGCTCAACGGCACCGTTCGCAATGTGATCAGCGGCCTCAACACCGAGCATGAAGCTGTGATCCTGGTTGCCTGTTGAGACACGATTAATATTGATTCAGAAAGCTAGTCAAGACATGCATCACTTACCAACTTCATATCTCCAGCTTCCAAATCTACCACGAGAGTAGATGTCCATAGCTTGCAGCTTGGGGAGAAGTTCCTTGAGAACACCTTCACGTTCGAGAGATGGCGTTGGATAACCGTGGTCTGTCACTGAGTTAGCACATGATCCAGTTTCTGAGGTTTCATCGATGAAAATGGCATTCTAGTGTGGGAATAAACTGACCAAAGCGGCGGTGGTAGGTAGAGACGATCTCATCCTCAGGCTTGATCATCTCCGTGTTGATGAGACCTTGAATGCAGTCTTTGAGGAGGTTGGCATGATCAACAGGCTTCATTGAAGACTCGGAGACCTCCAACATGATAGACCAGTAAGGCCCTTCTTGGGGCTCGCTAGACTTTGCCTTGCTACCATCTGCGTGGTATTGAGTTGCGAGTTTGGCGGACTTTTCTGGCTGGTTGTATGGGGAGTAGTTCGAGAAGATGGTTGCACGGTAAAAGGGGCAGTCATCCTCTGGGAAGTAGAGCTAAGCGCGAGTTAGAACAGTTTTCCACGTTTTCGCAATTGACTAACCCAGCACTTATCTCCGATTCTCTCGGGACGCTCTCCTCGCAGACCAACACCAATAACGTGAGTAGAAGAGTAAAAGAGGCCTTTGCTCAATGTGATGAGCTCCTTGTCTTCCATCTGCTCAACGAGCTGGTCCACAGCCATGGTAGTGATCAGCTTCTTGTATCCGATGGTCTTTCCGCTCTTCAAGGTGACAGTGTGAGCCTTGGCGTTGACCTTGGAGACCTCGCCTTGCTTTCCGAAACGAGTCTTCTCCTTTGGTAGGGTGTTCGCAACAGCGATCCAGATACCTCCAGTGCCGTCCCGAGCAGGAAATCGGAAGGTTGCGTTGGGGCCCCAGTTTCCGGCGGTCTTGTTCAGAATAACATTCTTCACACAAGTCTTGACATCTGGTGCGGCAACACGCTCTCCGAGCCAGGCACATTGCATCTACAAGGATTAGCACAGCTTACCAGAATGTCGTTCAGCCCGTACCTTGGTAGTTGGGACAGCCCAAACTTTGTAGTTGTATGGTCTCATGAACAAATCGGCAATTCCAGTTCCCATCATGCGGACGATCCATTCGTCAAAGTTGGTTGGCTTTGTGTGTGCGGTGCGGGCCTCTAAAGCAGCATCGATCATGCCGTCGATGCACTTGACTTGGTCCTCCTTTGGCAGGACAGAGACATTGTTCTGGAATGGGTATGGCACCCAAAGCTTCTTGCAGCGCACATACGAAATACGCTGGTGAGTATACCAGTCTTCGGCCTTGGGCAATGCCTCGTCGATGCAGTCGTCGAAGTACTTGTAGTGGGAGAAGATAACATGGCCACCAACATCGTAGAGCTGCGCGGCAAAGGATTAGACTCTTTTTCGTCTCAATTGAAGGGTGGCAGACTCACGAAGCCTTCAGGAGTGACATCTGTAGAGGCAAGACCACCGGGAGTTTCGTTTGAATCGATAATCATCCATGATGGGCCATCCTAACATTGTCAATTTTCGATCCGGTATAAGCGGTGTAGGGGGAATCTCACGATCTGGTTGAGGCGCTTTGCAGCACCAAGACCCGTGGGGCCAGCGCCAATGACAAGGACGTCGACGTGTCTGTGGTATGTATGTTAGTGAGAATGAACCTCTCCAATGTGAGGGTATTGTCGCGGTAGTTGGCCACGGACATACTCGTCTGCGGGAGCCATCTTTCTGTTATCCTTGTGCGGGGTTGAGAAGCGACAAGATGTCGAGAAATTCTCAAGACGGGATGTCGTGCAGATAGAAATCTTCTGTGCGTTTTTTTGAAGATTACGATCAGGCAGAAGAGGCGGCAGCGACTAAGGGCTTGTTAGGAGCACACTTGAACTTTGAATTATTTTTTAGAAATGCTCGAGGGGCAACCATGGGACGACAGACAGGGGTTGGCCTCCTTTTTGGCGTGAACCGTGGCGGTGCGTTAGCGACCAGCGACGTGCGGGAGGAATCCATGAAATTACTCCAATCTTGGAATAGCCACATGTACCACACCGCCTTATCCATTGGTCTAGAGCGATTTGCGCTCCCCCTGAGGTTGACTTCTGGACCTTGAATCATCTGCAAATTCGAGGCCAGAGCCGAGAATGTCACCTCGTTCTCGAGCCACTCTGCGGGCCTCTACCAAAGACAAACTCGGGAAGCCCCCAACACACATAGTTCGTATTGCTGACAGGCACGAATTGCGTCTAAACAGCCGTCAGGCGATGTTTTGCAAGCAAGTTGCTTAGTTGTTACTGGACCCTGGATCGTATCTGTGCATGACGAGGCTGTGCCAGAATGCTTGGCACCGGTTGATGCCACAGTAACACGAATCTGGGCGACGCCTTCGGTCGACGGAGACGCTGATGCAACGTCGAGCGCCTTCTGCGGTCCCTTGAGCTTGTTTGGCATAGTTGATCCGGCAAGTGACAGGTCCCACTGTTGTAAATGAGGCAATTCAAGGATAAGTGGGATGATGTTCTCAGCCTCTTCCGCCCTTTGCTTGAAAAAAAAATGTTTACAGATGCTGCAGCTTCCCGAGAATTTGGAGGCAGGGGGCTCTGCATGATATATGGCCCATACAAGAGCATCGAGTCCGTTTGCCGCATGTGCAACCTAACAACTGCACAATGTTGAAATCGCAATTCGGCCACCTCGAGATCTTCTACCCCTAATGCTTGGCAAAGTAATGATTGTCTACATGGATGCTTGAGCTAAATCCCACCTCTAAATGACACAATCAAGGCGAGGCTTTAAAGGAAAAGAGTCCTTATCTGGAACTGTTTGGCTCGAGCAGTACTCGAATAGTATGGCCAGTGAGTGTACTGTTGCTCAGAGCTTGAGGATACATAATGATAGCGCTCTCAACACTCTCGATATGATGGCTGGTGTACCAGAGGTGGATTCTGCTTGGCGGGGGCATACGTGTGCCAGATCGTCCCAAGACTCGAACTGCCAAACTCAAGCTCCCGCATCTAAACCCTTTCCATATTTAGAATGAACATGAAACCGATCTGCGCGACCCCGAATTTTGCGACGGCTGGATAAGCACTGTCGGTCATTTCTCAACATCTTGCTATCAGAATTTTACAGCGCCATGATGTCAACTACCTGTCGGGGCGGGGGACTCGAGTTCAGAGTAAAGGTGGCCAGTTATCTGGCCTGAGCAGACTTGGCTGCAGTATGAAGGTAAAATGATTAGAGAAAAATACCATGTCTGCTGCGGATTAGAGAAGCACTTTATAACGACTTCCTTGACTAGGCTTGATGTTGACCCCCTGAGCCTGATAGGGGGAAACTGCAGGAGGGCTGATTGCGCGTGCAAGCGTGGTGCTAAAATTGCGGCGAGCGCTTGTTCCTAAAGCAGTTTAGTCAATCTCGTTGGGATTAGGGATGCGCAGCCACTTCTCCTCCCTAGATTCCTCGACCACTTTTTGTCGGTGTCTTCTCACACAACCAACATTGTTCACACGAACCTCGACGAGACGACTGCCATCGCAACAAGACATCTTCGTCGTCCATTCGTTACACTATCGCCGCTGCGGACTCCAACGCGTTCCTTGATTCCGATCGCGTATCCTCAACCGCAGCCAAGAATTACAACGTCTTCAACACCATGAGCGAAGAAAAAGTTCGAGTGTCAGGGGAGATTCCGCGCTCCCCAGACGCTCCCATTCTGCCAACTGTCAATCCAGCGGTTGAGAAAGTTGAAGCCAAGAAATCGGAACTCCTTCCTCCTTGGATCTATGTAGTGTCAGTCTCCAACTTCCGTGCAGCCTCTCGGCGACTCCTAACACTGTGAACAGAGTCTGGATCTCCCTCTCGTCCAGCGTTATCCTTTTCAACAAATATATCCTGTCGTCTCTGAACTTCCGTATGTCATGGCCCTATCCAATTGACCCGGAGACTTGGGAGACCTGCTGACGCTGTTGAAGACTACCCCATAATCCTCACATCATGGCATCTCGTGTTCGCAACAATAATGACCCAACTCATGGCCCGCTTCACAACGATTTTGGACGAACGGAAGAAGGTCAAGATGACTGGCCGGGTATACCTCCGCGCTATTGTCCCAATTGGTGCTGCGTTTAGCTTGAGCTTGATCTGCGGAAACTTGACATACTTGTACTTGAGCGTCTCATTCATTCAAATGATCAAGGTAAATTCCATTTCGCACCTACAGGAGCTCATTGCAGCCACTAATGTGCCGACAGGCTTTCACTCCCGTTGCGGTCTTGATTGTCGGTTGGATCTTACAAGTTGAAAAGGTCGACTTCAAGAAGCTAGGAAATGTCGCCCTAATCGTCATTGGTGTTGCCATCGCCTCCTTCGGTGAGATCGATTTCGTCCTGATTGGATTCCTATACCAGCTGGGAGGCATTGTTTTCGAGGCCACAAGACTCTGTCTGGTCCAAAAGTTGTTGAACGGCGAAGAGTACAAGATGAACCCTCTGGTGTCATTGTACTACTTCGCACCCGTCTGCGCTGCCATGAACGTCCTCATTGCACTTGTCTGGGAGGTCCCCAAATGCACCATGGCCGAGGTCTATTCAGTTGGTCTGTGGGTCCTGCTGGCCAACGCCAGCGTGGCATTCGCGTTGAACGTCTCAGTTGTCTTCTTGGTAAGGTTTAAAGTGTTTCTTTCCAATTCTGCGATACTGATTTCAAATTACAGATTGGCAGAACTTCTGGTCTCGTCCTTACCCTTTGCGGTGTTCTGAAGGATATCATGCTCGTGGCCTTCTCCATCCTCATCTGGGCAACCCCAATCTCCCGTCTGCAAGCCTTCGGTTACAGCATCGCAATCCTCGGTATGCTCTACTACAAGCTTGGCCAAAAGGAGCTCAAGCCTTACATCTCCGAGGCTGGCCGACGCTGGTCTGAGTTTGGCGCCAACCACCCTATCCTCCGAAAGCTCTTGGTTATCGGCGCCGTCTTCACCACTCTCATCATCGTCCTCGGTGGGCTGGCACCAACCTACGCTCCCGACTATGTCTCAAACGTCTCAAGCACATACCTCAAGAACACGCTTGGCACGTCATAGATCCTCAAGACGGAAAGCGCGTCATCTTCGCAGACTTTCATCTTTTCTCATCTGCGAACGAAGCCGGATTGGAGTTTTATACTTGATTTGTAATCCTAGCCGTCGAAGCACAGGATAGCCACAAGCAAATTTTGCTTGTTCCCTAGCATTGTTCTAAGATTCACCGTACATAATTCGACTTCTGATTTGCGTTCCTTTCGTTCTCCTTTGTGGCTTGAAACTGTTGGGTTTGTGCTTGCCTTGGGTCGTCGTGCGGCATAGAATGCGGAGAGCCTTTTTTGCGTGTATGTATAGATCTACGAGTATGGCGTCGGGGTGGGCTCCACTGAATAGAATGAGATGGGAAATAGAAAAGTAATGTGATAAGATGAAGGATATCCATGTTCACTGACTGTGATCTGTAATGGTTCTGCTAAGAGAGTTCAAGTGAACAGAACGGCAAATAAACCTCTTTGTCGCGGAGTGGAAAGCAGAGATCAAATTCTCCTGGGAGGCGAAATGAATAGGATAGCGCTGACGATAGATAGGAACGTTTAAGAACGTCTTCCTTGAAATTAGTTTACTCTCATTTCAACATTGGCTTGGCATAAGATGATCAGATGAAAGCAACACTCTAACGTGAACTTTCCTTTCCATGCGAGAATTCCAATGTACCAGAAATCCTGGGACATTGAAGCCGCGTACAAAATATCCTTCAATACTGCGTCTTTCGCTTCTGAAAGTCCACTTCCTGTCGCCGTTGAAGGGAGTTGGGATTTCACTTTACCAAAACTTTTGGTACATTGACAACGCAGTGTAACATTGCTACAGAAACTCTACTCTCAGAATTCACTGCCTACTTGACTGGGATCTCAATGTACCGAGGGGTATTGGGACAAATGGGAGATATTCGATATGCTCCATCGCACCGTGTCTTTAGCTTCGTCTTGAAGGTATAGCGACACATAGGAGGTTTTATATGAAGGAGTAGTGTCTCAATCCGGGGATATTGAGGGAAATTCCAGGAGATTCTCTAAGACAAGGAGTCAGATGAAAAGAAAGCAATTGATTTTCCAACGTCAAACTATTGGCCGCAAACAGACTTTGAACTAGACTCGAGGCTAGTAACATAGAAAGAGATATAAAGCGCTAAACGCAAAGTGTACGAGTCAAGGTTATTCATCGAATTACAATTACTACAAAACTATGCACAAGAATATTCAAACCGTCCCTCCGGACGTGGAGGTCCGACTTAATCATCCCCCGTCATATCAACCGTCTCAACCTGCGAGTATCTGTACGCGTTACCTCGCCCCCTGGCCTTCACATCATCAGCCGCTTCCCAGAATGTGCCATCGGTGCTCTCTCGCACGACGATGTGTTTCTTTGCTTTAGACCTCGCTTTTGCTGGACTTGCTTTCCCCTCCTTTCTGCTGTTTTCAATTGGGGGTGAAGACTTTGGTGCTACAGGAGAGGAGGAAGCAAGGTCGATGACACCTGCTTCACCTGGTCTAGCAGGACTACGATCAGAAAGGCTAGGTGGCACTTCACCCAAGCACGGCGCCTCCTGATTAGCCAGGCGGATTGGCAGATCAAAATTATCCGTCACCACCTCTCCCATGTCTTCCGTTTGATTCGGCATGACCTGGCAGCCTTTTCCAGCCTGATGAGTAGGATCAGCAGATAGAGGACCCACAGTGGTGAAGTCCAGCTTTCGAGCAACAGGCTCAGCACCCAAAGGCTCCACCAAGTTACGTCTTGTATCTTCCGTGAGTTGTCTTTCAGAAAGATCTGGTGAGATCTTCTTCCGTGGTGAAGGACGGTCAATGTCTTGGCGGCTCTTGGTTGGTGTACCAGGTTCTTTCCTGTGGGAGCCACGGGTAAGACGGACAGTAGGTGGTAGTTCTGGCTCAGGCTCAGATTCTGGATCTGATGGTGGAGCAGGGGAGTGTTGGTGTTTTCTTGATGGTGAGGGAAGCTCTACATTTGGTGATGCCGATGAGGAGGGTTCTGGTGGACTAGAGTCGACGTAAATTGCTCTGTGCTTGAATTGCCCTGGACTAATTGACTTTGGTCGTTGACCAGGAGGTTTCTGTATACTGGGTCTCGCTTGTGGAGATGATGAGAGCTGGGCTATTGTCCAGGGGTTCGTGTTTGGAGCTGGTTTTGGCGCATTTACCTTCTTACTTCTGGTTGACTTAATCGTGGTGGACTTGCTTGGCAAAGTACTGGGACTCGAATCTGTTGATGACCTTGCAAGTCTTGTCGATCTCCCCAATTTTGTGGTGGGAGCTGGTTGTGAAGATGTGAGTCTCTCCATAGTGGGAGCCAAATAGACAGGAGGTACCACAGATTGACTGGAAGGCTGCATTATTTTGGTTGGTTTTGAAGGGCCTGCGTACTCATTTTCTTTCGTACTTTCGTCGACAGGTTTTGTGATTTTGACAAATCGATCCATGGGGCCTTTCGGCATCCCTCCTTTCGTAGCTGCTTTCTTGGCAGCGAATTTTGCCTTTATTAACTTTTTCGGATCTCGAAGCGACTCTTCGTAGTCCTCTACCTTAAGGGGTATGCCAACCTTTGCAATGCTTTCGGGTATCCACGCTTTATCTGGTTGCGTAGGATCGTACACAGAAGCGGCTCGTTTGCTGGGGCTTTGTGACCTGGATCTCGAAGTGGCATCGTCTGACACATATTCCTCGATCTGATCATCATCATTGACTGGAGCAAGACCATCTCTACCATAATCTCCACTGTCGTCCTCTTCGGCATCAAGATCTAACCCAACAATCTCAGCTGGGTGATAAATCACTCTCAACTCAGGAATACCATCTGTGCTGAAATGATTTCGTTTTCCGCAGATAGCTCGAACCAATTCCATCTCATTCATGGCCGTCAGAACAATATCACCGTATTCAGAATCTCTTCGGCCAGTACGGGTACGAAGTTTGTGAACCAATATTGCAGGTGCTAGTCCTCGAATGAATTTCTTGGCACCGATCTTGTGAGTCCAGTCGAAAGCCTCAGCAACGAAAACACGGAGGCCTTGAACATCAACGTCTCCTTCCCATTCAATTTCTTTCTTCAATTTCTGGATCTTGGAAGCAGAAGAGACAACAGGATGCGTGTAGTATCCAAGTACTTCTTTGTTCGGAAAATCGTCCGGAATCTTCAGGGTCTTGTGTTTGACCCTGAAGAACTTGCTCTCGTTCGTCTTGATCTCATGAGCTAGATTTTCTCGCCAAGTTTCCAACCCAGGGGCATCTGATCTTAAAATTCGGCACAGAGACTTTCCAAAGCCCGCCCTGGCAGCCTCGCAGGCCACTTTGATGCCACATCCAGGAATGCCTTCCGTAATATAATCACCACCGCTCATGAGAGCTATCAAGATCATTCCTTCCCGGTCAAGTCTAGCTTTACCTTCTTTGGTCGCTTTCGCGTCATAGATAGATACGTGGGTTGGGGATTTATTGCCCCTTGATCCTTCTGAAGACCAGTTCCGAAGCGTCTGTCCACACCCGAACATAAGAGTGTCAACATCTTCGCTCAAAACAGCATCTACAATTCCTTCTCTCTGTAATAAAGCACATTCGGCTTCAGCTTCCCCAGGGGCCATGTAAAATGGAAAGCCGAATAGTTTCAATAGCTGTTTTGTTAATAGGTTTGGTACCATCGCCCCATGCTGGCCAGTACGCTTATTGCGTTTGAAGGGAGGCTTGTTCGGCCCCTCGAAGATAAATAATGGCTGTATCGATGTGGATAGGAGGCGAAGTAGGCGATAGTAGAAGGTCCGGATTGCTGGATTGGATCCTCCTTGGCCGGCGAGAGTTTGGAATTGCCAAATCGAGACATCGATTGCGATCCTCAGGGGTCGTCCAGTTTCTTCGAACTTCTCAATAGCCAGCTTAGACAAGGCAATCCTTTCTCCTGGCCCAATTTCTCCATAGATACTGGGGTACTGAGTAAGCACTGGGCATGAAGATGCAGGTGGCAACACTTACCCTTTGATACCCATGATGTCAATAACCAAAATAACCCTCAGTAGCCAACATACTATGAGGATGCCGAGAATGCCTTCATAGCCATGCACAATATGAGCTACCCAAAGCAATAGAAAGCAAAGTATCGAGTATCGAAAGCGTTGAAAGTTGAATGTTCATTGGAGGTATTTACTTGGCGCTGCTTTAGGCCGGACTAGTGCGTCGTCGGGGAAACGCCATTTCATCTACATGGGGCCCCCAGTTCATGCATACGCCTAGACACCTCCAACGCCCAATTCTTGACTTCGAGAACATTTGGAACTGGGAATCAACCGCTCTGGAGCAGATGTAGCAACATGTCAGCCCCCAGTGGTCCTGCGCATCGCAGCGTAGCTAACATTCGATCTCCAACTTCCGCCAATCCTGGTGCACCAGCAAGCCCTCACACCCCTCTCCGTAATATCTCCTCTACGTTCGGATCACCGTCTTCTCTGCGTGCTGAAGAGGACACTGTTATCCTGGAGCTTGGGAGCCGTTATCTCAGAGCTGGTTTTGCTGGGGATGCAGTCCCCAAGGCCGTGATTGATTTTGGTCCGGAGGAGCAGCGGAGAGCTGGTGATTACAGCCGGTGGGAGGTGGGTTATACAAAAAGACGAAGGGAGGAAAATTCATGGGGAGAGACACATGAGCTTTGGAGACCAGATTTAAGAGGTCTGGATCTGGGACTAGTTGGGGACAAGATTGACCGTGCGGTTCGGGATGCGTTCACAAAGTCAGTGAGTGTTGAAGGCTATTACGAATATTCTTCTGACCAGGTTTGTGTTTAGGTATTTGCTCATCGACTCCCGTCCACGACGAATGAATCTAGTTTTGCCTTCTGCGCTCCCCCTCCCTCTGCTCTCGGCGGTCCTTGATACTTTATTCACGAGCTTCCAACCACCTACTATATCTTTAATGTCGGCCCCCGTTTTGACAACCGTGGCTGCTGGGCTCCGTTCTGCTCTGATCGTGGATATTGGATGGGCAGAGACTGTTGTGACTGGTGTATACGAATTCCGCGAAGTACAAAGCACACGGTCAGTGAGAGCAACAAAAATGTTCGGGGAAGCTATGTTCAAATTGCTCGCCAATGATCTTGACCCCTCAAGAGAACAAGGATCTGCGGAGAAGAAAGCTTCAACAAAGAAGAAGAATCTGCCCAGCCTTGAAGAATGCGAAGAGATTGCTACTCGGATGGCTTGGTGCAAACCTGGAAAACACGTCGAGACTAGGAAGTTGTCTCGAGGTCTGACGCCAGTCAAAGAGGAGGATGAGTTGAAAGCCAGCATGAGATCACTCAACGTCAGTGGAGACTCAGACGCGGGCTCAATGGTTTCAATACCTCTCAGCTCAATCGAACCTCCTCAATCAATACTCCTTCCGTTCTCGAAACTTGCAGAGCCTTGTGAGAATGCCCTTCTTGCGACGGGAACATTGACGGAAGACCTAGATGACGAAGAATTACCTCCGCATCTACTGGTCTATCGGAGTCTGCTTCAGCTACCTGTAGATGTACGTTCTATCTGCATGTCAAGGATTGTGTTTGTTGGAGGAGGATCCCTTATACCAGGCCTGAGAAAGCGCATTCTGGACGAGGTGGCAAATCTCATAGATGAGCAGAAATGGGATCCTGTGAGAGGAAAAGCAGTGGACCAATATCGGAGCAACCCGAAGCTGCAACGAACGAAACCAAGGCAACCTGGACCAACGGAAATTCTAGAAGCCCAAGGGGTTATGGAGACCCCAATCCCTTCAGCCGCGCTCATCGAGCAAGAACACGATCCTATAGAAGAGCAGCTGAAGAAAGAAGCCGCTAAAGGGAAGCCAATCATTGAATCCGGTCACTTGAGAGCAGTGAATTCCCTTGGCGCCTGGGCTGGGGGTAGTCTGCTCTCCCAGCTGAAAGTTCCGGCCATCTCGATGGTTGAACGAGAACAATGGCTTCAACACGGCGCTGCGGGAGCCTCAAAAGCTTCTGATATAAATGTTGCTGCTGCCCACCGACAAAGCATGGGACCAGGGGCTTTAAAATCTGGAGATAGATCTAGTTTTACCTTGGGATTGTGGGGATGAAGGGTAACTTTGATCTGGAGAGCCTTGTACTAGAGAATAGTTGTGCTTGCTGCATATAAGCAAAATGATACCCTTGAATTCAGTCGATACTTTTTCGAATTCTCTTTAACACGTGATCATGACTTGATTTTAGCATTCTTTTGCACTTCATGAAAGCATGCTCCAATTTAAAAAGAACGTATCCTATATAGCTCTGAATTTAACCTATAATTTCGTGAGACCTTGTGTGCTGATAAAAACGGTGGTCTGATGTCCTTGGTCGGCCCTGCTCAAAAAGTGCTGGTTTCGCAGCCTCGCTTAAGTTTCAACGACCGCCCGTTCAAAACAAGATGACAACACCACAACGGTCCTTCAGATGTCTACAATGCCGTCTACGAGCCAGTCCAAAGGGGTTTCGGCGCTTATATCATGCCTCTGCGCAGCTCCAGGCTGAACTTCCAAGACCTTCGGTCGCACCGAAGATATCAATTGACATCAAGCACATCCGTCAAAACGCAGCACTCCACGAACAAAACTGTCTGGAGCGCAACTACAAAACGCAATCTACCTACCCCGCACGAATAAATACGCTTCTTGAGCAATGGCACGCCTATCAGCGCGAAGCCCGCGGTTTACGAGAGCGCAACAACCAACTGAAGCTCCAGCTCGCGATTCCCACAACCCTCCGAGACGAGGACTCCGAAGACGCAAGGGGCTTGAAGGATATGACAAAGGAGCAATTGATCGACGAGGCCCGGACGCTGAAGGAGAAGATATCTACCATTGAAGAGAAAGAATCTGTCGTACAGTCTGAGATTGATTCTCTTGCAGCAGCAATCCCGAATTTGACGAGCAAGGAAACGCCGCGAGGCAATGAGCCAAAAGTTGTTGAATACATCAATGAACATCCCGAGCCAGACCCTTCGTCGTCCGATCGGGTATGGCGCTCACACGTACACATTGGCAGCGAGTTGAGTCTTCTGGACTTCGCGAGCGCTGCTACGACAAGTGGATGGGGATGGTATTTCCTGCTCAACGAGGCGGCACAACTGGAACAAGCTTTGGTGCAGTATGCGCTCAGTGTAGCCCGGAGACACGGCTGGGGAATGGCGAGTCCGCCGAGCATGGTATATAGTCACATCGCAGCGGCCTGTGGTTTTCAACCTCGAGATCAGAATGGCGAGCAACAGATTTACAACATCCAGCAAAGCCCTGACGATGTGGGGAGGAAACCAGAGCTGAGTCTAGCAGGGACGGCGGAAATTCCTCTTGCTGGGATGAAAGCGAATACTACTCTTGAAGAGGCGGAATTACCATTGAAGCGTGTTGGTGTCTCTCGTTGCTTCCGGGCTGAAGCCGGAGCAAGAGGGGTTGATACAAAGGGTTTATACCGTGTCCACGAGTTTACTAAAGTGGAGATGTTTGCCTGGACTTCAAACTCTACGGAAGCCTCTACGACAGTCTTCGACGAGATAGTATCCATCCAAACCGAGATCCTGCAATCGCTAGGACTGCACTGCAGAATCCTAGAAATGCCCAGCACGGATCTAGGAGCCTCTGCAACACGGAAACGCGATATCGAAGCTTTCTTCCCATCTAGAAGGCTAAAGGATGACGGATGGGGAGAGGTCACGTCCGTGAGCACATGCTCGGATTACCAGAGTCGAAGACTAGCTACGAAAGTCGACGTCCGGGCTCTCGGGGGTAAGCTTGCATTCCCTTATACGGTGAATGGGACTGCTTTAGCTGTTCCCAGGGTCTTAGCCGCGATTTTGGAGAATGGTTGGGATGAGAAAAAGATGGAAGTTAGGATACCCGAAGTATTATCGCCGTGGATGGATGGTTTGAAGGCCATCAAGCAAAAGGAGAGGCTGCGGTGAAAACATCTTTGTAAAACAATAATTGTGTACATTTGTGATCCATGGGGGCTGTACATACAAGGCGCCACTTTTGCTCAATAGCAGCCAACTTCGCTTCAAAGAATGGCTTCGATCCTCCCAATTTTCTTCACCAATATACTTCCTCTTTACGCAGAATGGGAAAGTACCACTTGCCAGGTAGAATGCGGAGCAAGCTTGTAGTCAAGGAACGTTGTAATCAATTCGCTAAAACGCTATTCATTCAAGTCATAATTCCCGCTCGCTCTTCTCTTCTCCTTCCCATCCAAATCCACAAAGTCCAGCTTTCCTGGTCCAGTCCTTCAAATACATACAAGAATCGACGAAAAGCCTCCTATGGAAACAGTGACTACACTAAACAACCTGTCCAGTCTCTTCATACAACACCACCGGCGCATGCTCAGGCTCAGCTTCCGTTTCCTCGCTAGAATGATCACCATCGCCATCTATGCTACCCGTCCACTCCGTACCTTCGTCAATGCTCTCGCTCACCCCGGTGCCAGTACTTGTCAAGATCGTTGTACCTCTGCTGCTTCTTCTCATTGTCTCGCCCTCGCTTTCTTCTTCCTGGCTGCCCTCTTCGTCGTCCTCTTCACTTTCCTTCAGAGCAAGGTTCTCCTTGTTCAAGTCGCCGTACTTTCGGTTGAGTGAACCGCCCCAGCTTGACTTTCTCAGAGCACCAGCTCCCCCAGGTGCTTTGACACTATGGCTGCGCTTGAAGTTGCCTGTTGGTACGTTGTGTGTAATTTGGTTCAAGGAGAGGATGCGTCTCGACGGCCCGATCGGGTTGTTGATAGGAACGTTGACCACGGCACGGTTGCCACCCATAGCCATACTGACAGCACTTTGTGTGGTGTAGGAAGCTCTGGAAGCAGCACTTGAGACTATGGAGCCAGTTGTCGAGGTAGCGTGACTTGGGACTCGCTTGCGACTCATGGCATCCCGGCCTTTGTTCGACTTTGAGATGAGGAGAGCTCGCGAGTGATCAATTACTCCTTCCAGAATGCGGCGCTCCAGGCCCTCGGCTCGTGCCTCCATAGCATGGAGCTCCTCACGTCTGATTCGCAAGGCAGTCTCGAGGCTAGAAACATCCGCGGAGAGACGCATCTTCTGATGTGCTAGATCTTCCTGTTCTGCCTTGAGGATTGCGACCGACTCCTTCAAGCTTTCTTCCTCCTCGCGTAGACCTACAACAGTAGCCTCAACTTGCTCCTTCTGGGCAATTCGCTTCTCGAGGGCAATGGTTGCAGCTTCGACGGCCTTTTCCTTGTCTTCGTGATCGTTTGCAATTCGCTGAGTCTGAGCCGAAACGAACTCAGAAACCTCTGCCGCAGTCTGCATCACTTGCTGGTGGATCTTGTCAAGCATGTCTAGTTGGGCAAAGGACTTCCCAGCAGCATGCATGTGATCAACGAGCTTGTCAAGTTTTTCATGGACTGGGCTATCGTCATATTTCTCAGCAGGAGGTGGTGGTTCTCGCAGCAATGGCATCTCGATCGGCGCAGGTCTTTCGGCAATTTTCTCTTGAAGAGTCGTGGTGGATGACTTAGAGTGCTCGTAATGCTGTCCAACGATGAGGAGCACATCCTTGATAGACTCGAGGATTTTGGGGTTATATTCTGTGACATGATTCTGAACACCTTCAATTGCGTGGATTGTCTTGAAGACTTGTTCCCGTGTGAGTTGATGCTCGGCTTTGGCGTCGGCGTGAGTCTCTTCCACTCTTGTGAATGTATCCTCTACTCTGTTGAAAACAGTCTTCGAAGCTTCATCCATCTTATCCACTGAGTCTGTGAGAGTAGTACCCAGAGTATCAATGAGAAGCTTAAGCTCTTCAGCCACTGCTTTGGTCCCTAATAAAGCGGCTTCAGTCTCAAGAGTCTTCTCCTCTCCCATCTTCGCCTTGGCCTCCGCTGACAGCTGTGCTTCATCGTACTTGCTCATCAGCTCATTAAACTTTTCGTCAATCTTCGAATCGAACTTGTCCCAAGTCTGCTGGAATTTCTCATCTGCCTCGAGCTTCGAGCCGACCACTCCAGCATTGGATTTCTCGAACTCCGTCTTCATCGTTTCGAACATTTCCTTGATATCATCGGTAATATTCGCATTCTGGCTGATGGTCTCTCCTAGACTCTCGAGGAATTTGCCCAAAGCTTCGACACTGGTAGCTCCCTCATCAAGCTTCTCTTTGAGTGCATCTTTGAACTCCTCGAGGAAGGTCTTGATCTCGGTCACTCGTTCACCTACTCCGACCGTCTCTGCTTGACGTTCTTCAAACGCCTTAGCGTTAGTCTCCGCATGAGTCTCGATTCGGCCCTTGAATTCCTTGACCAACTCTCCCAGATTCTTGACATCTTCCTTTGAAGCCAGATCTGCTAGGTCGGACGACACCATCTGCTCGATAGTTGTCTTTACATCGAGACATACCGCCTCTACTGCTTCAACATCCGTCTTTGTCACCTTTTCGAGATCCTCGGAATCTTTCACTGCACGCTCCTTTAGCTCTTCAAGACCTCCAAGAATATCGCGGACCAATAGTTCAATGGAATTCACATCGTCACGTTTTGTAACATCCTCGAGATGCGTTGTCAGGTCTTTAACGGAATCCCGAGTCTCTGACATCAAGAGCTCCATGTTATCGAGATGTTCCTTTCGATCCAGGTCCTCACTTTCCATATCATCGAGCTTGGCTTTAGTATTTCGAAGAAGGGTTTCAATGGCCTCCATGTCCTCTCTCTTGACGCCGTCCTCATTAGCTGACCTATCCTGACTCGACATTCCAGAGACCGACTCTTGTACATTTCGGAGCATTTCTTCAACACCGTCAAGATCATGTCGTGATAACGATCCAGGAGCAGGTTTGGAAGGAGGTGGTGGCATCGATTCGAGGGCTTCAACTTTGATCCGAAGCTGAGTGATCAGGACCTCCAGATTCTCGATGTCGTTCCGCTTCAAGCCTTCCGCGGCAATGACAGCCTTATCACTGATCTCTGCCACAGCTTGTTCTCCGTGGCCGTTTTCTCGCAGTCTGTCGATATCAGCTCGGACTCCTTCGAGACCGGCCTTGAGAGTATCCAAGATTTCGTAGCTAACAGTCATATCAACAGGTTTGTTGCCAATCCTCTCGACTTCGGTGCGAAGTCCGGTGAGCCCATCATGGAGAGCATCAAGTATTTCACCAGTCCCAGATAGTACGCTTTCACCACCGTCGCGCGGCCTCTCGATATCTGCGCGGAGGCTTTCAATGCCATCCCTGAAGGCCTCGAGAATCTCTGCGTTGCCACCACTCGGCATACTGCGTACCAGGGAGGAACCCATGGTCTCCTTAAGATGCTCCAGCTCGTTTTGAATGGCCTCGAGTGAACGGATTGACCCTTTGGAGACCGCCATCTCTATTTCGGCGCTCAAAGAATCGAAACATTCACGCATACTTTCCATGAGCTCATCTTTGACATTTATATCAGCTGCACGGTCAACGTAGCTTTCCATATCAGTACGCAGCTTTTCCAATCCATCCTTAGTCGCATCGAGAACTTGCTCCGTATCTCGTCCTAGAGCCGATACATTTTCTTTTGCTTCGTCAGATACAGCCTTGAATTCCATATGCAAAGAGTCGTAGATCTCCTGCAGTTTGTCCATGATCTGCTCTCCATAGGCATCCATAGGCGGCGCCTCTCGAAAACCAGCCTTGACCGCGTCGAAGAGGTCATCTCGTGTCAAGGCTCCGCCTATATCTCGACTCAGCGCAGTGGTATTGGCACCAAAATCGAATCCGTGTAATCCTTCTTTGACAGCATGGACCATGTCATCCCGGGTGATTTCTGGTTCGCGAGGTTCTGGGGCAGGAGCTGCTGGAAATTCGAATTCTTCCAAGCACTCTCTGACCGCATCAAGAATCTCGTCGCGTGAGAGGCTTGCCTCTGTCTCAACCTTAGGAGGGGAGAAGTGCTTTAATCCTTCCACCACTGCAGCAAAGACCTCTTCGCGCGATGCACCTCCAAGATTTTGGGAATGGTCCTTCGGAGCAAACTCTTGGATTCCTTCCTTTAAGCATGCTAGAAGCTCTTCTCGCTCCAGACCAAAATGTTGAAGTTCTATATCTGGCTTGTAGTTCTCCCATGCTTCTTTGACTGCTTCGATGACGTCTTCCTTCTCCAGACCAGGGCTTCGCGATTGCTGGGGCTTTTCATTAAGAGCTGCCCTCACTGCATTGTAAATCTCCTGGTAGTCGACAGTATTGCGTGATACTGTAGAAGACGCAGATTGACGTCGATGTTCGCGAAGAACTCGATCCATATGCTGCTTCAGCTCTTCAAGTCCATCTTGTACAACACGGGCCACGTGCTCCTTCTCCGCACCAGCGTCTTTGGCAGAGGAGTCCTTCTTGCTTGACTGCTCGAGCTTTCGTCCGATCTCCCGACCCATGCCCAAGACTTCACCTCGAAGCTCTCGAACTAAAGCTTTTACCTCTGCTGTAAGCCCTCCTCCTTGAGCTACACTATCCTTGATTGTACGGATAATCTTCAGGATATCTTCATTGAGTACGTCTGCCCCACGCGTTGCTCCCGCCCCTCTGACATTCTCCTTATTGGACCCGGCAGCCAATAGAGCCTCAACTCGTTGCATCATTGGACCAGATCTTGGTTGATCGAAATCAAGCTCTAATCTGGGAGGCTCGCCGAAGCTAAAGTTTCGTGGCCGACTTCCACCAATACTGCCTCCATTACCACCACCGAGGGCAACCATTGCCTGAGAGTTATTGTTCTTGATCTGTTGAAGCAAATCATCAAGCTTCCGGGACGTGGAGCTTCCATCCCGAGCAAGGCGATCAGCTACCTCTGTGAGGCGAGATACAAGCTGGTCCTGGCCTTCCTTGGTACCCATCTCGCGAAGTATCTTTTCCAGAAGGGCGAGGCTGGCAGCACCATCTGGATTACAGCATGGTGGGCTAACCATCGACTCTCTGTCTAGAGAAGCGGAAAAGCTATTCGGGCTTGGAATTCGAGGAAGAGAGAAAGCCTTGATTGCCCTTGATCCAGGCGAATTATGTGGTTTGTTCTCTAAGTACAGAGGCCCGGGTCCGTAGATACTCGATTGTCGCGATCCAGCTTCCGAAATATTGTTGACAAGTTCTCGAAGGGTCTTCCGGATATCCTCATCTCTTGAATTCGTAGCCTCTTTCAAACTAACAAGATCAGTCGCATTGTCCTTGCTCCTTCTACTTAACTGGGCCATTTCT
>Ga0302140_10004026_pt1 | contig 18689 bp, 18 predicted proteins | sample I_Bog_E1_1_FD_202095 | JGI IMG/M metagenome (GOLD analysis project Ga0302140, IMG submission 202095) | Peat permafrost microbial communities from Stordalen Mire near Abisko, Sweden - I_Bog_E1_1 | ecosystem: Environmental > Terrestrial > Soil > Wetlands > Peat | place: Sweden: Abisko, Stordalen... | reverse complement strand
AGGTCATCGGCACCTTCGAGAACCCCATCAAGCCCAATGGCGGCCTGGTGATTCTCAAAGGTAATCTTGCGCCCGAAGGCAGCGTGATGAAAATTGCCGCGGCCGACCGTTACGACCATCGCGGCCCCGCCCGCGTCTTCAACTGCGAAGAGGATTGTTTCGCAGCCGTGCAAACCGGCCAGATCAAGCCCGGCGATGTTCTCGTCATCCGCTATGAAGGCCCCAAGGGCGGCCCTGGCATGCGCGAGATGCTGCAAGTAACCGCGGCTGTCTCTTCGAGCGCGGAGCTCTCAGCTACCGTAGCTCTCATGACCGATGGCCGCTTCAGCGGCGCGACGCGCGGCTTCACCGCCGGGCACGTAGCTCCCGAAGCCTTTGTCGGCGGGCCTATTGCCGCCGTTCGCGAAGGCGATATCATCCACTTCGATATTCCCAACCGTAAGCTGACGCTCGAAGTCAGTGACGAAGAAATTGCGGCAAGGCTGAAGGACTTCGCGCCTCCAGCTCTCCGCTGGCCGCGCGGCGTCTTCCGCAAATATGTCGATCGCGTAACGTCCGCTTCCGAAGGCGCAACAACGTAACAGCAGTAACCAAGTTTTTTGATCTCTGATCCCTGATCTCTGATCTCTAACAAAGGAGTCAACCATGGAAACCACCGCAAACACGCAAGCATCGAACGCCCGCCTAACCACACCCACCCGCCTCACCGGCGCTGAGATTGTTTGGGCCACACTGGTGGGCGAGGGCGTAACGCAGGTCTTCGGCTATCCGGGTGGGGCGATTCTTCCCGTCTATGACGCGCTGCGCAAGTTTCCCATTCACCACACCTTGGTGCGCCACGAGCAGGGCGCATCGCACATGGCCGACGGCTACGCGCGCGCCTCGGGCAAGGTGGGCGTGGCTATTGCCACCAGCGGCCCCGGCGCAACCAATCTGGTTACCGGCATCGCCACGGCTATGTTGGACTCCATTCCTATTGTCTGCATCACCGGCAATGTCTCCAGCAAGATTCTCGGCACCGATGCGTTTCAAGAGGTTGACATCACCGGCATCACGCTGCCCGTGACCAAGCACAACTTCCTCGTCAACCGCGCCGAAGACATTGCGCCCGCGATACGCCTCGCCTTCCAGATCGCCAAGTCCGCGCGCCCCGGTCCGGTGCTGGTTGACATCACCAAAGACGCGCAGCAGGCCACGGCGCTCTTTGATTTTGAAGCCGCCAAGCCGCATCTCGTTCGTCCGCACCCAATGCGAAAAATTGAGGACTCGGGCCTGTCGCAGGCTGCCGAACTCATCCGCAACGCCAAGCGCCCCGTCATCCTCGCCGGCCACGGCATTATCGAATCCGGCGCCATGGAGCAGGTGCGTACTCTTGCCGAGCGCACGCAGATTCCCGTTGCCCTTACACTGCTGGGCCTCGGAGCGTTCCCCGCATCGCATCCGCTCAACCTGGGCATGATGGGTATGCACGGCGAGGCCTGGGTCAACCACGCCATTCAGGAAGCCGACCTGCTCATTGCTTGCGGCATGCGTTTCGACGATCGCGTCACCGGCACCACGGCCACCTACGCCACCAAGGCAAAAAAGATTCACATCGAGGTGGACCCCTCCGAGATCAACAAGAACATCAAGGTGGACGTTGCCCTGCTCGGCGATCTGAGCGAGGTGCTCGAGCAGTTGCTGCCGCGCATCGCAGGCCGCGACGGCTCCGCATGGCTCAAGACCATCGACAGCAGCAAGGGCGACGCCGCTGTGCGCGATATCAAGAACCTGCCCGATCTCGGCCATCTCTATGCCGCTCACGTCATTCACGACATCTGGCGCATCACCAATGGCAACGCCATCGTAGTCACAGACGTGGGCCAGCACCAGATGTGGGAGGCGCAGTACTACCACCACGAGTTGCCTCGCATGTTGATCACCTCCGGCGGCCTCGGCACCATGGGCTTCGCACTGCCCGCCGCCATTGGCGCAAAATTCGCCTGCCCTGAAAAAGAGGTCTGGGTTGTCGCTGGCGACGGCGGCTTCCAGATGACGGCCTCTGAGCTTTCCACCATTGCCCAGGAGAAGATCAAGATCAATATCGCCATTATCAACAACGGCTACCTGGGCATGGTTCGCCAATGGCAGGAGTTCTTCTATGAGCGCAACTACGAAGCCACGCCGCTCATCAGCCCCGACTTCGTCAAGTTGGCTGACGCCCATGGACTTGCAGGCTGCACCGTGCGCACGCGCGCTGAGGTGGCCGGCGCGGTTGAGGCCGCCCGCTCCGCGCCCGGCACATTCCTGCTCAACTTCATGGTCGAAAAAGAAGAGTCGGTTTACCCGATGGTTTCCGCCGGCTCCGCACTGCACGAAATGATCCGCCGCCCCGGCAACGACCCGCTGCTCGAATCGCCGGACGATAAGTAGCACGACAGTGGTCAGTGAACAGTGATCAGTGGGCCAGCGCATTCGATGATGAATGACCCACTTCAGATTGACCGACACTGTTCACTGTCCACTGACCACTGTCCACTGGAAAGGCCTTTATGCTGCACACATTCGTCGCATACGTTGAAGATCTACCGGGAGTGCTCACGCGCGTCGCCTCGCTCTTCCGCCGCCTCAATATCAACATCAACTCGCTCACCGTGGGCCGCAGCGAGCGCGCCGGCCTCTCGCGGTTGACACTGGTCTGCGAGGCATCGGCCGAAGCAGGCCACCGCGTCCGCGCCAGCCTCTTCAAGCTGGAAAACGTGGTCGATGTGGATGACATTGCTCAGGCCCCCTCGGTGACCCGCGAACTGGCGCTCATCAAAGTGGCCGCCACGCCGCAAAGCCGCTCGCAGGTCTTCGAGCTGGTCGAGGTCTTTCGCGCCCGCATTGTTGATCTCGCGCCGGAGTCCCTCACCATCGAGATGACAGGCGTCGAAAGCAAGATCGAAGGGCTTATCCAGGTTCTCAATGAGGGCGAAGACCGCGTGCTTGAAATCTGCCGCAGCGGCAAGCTCACCATGCGCCGCGGCCACCACACCAGCCGCGTGCTCAAGGCCATGGGCGCCGGCCCCGGCGAGTCTTCCGAAGCAGGCGAAGAAGCCGTGGAATCCCTGGAAGATAGAGCCGCCGTACTGCCGGAATAATCTTGACGCGAATGGGTGCCCCACCTGGGCGTCCTCTGGGCACTGCGTAATTGTTTTTGCAGCTAGGGTGGGATCACTTCAAGCCCCAACCGGCCACTTCACAGAATCTCAACCCCACAAAAGGAAGAACAGAGAAAAACAATGGCAACAACTTACTACGATCACGATGCCGACCTCTCCCTCATCCAAGCCAAGAAGGTAGCCATCATCGGCTACGGCTCCCAGGGTCACGCTCACGCTCTCAACCTCAAAGATTCCGGCGTCCAGGTCAAGGTCGGCCTCGCGCCCAACTCCAAGTCCATCGCCAAGGCCCAGCGTGCCGGCCTTGAAGTCGGCACCGTCCCCGAAGTCACCAAGTGGGCCGATGTGGTCATGGTCCTTGTTCCCGATCAGACTGCGGCCAAGTTATATGCTGACGAGATCGGTCCCAATCTCTCCGCGGGCAAGCTGCTGCTCTTCGCACATGGCTTCAACATTCATTTCAAGACCATCGTCCCAGCGGCGGGCATCGATGTCGGCATGGCCGCGCCCAAGGCGCCCGGCCATCGCGTGCGCGAAGTCTTTACCGAAGGCGGCGGCGTCCCCGGCCTCATTGCCGTCCATCAGGACGCGACCGGCACGGCCCACGCCCTGAACCTCAGCTATCTCAAGGGCATCGGCTGCACGCGCGCCGGAGTTCTTGAAACCACATTCAAAGAAGAAACCGAGACCGACCTCTTCGGCGAGCAGGCCGTGCTGTGCGGCGGCGTCAGCGCCCTCATCAAGGCGGGCTTTGAGACCCTTGTCGAAGCCGGCTATCAGCCCGAGAGCGCCTACTTCGAGTGCCTCCACGAGCTCAAGCTGATCGTCGATCTCATCTATCGCGGTGGCCTGGCCTACATGCGCTACTCCATCAGCGACACTGCCGAGTGGGGCGACTACGTCAGCGGACCGCGCGTCATCAACGACGAGAGCCGCAAAGCTATGAAAGCTATCCTTCACGAAATCCAGGATGGCTCTTTTGCGAAGAGATTTCTCGCCGACCAGAACTCCGGCCGCAAGGAGTTTCAGGCCTTCCGCGACGCCGAAGCCAAGCACCCCGTCGAGATCGTCGGCAAGCAGCTCCGCGCCGCCATGCCGTTCCTCGACCCAGTGACAGTAGAAGAGGTCGCCAAGAACCGGTAGCGAAAAAAGCCTCCAGCTACTAGCTCTCAGCTTCTAGCTGGAGGCGCACTCTATTGATCGTTCACCCAAAAACTGTCATCCTGAGCGGGTGAGAATGATTTTGGAAAGTACTGACTCAAATGGCGTAATTCCCATTGTATGCGCAATAGACACAACACTTCCCATGCTGGTTGGAACATCTTCTTTGAGCACGGTGTCTAATCAAGCATGACCATTCATTGCCGCTCGAAGAGGATCATACGCCGCGGTGTGGCCACTGCTCTCACGGTACTCTGCATCGGTTGGCTTGTGATGGAGGCCGGCCAGTGGCTGTTTCGCATCCGAGCGGAGGCTCTGCTGGCCGACATCAGGTCTCTGGAACTGAATCGCAGTTCGTGGACCGATGCAGAGAGGCTCATGGCTCGCTGGGGCAGATGGGGAGGATGGTACGGGAGCTGTGACGCCAACGATTGTCGATACAAGATCATGATCGTGCACCTCTCGCTGGTCTCTCCGGATTTCGTACTCGCAGAAGGTCCGCATCTGGGAGGAAGGGTTTTGGAGTTGGTTGGGCTCCGAAGCGCAGTGGTAACCGCAAGTTTTCATGTCGTGCATGGCGTCGTAACAAACAAGGGATTTGGTATGGATGTGGCACTGCCCATCAGCAAGTGGATCACTCCAGGGGGTGGCTTCTGGCTGAAGGCTGATCGAGTTGGGGGTACGTACTGGCCAAGCCTTGATGTTGCCGCATTTGAGGGCGCCAAGTTGCGGGGCTCAACTCCCTTCCAAATCGCTAAGCATCCCAATCACGGTTTCGTACGGCGGCGCATTCGTCTTGAAGCGAGTTTCACCCCTGAGGAATCTCTTGCTGAACAGACTGCTCTCATGGATTTTCACTTCGATTGCATAACGCGTTGGACAGCATGCGCCGGTATCGAGGAGATTCTGCCCAGGGCGGAAGAGGAGTTCGTGGCGGACGGTAGAGATCCCTTGCCGCTTGCTGTTCATCGATTCTGCTTTCCAACACTCGATGTTCGCGCGCGCGAAGAGGAGGACGTTTTGTTGGCTGACGTTCTTCAAGACAAGATTCCAGAGCCGGCGATTGATGATTCATGGCAACGAGGTAGTTGGGTGCAACTCATGCGTTCAAGGGAGGTGCTGAAAGGTCATGCACCGGTGACCGCAGACGGGAACTTTCGCGTAGTGGTTTCCTGCAATGATGGCCAGGAAAAATGCAGCAGACCCTTGCCCCACTCGCAGGCGATACTGACGGGATCAACAAACACAAAGACGCCGGACTTGAAGACCTGGGATTTCGATGCCCGTGGGTGCGGCGTTACCGAGGCTACTGATGCGAACCTTGCGGCCACGAGGGCCGGAGTTCAGCAAGACTTCGGACCGCGTTACTAGCCCGCTTCAAATGTTGGGCGAGTGGCCCAGATCTGACTAACCAATAAAGCTGGGTGCCCCATGTCTGGATTTTCAGACATGGGAGACCTCGAACCCCAGCCGAGTACCCCAGCTCCCGCTTTTGGGACATGGGAAACCACAAATCTCCGCCTCAACTCATTGCAGAAAATAACCTACCGTTCGTGCATACTGGTAAAGAAGATGAGCGGAGAGGGGGCGAGATGCAGTGAAACCGCCTCAACCATCTTCCAACCCCCATTACCATTTAATTAATACCCACCACCCCCCTCCAATATTTTCAAAACCTTGCAGTTAATTAGTTCGATAACAGCCGGTTGGCGCGCGTCTCAGATCTGACCATGCAAAAAATGATCGGATGGCCTTCGATAAGAACCTCTTCGTCAAGAATCCCGCCTCGACCGGCCAACACCGGATCGAGGCGTTTTGTTATCTTGAATGGGAGGAAGATGCGATGAAATCCGCAAAGCTGTTGCTACTAGCCGGCGATTTCGTTGAGGACTACGAGATCATGGTTCCATTCCAGGCCCTGCAAATGGTGGGTCACACGGTCGATGCGGTTTGCCCCGGCAAGAAGAAGGGCGAGCAGGTCCGCACGGCCATCCACGACTTCGAGGGCGACCAAACCTACACCGAGAAGCGCGGCCACAACTTCACCCTGAACGCGACCTTCGATGAGATCGACCCTGCCAACTACGATGCCCTGGTGATTCCCGGCGGCCGCGCGCCCGAGTATCTGCGTCTCAATGCCAAAGTGCTGGAGATTGTGCGCCACTTCGACCAGGCCGACAAGCCGATAGCCGCGCTCTGCCACGGGCCGCAACTGCTGGCCGCTGCGGGAGTGCTGAAAGGCCGCAAGCTGAACGCCTATCCGGCCTGCGCGCCGGAGGTGGAACTGGCCGGGGGAACCTTCGTGCCGGTGGACTTCTTTGGCGCAGTGGTGGACCGGAAACTGGTCACCGGCCCCGCGTGGACGGCCCATCCAGTCTGGCTGGCCAAATTTCTCGATGTGCTTGAGGCCCATCTCGCGGGCTGACACGTGGCCCTCGGCAAGCTGACAGCCTAGAATTGAAAGTGGGAGCAAACATCATGGCATTGTTCAAAACATCCAATCCTGCACTGAGCGACAAGGCGTTCAACGGCCTTTCCCAATATGGCGGCGCAATTGACGCCACCAGCCGGATGACCCTGAGCGGCACCGTGAACAAGACCGGCATTCTGCTTGTCTGCGCCATCGCCACCGCGGCCTGGACCTGGCATCTCTTCCTGCAATCGAACGACTTTGCGGATGTCATGCCGCTGATGCTCGGCGGCGTCTTTGGCGGATTCATCGCCGCCATGGTCACCATCTTCAAAAAGGAGTGGTCTCCGGTGACGGCGCCCATCTATGCGCTGCTCGAAGGCCTTGCGCTCGGCGGCATCTCCGCGGCCGTCGACCTGCGCTATCCCGGCATTGGCATCCAGGCCGTGAGCCTCACCTTTGGCACGCTCTTCGTCCTGCTGCTGGTCTACAGCTCGGGCATCATCAAGGTGACGCAGAAGTTTCGCGTGGGAGTCGTCGCGGCCACCGGCGGCATCGCGCTCTTCTATCTGCTTGAATGGGGGATGAGCTTCTTCGGTTTCCGCTTCGCTGCCATCAACGGTTCAGGGGCCATCGGCATCGGCTTCAGCCTGCTCGTAGTAGGCATTGCGGCGCTCAATCTGGTGCTCGACTTCGACTTCATCGAGAGAGGAGTGCAGTGCGGCGCTCCCAAATATATGGAGTGGTATGGCGCCTTCGGCATCATGGTCACGCTGGTCTGGCTCTATCTTGAGATCCTGAACCTGCTTGCCAAGATGCGCAGGAGATAGCATCCGGGGTAAGCCGCCTATCGCGTGACGTTGACCTTTACGGCGTTGCTCCATGCCGGCGAAGTCTCTTTTGAGCAGTCCACTCGAAATGTTCCAAAGGCTTCCTTCTCATTTCCCAATCACATCGATCGCTACCGGAATCGTCTTCGGTGGCAGGCATTCATTCTTGTCGCAGGCCTGAAAGCGCAGTTTGGCCTCGACCAGATGATTGCCCGGCTCGGCAACGATGCGCGCCTGAATCGCAAACTCGCCGGTGTACACACTGAGCTTGTTGCCCGGGTCCAGCGGTAATATAAACTCCGTGCCAACGGGATAGCTCACATCCGCAAGCCGCACACCCGCGCCCTCGGGAATTGAGAAGACAGTCGGGATCAGAAACTCGTCCTTCGGAGTGTGCGAATTGATGTGCATTCCGGGCGCAACGCGAAAGTGCAGCACGACGAGATTCGCCTTGCCCGCCGCCACCGTTACCTGCTCGGGATACAGGTACTCGACCGCTGCACCCTTCAGAATGGAACGTGCAGGGTCGTCAGCCTGTCCCCACGCGAGCAATGCGGCCGACCCCAGGAACACCGCCGCTATATGAATTCCCGCCCTAATCCAAGGCATCAATTCTCACCTAAACCGCATCCGTTCACTTCTTCACTAACTCACTGCCCTTCTCACTTCCCTAGCGCCTTCTTGATATTCGCCTCGATATCGTCCTTTGAGGTGAGCCCCATTTGCGCTGCAACCACCGTTCCGCTGCGGTCTACAAAAAACGAAGTCGGCATCGCATCCAGACCGCCGTAGGGCGTGGCGATCGATGCTCCATCAATCAGCACTGGGTAGGAAATGTGCAACTGCGCCACGCTGCGCGCAATCTCCTTCTTGTCGTCGCTTAGTTTCTGCGCATCGTCGCGGTCCAGGTCGTCTGTGGAGACGCCCAGCACTTCAAACCCCTGCGCCGCGTACTGATTGCGCAGCTCGATCAGCCAGGGCGTCTCGATCTTGCACGGACCGCACCACGTGGCCCAGAAGTTGATCAGCACAGCCTTGCCCTTGTAGCTGGCCAGCGAAACCTTCTTGCCGCTCAGATCTTCCAGCGCAAACTCTGGCGCTGGCTTGCCCTTGAACGGCGAAAGCGGATCGGGCTCGCCGCCCGCCGCATCGGGTACGAGCTGGCCTTGCGCCACTGCGGCCAGCGCCCGCTCGGCCGCCTGCCTGCGCAGCTCCCAGTTGGCCCATCCCGCCCACGCAAAGACGGCCAGGATGAACAGGACGGCAGAAATAACCAAGGTATTGCGCTTCATGGGGATCGGACCTCTTGCCCTTATTGTACGAGCAGCATGGGCAGGCTTGCCCCATCGCAGGCGGCCAAAGCTGTTACCATCAAAAACCGATGAACCTACCCAGCCTAAACAATCGCGAACCGGACCGAAGCGAGTCCGCGGCCCTGAGTCCGGCCGATTTGGTGCGTACCGAAGCCGCGGCGCTTGAAGCGCTGGCGGCGCGCCTTGAAGGACCAATGGCCGAGCCATTCGCCCGCGCGGTCGAGCTGATTCTGCGCTGCGGTGAGGAGCGGGGCCGCGTCGTGGTGACCGGCATGGGCAAGAGCGGCATCATCGCCCAAAAGATTGCCGCAACCCTCAGCTCCACCGGCTCGCCAGCCCTGTTTCTGCACCCGGCCGAGGCTGTCCACGGAGACCTGGGCGTTCTGCTGCCCGGCGATGTGGTGGTTGCGCTCTCTGGCAGCGGCGAAACCGAAGAAATCCTGCGTCTGCTGGCGATGCTCAAGCGCAAGGGCGACGCGCTGGTCAGCTTCTGTTGCAATCTGCAATCGACCCTGGCGCTAGCCAGCGACGTTGCCTTGGACTGCGGCGTGGAGCGCGAGGCGTGCGGGCTCAATCTGGCGCCTACTGCCTCGACGACCACTATGCTGGCGCTGGGCGACGCGCTGGCTATCGCCGTCAGCCTGCGCAAGGGCTTCCGCGCTGAGGATTTTGCGGAGCTACACCCCGGCGGCAAGCTGGGCAAGCGCCTGGCCAAAGTGCGCGACCTCATGCATTCCGGCGATGCCGTTCCCGCCGTCACCCCCACCACCCCCATGACCGACGTGATCTTTGAAATGTCGAGCAAGAAGCTGGGCATGGCCACCGTGCAAGATCAGGGCCAGCTGTGCGGAGTTATCAGCGACGGAGATTTGCGTCGACTGCTCGAACGCGAAGGCGGCGCGGCGCTCAGCCGCACAGCCGGAGAAGCCATGAACGCGAATCCCAGAACGATTGCGTCCTCGGAACTGGCCGCTACGGCGCTGGCGATCCTCGAAGAGCGCAAGATTACCTCGCTCATCGTTGTTGATGCCAGCCAAACCGTCGAAGGCGTGCTGCACCTGCACGACCTGTGGGGTGTGGAGCTGATTTAGAGACAGACGTCGAGGAATCGGAAAGACCGAGCACGTTTTAGACAGATAGATCATCGGCTACATTGCGAGCAGTACTCGTTTGACAGGAATATGGGTCGCGAAACCCTGTCAATTGTCGTTAAATCCTCAAGAAAAGAGACTTCCGTCCGCATCGCGTGTTCCTGTAGTGTAGTTGCGGGCCTGTCGCCCGGAACAAATTTGACACTGGAGGAAAACCAAAATGAAGAAACTCTACCTTACGCTCGCTCTTGCCCTGTCTTTCGCCGCCGGCGCGGGCCTTTCTGCGCAGGTGCGCGACTGGCACGATCTGGATGAGGTTCACAAGCATGTAGTCGAAGCGATTCACGAGATGGATCGCGCCCGTGCCGCCAATCATTACGACATGATGGGCCACGGCGCGCGCGCGGAGAAGGCCCTTCACGAAGCCGAACGCGAACTGGGCCTGGCAATCGATGCCGCAAAGGCCTCAGCCAAGTAACCCAGGCTATCCCCATTTCAACTGGACTAAGGCGGGTCTTCCCCTGGTTGCCCGCCTTTGTCAGTGGCCGCATAGCATCTGCATCTATCGAAGTTCAGTGCGCCGACCAAATACTCCTGAACCCGTGATGGCGATTCTCGAAGAATGCGAGATTGCTTCTTCGGTTATCGTTAACGCCGGCCATGCCGTCGAAGGCGTACTTCATGGACGACAGAACTGGCCGAAGTCTCTTGAAGAGCGTGCCAGTTCATTTCTGTAGAGACACGCCTCAAGGCGCCCGCCTGACCCCAATACCTTTAGAACTGACCGGAGCGTTCATTCTTGCCTACGCGGTGAGCAGGTACTGCGGAGGGAGCTGATCGGGCATTGTGATGGTCTCTTTCCATTCACGATGCCAGCATTTGCTCCCTCTGGGGCAGAGCCAGATTCCTCAGGCCGGGCCGGCTCAGGCCAAGGGCGGAGACTGTGGCGGAGGCGGGTACGGAGGTTGCGGTGGGTAGGGCGGCGGCGGACCCCAGCCAGCCTGGGGCACGGGCATCACCTTCCACTCGCCAAAGGCAAGCATGTAATACAGAATCAGGTTGCCCAAGGGCACGATGAACAACAGCGTGAGCCACGGCGAGAAGCCGGCCTTTTTGAGGATGAACCAGAAAGGCACCATGACGATGGCCAGGCCCACAACGATGGCGATTGGGATGATGGCAAGAAAGGCCAGGCCCATTTTCTGTGCCATTTCGGTATTGGCTTCGCTTTGCAAGAGAAGAGCTAAAGCATGCATAGAGAACGCTCCAGAGTGAGAGGTAAGCTCGGAGCAAAGGTAAAGCTAAACTGCGAAATCTGCAATGGAAATCTCCGGCAGCAGAAAGCCAGATGCGGTTTGGGGATCGCATGCGTCGGGTGAAGGTTGACTTGACCAACTTGACCAACAGGGCAAATCGGCCCACAATGGGAGTTGAGGGATATTGCCATGGCCGCGAATCCGAGTCCGGCGCCGATGAAGCATTCGGCCAAGCCCGTGCAGGTGAATCTTTACGAAGCTAAGACGCAGCTTTCCAGTCTTGTGGACCGGGCTGCGGGGGGCGAGGAGATCGTGATAGCCAAGGCGGGCAAGCCGATGGTGAAGCTGATTGCTCTGACACCGGAGACGAAGTTATTGCGGACGTCCGGGAGGAATCTGCTCGGGATTACCTATCTTGCCGAGGATTTTGACGCTCCTCTGCCAGAGGATGTTCTTCAGGATTTCGGGCTGTAGGGTATGAAACTGCTGCTTGATACACATGCCTTCCTCTGGTGGGATTCAAACGATGCCCGCTTGCCGATTGTTCTTCACTCGGCGATTGCTTCGCCCGGCAACGAGGTTTTTGTCAGCGCCGTAACGGTGTGGGAGATAGCCGTCAAGCGGGCTTTAGGGAAGCTGGTCTTCGGGCAGGTTTTGTTGAAGGCTATAGAAGGTCACGGATTCGCGGCTTTGCCCATTACCGTTGAGCACGCTGAGTGGGCCGGCGCACTTGCGCAATTGCATCGCGATCCATTTGACCGCTTGCTGGTGGCGCAGGCGCAACTGGAAGGACTGGTTCTGGTAACCGTGGACGAGCAAATCCTGCGCTATCAAGTTCCACACTTATAAACCGCTGCAATCCTCTACTCCAGCGGCAGGCCCTCCAGCGAGAGCAATCGGCCCACCGGGTACTCGCCCACGTGGTTCGGCTGGAACCACGGTGAGCGCTCATAGAAGAATTCCAGGCGTGCTGAGGGGCTGGCGGCAAACTGCGGGTCCGATGCGATGCGGTGCTCAAATTCGGCCTTCAGCGCCGGGTCTTTGGCCATATTTTCCCGGGCCAGCTTTTCAAGCACGTAGGCCTCGCCGTACTCCTTTTGCTCAAAGATGGCGTCGAAGAAGCCCCAGCGCAGGGCGGAGTCGGGCGCATCCGGTTCCAGCCAGTGAATGGCGACTTTGGAGAGCCGCTGGTTGAGCTGCACCACAACTGAACCGGCGGGGAAGGTGAGCGACTCGGTTGCGAGCGCGCATTGGCCGTAGCGGCCCGGCTGCTCACCCGCGTCTTCACCGGGGAAGATGGGATGGCGGCCCTCGAAGGGCTTGCCTTGCCACTGCATTCCCGAGCAGCGGTAGCGCTCCACTTTGCCGGTCCATGGGGCGGTGGTGCGGCGCAGGGCTACGCCATGAGCTTCGAGCACGTCAATGACTTGGGTCCATTGCGGGGGTACGATGTAGGCGGCCGGGGGCGTGGTTGCGGCGGTGACTTTTGTGCCAGTGGCCAGGGGCAGCGTCACATTCCAGGGCTCGTGCCGGTAGCTGACCCACATCCCACCCGAAACCTCGCTCAGGGCGCGCGTGAACTGGTAGCCGCGAAAGAGCACCGGGGTGGTATCGCCGTTGCCGTCCAGGTCCAGCGGGAATTTTTCATTGCTGAGGGGGTGCGCGCCGAGCTTGGCGGCGTTGGCGTCAGCTTCGCGATTAAGGGCGATCAGCTTGGCCGCGTCGCGGTTCATCACTTCAAGCAGCGCCCGCAAAATCTCGTAGTTGCCGGTCACCCGCGTCTTGTAGTCCTTGAGCATGTGTAGCTCGACGAGTAGGCCGGGACGGTCTTCCAGAATCATCTGGCCGGTGGAGAAGCGCGGTGGATCAGGGTTGAAGGCCAGCCCCTTGGCGGGGTCGGTGTCGTCGTTGAGCGTGACGTAGGTGGGAAAAGCCAGATGGCCGCTGGCGTTCACCTGCCGCTCCAGCTCGGGAGTCACCGTGTCGCGGATCCACTGCGCCGTGGCCGGGGCAACATCGGGCGTGTCGTCGAGGGTAAAGGTCACGTCGTACTGGTAGTCCATGCCGTCGGTCACGTGGTCGTCCACAAAGAAGTCGGGCAGCCAGTGATGAAACATCTTCAGAAAGGCGCGTGTCTCGGGCGCTTCGGCCTTCATGTAGTCGCGATTGAGGTTGAGGTTGGTGGCGTTGCCGCGCCAGCCGGACAGCTCGGGGCCGTTCTGGTTGATGCGGTTATAGGGCGAGCGTTGCTCGTGGCCGTCGATGTTATAGACAGGGATGAAGACCAGGACTAGATGGTCTAACAGTGCGGCCTGGGTTTTGGTGAGGACGAGATCACGCAGTAACGCCAGACAGGCGTCCTTGCCGTCCATCTCGCCGGCGTGGATGGAGTTCTGAACCAGCAGGATGGCGCGGCCGGAGGCGTGGATGGCGGCGGGATCGAAGACGCCATCCTTCGACGCGATGACGATCTTCAAGTCGCGGCCCAGGCCAGTCTTGCCGAAGTTTTCAATGCGCACCTGGCCAGGGTCAGTGGCCGCAATGCGGTCGAGATAAGCGACAGTCTCAGCGTAGTCGGGGGTGGTGCGGTAGTCGGCGATCTCAGCCGGCGTGCGCCAGTCTGGGGACTGAGCAAGGGCCGTCAGCGGCCATAAGGCAAGCAGAGCGGCAGCGAGAGCTGTGAGGCGCAGATTCATTAGTTTGGAGCCTCCGAGGCGTGCAGGTTTCTTGCGCAAACCGATTCAGTCATGAATAGAAATCATGCTACCATTCCTCCATATGGCTACGATTTTGCACATCCCGCTGCATGAATACATGAGCACCAGCTACAGGCCGGACTGCGAATACGTGGATGGTGAGGTTAGGGAGCGAAACGTGGGCAAGTGGGAACACGCTCGATTGCAGTGGCTTTTGGCCGCATGGTTTTTCACGCACGAGAAGGTGTGGGGCATCACGGGCAGCACGGAGCAACGTGTTCGCGTGGCGGCAAACCGGGTCCGCGTGCCGGATGTTGTTGTTCTCACAGCCGGAGCCCAGCCCGATGTGTTGACCGAGCCGCCACTTTTGGTCATCGAGATACTATCTCCCGACGATAGCTACTCCGATACTCAGGAGCGTGCGCAGGATTATCGGGCCATGGGCGTGGAAACGGTTTGGATCATCGATCCCAAAACGCGCACCGGCCGCATGTGCTCCGGCGCGGAATGGGTTGAATCCTCTCGCCTGGAAGTCAAGGGAACGCCCCTGTATGTGAATCTGCCCGATGTCTTCAGCCAGTTGACCTCCGCCTGACCACCTGCCCTGGGGCAGACGCTCGCACGGGCTGTTGTCCCAGATGTCCCCTGCCCGCTGTCATCCTGAGCGAAGCGTAGCGAAGTCGAAGGACCTGCGGGTGCTTTGAAGTCTTGAAAGGGCACGACTTCAGTCGTGCCAATAAGGCAGCAAAATCACGTGGGCTTTAGCCCCTGAGGGATGTTGTTTTAACCAGACCGGCCACGGGCGGGTGCGCCCAATCTTGTGAGGGATAATCGAGATGCGGCCCCGCCCTCTGCTGATTTCTATGGCGGCAGCTGCATCGACTGAGTTCCGAAAGGATCACATATGGCGATCTGGCAATTTTCGATGTACCTGATCCCGGTGGCATCGATCAAAGAAAAGTTTCATGAAACGCCATTGAAACTCTCGATGGACGATGCCGAGGACACGCCATGGTGGTCTGGCCATCAACCTAAAAATGGGTTTGAAGATGCGATTGCAGAGATTCTTCCTGAATCACCCTCGTGGTCCAGATCGCTACGCATATGGGGAGCTGAGAGAAGCAACTCGATCTTGGTTGGATACCACTCCGATGAGAGAACTGAGGTTGAGCAGATTGAAATCCGAATCGACCTCTCAAACTTTTCAAAAGAGTTTGTGCGGCATGCGTGCGCGTGGGCAACGAAGTTAGAGTGCCTTGCATGGACGAAGGCCTATGAAATCGTCCGGCCCAATTATGAAGAGACGCTCGAAGTGATCAAGAAATCACGCGCTATGAAATTCATGATGGACCCCGCAAAAACGCTTCAGAGTCTGAAGAGTGAGGAGTTTGAACTGAGTAGTTGATTGCGAAGTGGCAGGTGGCCTACTCATCAGCCGCGATGAATGGGGGCGGGTGGCGGCGGTCCCATACCCCCAAATTTGGGTGCCCCCGGTCTCGATTTCGAGACCGGGGATCGCACGAACCAGAATCCGCCGCCCTCGCGTCATCCCTTGCCGAAAATTACCGCAAGGCAGCGCACAATCATCCCATAGGCTACCTCCATGCCTGTGAGCGCGCTCCCCTTTTCTACCCCTCCCAAGCGCCGCATCTGCCAGAAAATGAGTACCCCCACCCCTCCCCCAACCCCCCGGGGGTATAGTTTCAGCGTTTCGAAGCCATGCTTATTGTTTAAAATCAACAATATAAAGATCAGGTCGATCGTTCCAGGAAGCAAGAAAAAGCCGCTTTTTAAGCAAAAAAAGGCCGTTTTTAGGTCAATTCAGGCCCAAATTCTAGGGCTGGCGCACGCAGCGCTGAATGCCCTAGCGGCGTTTGAGGGCTTCCATCCCGTCAAGGGTGCGCGGGAAGTCCGATCCCAGCAGTCGGGAGAGGCCTCGGTCGGCCAGAACCTTGCCGCCGGTCTGGCAGCGAGCGCAGTAGTTGGTTTCGTTGTTGGCGTAGCGGATGCGTTGCACGGGATCGCCGCAGCGCGGGCAGGGCTGGCCGAAGCGGCCGTGTACCGCCATCTCCGGGCGAAAGGCTGTGACTTTTTCAGGGAAGCTCTTTTCCGCTTCGGCTCCGAGGCGGGCTATCCAAAGTTCCAGGGTAGAGCGTGTGGCAGTGAAGAGCCGGTCCCATTCTTCCGGTGTCAGTTTCTGTGTGCGGGTCATGGGGGAAAGCTGTGCAGCGTGCAGAATCTCATCGGAATAGGAGTTGCCGATGCCACTGATGATGTGAGGGTCTGTGAGTGCTCTCTTGAGGTTGTGGTTTCCGGCGGTGAGCGCGGCGCGGAAGCCATCTAAGTTCGTCGAGAAGACCTCGATGCCGCCGGGATCGACGGAGCGCAGGCCTTCTTCGCCGCGCAGCAGATGCAAGGAAGCGAGGCGCTTGCTGCCGGCCTCCGTAAAGGTGAGCGTGCCGGCAGGGAAGTCAAAGGCTGCCAGGGCGTTGTTGCCGCTGAGCTTGGCTTGCGGCGGCCGCCAGTGCAGCCGGCCGGCAATCATCAGATGGATTACGAGCCACAGCAGTCCGGGGTTCCCAGAGGCTGGTTGCTGTGGCTGGGGTGGAAACAACCAGGGGTCTCCGTCGACGGGGCTTTGTTGGGGTGGAAGATCGTCGTCCACGCCGATCGCAATGCGCTTGCCGACGCGGCGGATTGAGCGCACGATGCGGCCTTCAACGCTCGAAAGCGACGGCTCGACGGTGCGGAGAAGAAAAACGCTGTTCAGCCGCGCCTTCTCCAGCGGCTGGCCAAGGATGCGGGTTTGGAGCGCGGTAATGTATGCGGATATGTCGGGAAGTTCCGGCATGGTCATTTCCTCAATCGCGGTATATTGACGCTTAAGATGCCTTGTTCGTTGCGGTCTTTGTGGAAGCGGGAGAAACAGAACGCTCCCAATGATAGCGATTAAGTGATCTATATCACAGCACGGGCACGGCGGAGGCTGCTCTTCTGGAGTGGAATCGTTCCGTCCCCGGCGCGGATTCCCTTTGCAGGGCCGGCCAGTTGCGATTCCGATGGAGGCCTTATGCAACCCATGCACAATATTCCCGCGCGCGGCGCGTTGAACTTTGACGAAGCGCCCTTTCTGGCTATCTGGGAGGTCACGCAATCTTGCGACCTGGCTTGCAAACACTGCCGCGCAGCCGCCCAGCCCATTGCCCACCCGGACGAGCTGACCAACGCCGAGGGCAAGGCGCTGATCGACCAGATCGCCGAGATGCATGTGCCGATCTTCGTCTTCACCGGCGGCGACCCGATGAAGCGCAAGGATGTCTATGAGCTGATCAGCTATGCCGCCGGCAAAGGCGTGCAGGTTGCCCTCACTCCCAGCGCCACGCCACTGTTGACCCGCGATGCGATCTTCAAGCTGAAAGAGGCTGGCCTGGTGCGGCTGGGCATCTCGCTCGATGGTTCGACGCCTGAGATTCACGATGCTTTCCGGGGGCTTCCCGGTGCATGGGCGCGCACCATCCAGGCCATCGAATGGGCCAACGAAGCGGGTATTCCCATCCAGGTTCACACCACCATCAGCCGCCATAACGCGCACGATCTCGACAGTCTTTGCGCTCTGTTTGAGAAGCTGGCCATCGTGATGTGGAACGTCTTCTTTCTGGTTCCGGTGGGCCGCGGCCAGTTGGGCGATCTACTGAGCGGCGAGGAGTTTGAACAGGTCTTCGGCAAGATCTACGAGCTGAGCCACAGGGTGAACTTCCAGATTAAGACCACCGAGGCTATGCACTACCGGCGCTACCTCTTGCAGCACAACTTGGAAGAGCGGCGCATCGGGCACGGAAGCGGACACGGACATTCAGGCACTTCGAAGGTCGCTGCTGCCATGGGCGCGTATGAGCCCGGGGCGCCCACAGCCGACGCGCAGACCCGCACCGCAAGCTGGGCCACGCGGCGCGTCAACGACGGCAAAGGCTTCCTGTTTGTCTCGCATGTGGGCAATGTGTATCCAAGCGGATTCCTGCCCATTCACGCGGGAAACGTGAAAGAGACTCCGCTGAGCGAAATCTACCGCAACGCGCCGATCTTCAAGTCTCTGCGGGACACGAGTAAGCTGGAAGGCAAGTGCGGCGCGTGCGAGTACAAGGAGATCTGCGGCGGTTCCCGCGCCCGCGCCTATGCCGTAACCGGCGACCCGCTGGCTCAGGAGCCATGCTGCATCTACCAGCCCAGGCACTGGGACGCGCAGTTGGAGAATGAGGCAGCGGCCTTCGCGAAGAGCTAGCTGCCGATTGTCTCAGGTCTCGCTATCGACACCTGAGACAATCGGCTCGACCTTACTCATTCTGCTTGAAAAGTGGGTTCCAGGCAGAGAAATCCGAGCCCCAATCGTGGCCGCCGTGCGCTCGCAGCAGCTCGGCAACATCCCTGTGGCCCTTTTGCTCTGCATAGTGCAGAGGCGTTATGCCGGTGTTGGTTTTGGCATCGACGTTGGCCCCGTTTAGTAACAACAGATCCGCGATGTCCTTGTAGCCCCTATAGGCCGCCGTGTGCAAGGGCGTGCTGCCGTTCTTGTCTGTGGCATTGACGCTAGCCTTGTTGGCAAGGAGCAACGCCGCAACATCAAGGTGATCGTTATAGGCCGCCCAGTGCAAGGGCGTATCGCCGCTCTTTGTTTGGGCGTTGACATCTGCCCCATTCGCCAGCAGCAACTCCGCCACGTCTTTGTGGCCCATGTCGGCTGCCCAGTGCAGTGGTGTCGCGCCATCATCGCTTCTGCCATTCACATCGGCCT
>Ga0302140_10004025_pt1 | contig 18698 bp, 18 predicted proteins | sample I_Bog_E1_1_FD_202095 | JGI IMG/M metagenome (GOLD analysis project Ga0302140, IMG submission 202095) | Peat permafrost microbial communities from Stordalen Mire near Abisko, Sweden - I_Bog_E1_1 | ecosystem: Environmental > Terrestrial > Soil > Wetlands > Peat | place: Sweden: Abisko, Stordalen... | reverse complement strand
CAACCCAGACCCGGCAACATGTTCCTCAGAGACATCTACTGTAGTAGTCAAATGAATCTTCTTATCCTGCCCCCAGCCTTTGAGTCCAGCGTCCTGGTTGCCTGTAACCGGGCGCTCTTCCCAGCTATCCCTTCTGGAAATCGCTCCCATCTCAGTATCATCTCCGCTGCTCAACTCCTCCGTACTCTCTCCCTTCCCCTTAATCGTTGTCACGATACCATGATCGCTCAGCCTCTTCCCTCCGAACGTGCCACTGAGGTGTCGTCCTGCGATGGTAGTCGTGCGTGGTCGGCCTCCAAGACCAGTTAAGTTCCGCTCCTGTGTGTTGCCCGAAGATTTCTGTCCTGGTGTCAAGGTACGGAGAGATGGGAACCATTCTCTCAGCAGGGGCCAGATCATCGGCAGATTAGAGACGTAGACAGCCACGGATGCTTCGCGGGTATACCAGAGCATGTAGCTCGGGTCCCAGATGTTGGACAAATTGAAAACTTTGGTAAGGATAGCAGCGAGAATGACGAACAGTCCCATGGAGAAGATGACGAGGAGGACGCCCTTTTGTTTCCATGGCATGTTGAGCCGGGTCACGAGTGGGATGGGGATGAAGAGCATGAGTGTGTCCGAGGAGATATTGAAGCATGCTTGTACGATGGCGTAGTGCTGCAGAGTGGTGCATTGCGGGTTGGGTGGTGGCATGGCCCAGTATCCGTAGAATGGACGGCAGGCAGTGAAGAATGCGATTTCGGTCGAGGTCCAGCCGATGAAGACGTAGATCGCGAGGTATATGACCATCTTTTGAATTTGTGTGCCAAGCGTGAGGCGTGTGTACATGAGCAGCATGCAGCATTTTATTGTGTAAATAACGTTTAACATTGCCTAGCGGGGTTAGCAGGAACACGAGGGGTGATTCCAGGAGGAGTGTACTTGTTCGGAGACTATGACAATCTTGGAGCCTTTGATCCGTTCTTGGATATCGAGGGGAGAGAATGTATCGAACTCCTCAGGGAGATAGAGGTTGCTACCTCCGCCGCCAGCAATGACATTGAGGCAGACTACAAGAGCTGTATATAGACCCTGCTGTGCGATTAGTCCTTTGACATCCAGATAGAGAAGGCGTTTTCCACATACTCCAACCAGAACCATCAGATAATCATCTGTTTGAAGATGTCGTATACCCAGTCGATGTATTCTCGCATACCTTTTGAAATTAGTAAACGGACGGTGTGAGACGATGAGTTGATGATGCTTACATTCTCAGGAATATGAGAAACATGCCAACACTGTACAAACTCCATGATTGCACAGCTAGGGCATGCACGAATGAAGGATCGAAATCACCCATGGTGAGTTCTTTCACTTGATTCTTGTAGCTTGAAAGCTATAGACTAGCAATCGAAGGTTAAAGAGGAGAAGAAGAAGAAGTCGAATGCACAGAAAAGAACCAAGTAAAGACTGCCAAGCACGGAGATTGCTGTCGGAGGATTATCCCAACATTATAACATCTTTCAGTTCTTGCTTCTTCGCCAGGACAACCCGAGACCCCATAGTTATTCTCCGCATTATCACAGCGCGGTCTCACCTCCTGCTTCACTACCAGCAGGTGCCGCTTCCAATCGTTCGTGAGGAACTCCGAATTTGGTTAAGAAGAGAGGAGACATCTCTAGCAAGTGCGACCGAAGAGATAAGGAACGTGCAATTGCTGGCCAGAAGCTCGTCTATCGGCTTGCCAATTCTTTGCTTTTGCGGCCGCTATCGAGCTCTCCGGGTATTTTTCCCTGGGAAAAACGGTAGAACGCGGCAACGAAAGCGAACAAAAGAAAGATGATGAACGTGCTAGCTGGGGAGAGCGCCGAATGGCGACAACTGGCAACTGAGCAACGACTGTGCGCACCCTGTAACGAACGTTGTGGCAAGCCTCGAGCAGCCACGACCCGTCCCGATGAGCGGGATGAGGCAATTTTGTGTGCTACGGAACGGTGATTGGGAAATCGATAAGACTTCTCCTGCCGCTTGACGCGCTGTTCCTGAAGATTCGTTGAAGGGAGATACAAAATTCACATGCAAGCTTGACTTGGGACGATTCCTGCAGATTTGGTCTGCAGGTGCGCCGTGCTGCGCAATGCTGCATGTCGCCTGCGGTCGTGCACGTTGAGCACAGGCCAGAATGCCAATGAGCATTCGTGCACTGAAGGAAAACGGGGATTCTCAAACCAAAACATGACGAGAAAAGAAATATAAAATGCGTTATCGCGGAAGAAACGAGAAGTGTGGCCAATTCTCCAAGGGCGTGCGTTAGTCAGGGGGCTAGGCGATTTCTAGTGTGGGGGGTGGGAAAGGGGGATGGCGCTTCTGAGAGGCTGGGATTGGAGCAAACTCGAAGGAGACAAAAAGATCCGCAACTTCAAGTCTGAATTCAAGTTCTGGATGGTGATACCTGGCCGCCTTGCAGGTATCTACTGTGAGTCTGTGATAGACTCGAGAGTCTCTGCTCAGTGAGGGGTAGACCCCGCAGTTTCGAAGCAGGTACGACTGATTTCCCCCGAATAACTGCAGACACGGGTGGGGGATAGCGGTATCTTATCTTGACTTCAACTCACCGATAGGCGACTTCCACTTACCAGATGAAAATCGATGGGGAGTATACCGGTATTGTCTTTTTCTTCAATTTTCTTCAACTGGGTGAGCTCAGCCATAATTTTGCGCCCACTGGTACATAACGCAGAGGGAAAAGCCCTCTATTTCTATTGACTCGTGTGTGAGCAAACTGTACGTGCTGTATTACCTTTTTGCAATGCGGGATACTAAGACTCTGACTCTGCTTTCTTCGTCGAGAGATGTCTTTCGTCGTTGAATGGATAGCCCCTGAATTTCATCACACGAATGGCAGGGATGCGGGATGCACGTGCTTACAGGATGGCCATGTTGCCGCCTCGAGGGGAAACTATCGGCATTCTTTTTATACAAGCCTATTGGCGTATGCAAAAGCTGTTCTCCTCCAATCAGACTTTCGTTGATGCCGGATATGGTGAAGATGATATTGATTGCCCAAAAGGGGAAGTCCTATCTCGTACCGAAATTCAGCCGCAGAACCTCAACTTCGGTGACGTCTTCCTTTCTTGCGTGCGTTTCTAACACAACATTAGCTTCCAAAACGGAAAATACAGCAGCATCACTCTGACCACTGCAAAACGAGAACAATTCGGATACCGGTATACAGTGCTTGCCAATATGAGCGATAAAGGCCCATAGCTCGACGAAAGGTTACGCCTGCCTTTGCACAATGGCATATCATTCGAATTGGGTTGAGCGAGCAAGAGAACCGCGGACTACTATCCCGGTAATACTTGTCTCTGGGAATGCTCTCGTTCGTTTCGATGCAGGTCGACTGAGGAGATCCGGACTAGAAGAATGTCGTCAATGGCCTGGATTGGTCACGTGGGCCAAGTTCAAACAGACCCATTGATATTCCCTGACGGCGACACAGTACCAGGCATGTAAGAATATGAGAGGACGTAAATGCAGGTCAGTAGATCAATACGAAGTAGGCAGTGACAGTGGATGGCAAGCGCCTTCTACGAAATCACGAACCCACGTGATCACAAAGAAGGACCAATGCTGAGAGAAATATTTCAGTACGTCTCTATTCACGTTCTCGGATCCGACTAAGGCAAATGACAGGCAAACGGCGTTCACCGACGCGTCAACTAATCTCATTATTGCCAAGCTCGGCCATTGATCTCATCATAGGCGATGGACCGACTTTGGGATCCATAATATCAGCATGCCAAGGGCTTGACAGCTTGGCCAAGAGGCCATCAACACCACGACAAATGAGAACTTCACATCTCGAAAACATCAGAGATAAGGATCTCATCAGCCATCTTTGATCTCTGTTTTATAAGGGGAAAGAACGACCCTCTTTCAGATCAATTCTTGAAGTCCTTTGGTTGTGACTAGAAGCGGAATTCCGTCATACGTCGTCATGGCTGGCTTCACCAGAAAAATCAATGATGCAGTCGCGAAGAAGATCCTGGGAAGGAGATTCCGGCTTGATGGGTCGGGGCATGCCAAGTCGCGCCAGAATGCGAGATTCTTGACAGAGATCCGAGCTGGTCTAGCAACCTTCTTCGCAATGGCGTATATTATATCCGTCAGTCTTCAAACCTCTCGAACGCAAACCTGGGATTGAAGGGAATAGGTCAATGCCACCATTTTGACGGACAGCGGTGGAACTTGCGTCTGCACCGATGCGAACGATCCAAGTTATGCCGATAATCTGGAATACAAACTTTGTCTCGGCGCCATCCATCGCGATTTCATCACGGGAACTGCTGCAATCGCTGCCTTGACGTCCTTCTCCATGGGTCTCTTTGCCAACATGCCCATCGCTTTGGCTCCTGGGATGGGTCTGAATGCGTACTTCACTTACACAATCGTTGGACCAGGTGGAAGTGGACCTGTCAGCTACCAGCTTGCCTTGACTGCCGTGTTTGTTGAAGGATTTGTATTCGTTGGATTATCGCTCCTGGGTCTGAGACAATGGCTTGCGAGAGTTATTCCTGCGTCTATCAAATTGGCTTCTGGGGTGGGAATTGGGCTGTATTTGAGTAAGTCTCCTGCTCTCATCTGGAATTACCATTGATGTAAAGTAGCAATCATCGGCCTCACGTACAGCGCAGGAATTGGCGCGAGCACGGGGGCTAGTTCAACTCCTCTTGAGCTCGCTGGTTGTCTCGCTGAAGATATTGTGGACGGTGTCTGTCCAGGATCAACTAAGATGCGTTCGCCCATGATGTGGATTGGTATCTTTTGCGGCGGCTTCGTGACTGCCATCCTGCTCGCCTATAAAGTCAAAGGTGCCATTATCGCCGGAATTCTCCTCGTCTCGATCATCTCCTGGCCAAGACCGACATCCGTCACCTACTTCCCATACACGCCCGTGGGGAACGACAATTTTGACTTCTTCAAGAAAGTCGTTACCTTCCATGGAATACAAAACACGCTGGCTGTTCAGGACTGGAACCTCTCCAGTGTATCAGGACAGTTTGGCCTTGCCTTCATCACATTCCTTTACGTTGATATCCTAGATTGTACGGGTACATTGTACTCCATGGCCCACTTCGCAGGTGCTATCTACGAAGAAACGCAGGACTTTGAAGGCTCTGCTGTAGCCTACCTCGTCGACGGTTTGTTCCTTCCAGCCCTTATCTGCTCGCCACTAACACTCTCAGCACTCGGCATCTCAATTGGGTCTCTCTTCGGCCTCTCGCCCGTAACAGCATTCATCGAATCCGGGGCCGGCATCTCAGAAGGCGGCAAAACAGGTCTCACAGCCATAACAACCGGCCTCTGCTTCTTCATCTCCATCTTCTTCGCGCCGATCTTCGCCTCCATCCCACCTTGGGCAACGGGCTGTACGCTCATTATCGTCGGCGCCATGATGGCGAAAGCAGCTAAAGACATCAACTGTCGGTATTTCGGGGACGCTCTCCCTGCTTTCATAACACTGGCTGTGATGCCATTCACGTATTCCATTGCTTATGGTCTCATTGCTGGTATTGTAAGCTATATGATTATTAATACTATGACTTGGCTGCTGGAGGTGCTGAGTGGAGGCAAGATTGTGGTGCCGGATAAGGAGTTCAAGGAGCGGTGGACGTGGAAGGTGAAGGGTGGGTTGCTGCCTGCTTGGGTTGTCAGAGCGGGGAAGGGAAAGAAAGATTTTTGGCATGAGGATCCGGTGCCGACTGGTGTGGAGAGGCAGGACTCTGCTTCTAGTGGAGAGCTGAGTGAAGTGAAGGTTGATGGTGGTCAGGCTAGGTCGGATGCAGAGGCGAAGAACAGTGAGGGTGAAGAGAAGGATGGTAGGAAGTCGGACTGAGGGCTGTAGGGAGGCATGAATGGCACGCTGAGATTATGAGTGGATATGTAACCTTGGATGATGTACCGCAACTGCGTCGCATCGCAGCAATATTGTCAATGTCACTGAGTCAAATTAGTGGCACAACTTCATCGGTATTTGACGCCACTGGAGATTTGGCAATAACCCATCTGCTTGATCTTGTTTAGATTCATGAATCATAATGGACTCCTCCAGCTCCATAACCATTATATAATACAAACACATGGTACATCCTGCAAGCCACGAACTATACACTTTCCTGCTTTACAATAGTAACATCAGTCGTCTTCCGAATCCCATCTTCATTGTCCCTCGCCTCTAGATCTGACCTCCCATCACTCCTCGCCCAAGCCACCGTCTCACTCCCATTAGCATACTTGGCGTAATCACCCGAGCTAACCCTCGGATGTTTAACATCAATGATATTCTCCTCACTCTCACTTCTTACAACAGCGCCAGGCCTCTCATTGATTGTATCCATATTGTACAGCTGACCTAATGTCTGGTTCCTGCTCATCTTCGAGCGAGCGTTTGACATGCGGCCCGTTCCGTACGGCGCATTGGATTTATCTTCCGCGACGGCTTCAGTTGAGCGGAGGACGCGGAAGGTTTGTCGTGCGAGACTCCACACGTAGGGAAGGTTCGTGACGTACATGGCGATGGAGGCTTCGCGGAGATACCAGAATTGGTAGCTGTCGTCCCAGATATCGCGGAACGTGAAATATTTGGAAGTGCAGGCGCAAGTTACCTGGCAAGAAGTTGGTGTGTTAGCAGCGATTATTTGGGGTTGGCCGTGCTTGGGGGATATTGGAGACAGGAGAACTTACCACAACTAAGCCCATTGAGAAGATAAATATCAATGGCACCTTCGTCTGCCAGGGCATTCTGAGCCGGAACAACATGGGCAGAATGACGCTCAGCATAGCAAGATCGGAACTAATGTTGAACACCGCTTGAGTTACCTCATAGCGAAAGTATGTAGCGCACTCTTCTTGGGGAGGTGGCAGTGTCCAGTATCCGTAAAAGGGATGGCAGTTGAGGAAGAAGACAAGAATAGTTGCCAGCCAGCCGCAGAAAGTGTACCCGGCACATATCTTGACCAGAAGGTTCTGCTTTAAGTTTGCTCTGAGTTAGGTCAGCTTAGTAACTTGTGTCGTAGAAGTAAAGGACTTGACTTACGTGAGCTGAAAGTAGATGAAAAGCATACATGCTTTGAGAGCGTACATGGTGTTGAGCATACACTGCAGATAATATTAGCTGTAAGGACTACCTAGGAGTCAAACATGGTAGAGTCCTACCATCTCCGAAGCAACCTCAATCTTGGATCCCTCGATTCGATTGAGGATGTCCTGGGGGGTAAAGGTGGCAAACTGATCAGGGAGATACAGACTACTTCCTCCTCCTTGGATGATGGCGATATTGGTGACTACAAATACGGTATATAAACACTAAAGGGGTGGATTACTTTAGCCATGTTCTTCAGGTGAAGACCACTCGAGATCAACGTACTACGGCAAATATCATCAGATAGTCTTCGATCTGAAATTTGACACCTAGTCGAGCGAAACGGGCATACCTTTTTTGCGAGGTTAGCTAAAGATATTGAGATAACGTCTGGATGGCTTACATTCGGAGCAAGAAAAGCACCATGGCGATGCTGTACATTACCCAAGTCTGCACAACCAAGTCTTGGGGTGAGCCACCTCCATCGTCGGCCATGACGACTTGAAGAAAGATACTGAAGTAGTTGCGGAAGTCACCAGCGATTCTTCATGAAGATGCAGAGAGTTTTAGGTCTTCAAACCAGCATATCGAAGGAGATGGCCACGAAACTCCCCTTTATGCTTCATGAATCCATTGAGTGCAACAAGTGTTGAAACATCGTCTCTGTTGCTCGCTAAAGGGTACAGTGATGATCGCACCAGGGTAACGGGTCAGAGATAAGCTTTCTATGCAGCGTCGAGGCGTCGTGCAGCAGACGGCCTGAGCATTGAGGTACTGTACAAGCGAGTATTTACTTCTTAGGGTTCCCTAGCTGCGTGGTGTAGGTATTGGAACACAACTGTGCAACGAAGTGCCTTCAGCAGCGCTGTGGTAAGACATTCTTGAAGGATTTGGCGATGCCCCGGGAATCCCGGCATTGCAACTGGTGTTGTCGCTTTGGGAACATGTGGAGCTGGGAACATGCCTGATTGGAGTTAAAGCCTTGGTGGCATTGGTGCAGGAAAGCCAAGACTGGGGAACTTCCCCCACCGCCTTGATAACGAATCTACCGATGGAGTGGCATCTCAGGCTTTGGCGTCCTGACCTGCCCTATCGATGTTAGGGCCGAGTCGGCCGACTAGGGGGTGGGTGTCAGAAGCTTAGAAGCCATTACGGGTCCACTGGTCCTTCTTCGGCGCCATATCCGTACCGTCCCGGGCGGCCGCGCCAGTCTGCTGGGTGCGGCAGTGGCATGTTCCCACTAACTTCAGTCGAGCTAAGCTTGAGACATCTTGGTACCTATCGATTCGTCAGATGGACACGAAAGGAATGCGCTGATAGGTGTTACTGTAAGAAGTTCCGATCCAGCCAATGCGCGATGTCCAGAAGTGAGGTCTTGCAAGTTGCAAGAGAGCCAAAAATGCTATTGAGTATTGAGAACGGCGTTGGATTGTTCCTGGAAGGGAGCGAGAATTGAAACAAGAGTACGTGTGACAAATTCTGTCCCGCCATCATGTAACTTGTCATGGTACAGTACCAGCACGAACTTCGGACCTACATCCGTGGTCAGATGCGAGTGGGATATTCTTGCAACCACCTGCACCTTCCTGGCTAGCTTGAGCTGACCCTGTCCTCAATCCCACTCCGATCACCATCGACCCTTCCTCACCAGAAAAACTTCTCCTCTCTCTCACTCCAGTCTGCAGGGGAACTCAGACCTCAGATTCTCCTCTGATACAAACCACCCTGAACCAGCATATCGCAGACATGGAAAGATCTGTGGTCGACGAAGAGAAGGGGGTTGACCATGATGCCACCAAGCTGCCGCCAGGAGACGAAGCATTATCGACCGATTCACCAGCTGCGCATGCTCCAGCACCAGCCAACTTCTTCACCCGCTTGAATGAGAAGGTCCTCTCGATCAACCATCTGGAGAAGCGGGGTTTCGAGCGCGTCCCCATCTCGGAGCGCCATGAGGTCAACATAAGCCAATATGTGCAGATGACTCTGCTCTGGTTCAGCGCGAATATTACTGCTAACAACATCGCTGGTTGGTCACCCTAGCCACCTAACGCCATGGAATATGGCTAACTGATAAGTGGGAATGTTGGGCCCTTTGGCCTACGACCTTGGCTTCATTGACTCTGCACTTTGCTGTGTGTTCGGTACTCTTCTTGGATCTGCCGGTGCGGGCTATATGAGTACATTCGGCCCAGAGAGTGGAAATCGTACAATGGTCAGTAATTCAAGTGTTGTGGTTCAAACTCTAGAAATTCGAGCAAGAGTGGGGGTGCTGATGCATACCGCATTTAGGTTGTTGCGAGATACTTCATGGGCTACTACCCGAGCAAGATTTGCTGCTTGCTCAACATGGTGATTATGCTTGGCTATGGAATGATCGACTGTCTGATCGGTGGTCAAGTTCTTTCTGCCGTGTCTGGAGGCAGTGTCAGTGTTGTGGTAGGAATCATTATCGTTGCTGTCATCACCTGGGTTGTCGCCGTGTTTGGCATGTCCATCTTCCATTTATATGAGAGGTGCGTCCCGAGATCTTTTCTCAAGGCCTGGCTAACTCTGTATGCAGATGGGCTTGGGCACCACAACTGGTAGCAGTTTTCGTACTCGTTGGCAGTGCGGGACCCATCTTCAATACTACTATCACCTCTTCCGGCAATCGCGAGACGATAAATGGCAACCGCTTGTCTTTTCTTTCTCTCTGCCTGTCATCTGCTGTCGCTTGGTCTCCAGCTGCCGCCGATTACTTTGTTTACTATCCTCCCACGACTCAGAAATGGAAGACTTTCACCATGACGACAACTGGCATTGGACTTTCAATCTCCTTTGCAAACCTCATGGGCGTCGGTCTGGCTTCTGGTACATTCTCGAATACGTCCTGGTCAGATGCCTATGATGTGTCCGCTGGTGCTCTCATCATGGCAGGCTATGGTGGCTTGGGTGGCTTTGGAAAGTTTTTAGGAGTTGTCGTCGCCCTGGGACTTATAGCCAACAACATTCCCGGAACCTACTCAGCCGCTCTTGGGTTCCAGATCTTGGGAGGATATCTTGCTCGTCTTCCTCGCTGGTTTTTATCCTGCGTGTCTGTCCTCATCTATACCGCTTGCGCTCTCGGTGGACGCAACCACCTGTTCGACATCTTCGAGAACTTCCTTGCTCTCATGGGGTACTGGGTGACTATCTTCCTGATCATTTCGCTCGAAGAACACCTCATCTTCCGTCGCAATCGCGGGTTTGACTGGGAGGCGTGGAATGACCGCAGCAAGTTGCCAATCGGATTGGCTGGCCTAGCAGCATTCCTTATTGGCTGGGCGGGTTCGATCATTTCAATGTACCAGATCTGGTACGTTGGTCCGATCGCCAAGAAGGTTGGAGAATCTGGCACGGATCTGGGAATCTGGGTGGGAGTCTCTTTTGCGATGGTTGTGTATCCGCCCTTGCGATACATCGAGCTGAAGAAGTTCCGTCGTTAAATAGATGGAACCCCGGTTTTCACTTCATCTTTTTGGGGGCACTTTGGGCGACATGTAGACTTAGGTAGTCATTTTGCACAGCCAGTGTTATAGATGATAGTCCTTATCTAAATCTCAGCCGCTTCTGTCTCGAACCATGGAACCCAGGACGGGAGCTCCGTTGCGTTATGCTTCAACGCCCTGCGCCTTTTACAACGCACCCGACTTTCCTATGGCCTTCGACAACTTTATTGACGCCGCAAACAAGAGCCCCATTCCTATGCCCCAGTGCCACAACGGCTATGCCTGCCCCCCTAAATTCCGCTCAGCGCCAATATAGCCTCGCCGCCCCACACACTTTAGCGAAGGCGCGCGGCGTTGAGAACCATCCAAGTCGCCATAAGCAAGGACAGGCGTACTATCGACACTCGCAATACAGAAATTCTTATAATTCCGCCTCGCATTTAAAGAACAAAAAATCTCCAAAGAATAGAGCTACTTGAATATTACGCAATGTTGTTTTGAAGAATTTTGGGCGTTGCATTGAGATTTAGTGTGATTTTCCAAACATAGCGATTTTGGTGTTCCTTAGGCTTGGGCGCACGTGAATGGTTTTCAACGCCCGCGCCTACTACCTACACTATATTCAGCCTCCAGCAGCTAGTCTCGCAGCTTCCTCTCCCCCGCTCAGCCTGGGGCGTTTTGACTGGAATTTCTTCCACTTCCACTTTCTCATGCAGCTCTCCATCAGCCGAGTTAATCTTCACGTCCCCATACCTTCATTCTTCTCATTTCACCCTTTCGCCATATGGCTCGCCAAAGCTCCAGCAATTACAGCATATGGATCCAGGCTTCGAGAAGTCTAAGCAGCATTCCAGGCTGGCGCTTTCTAGCAGCTGTGGGAATTTTCGCTCGTCATTATGAGTCCATGCTCCGCAGACTTTGTTCGGTTGCGATTGTTATGCTCTAGTTCGTTTCTTTTAGGACTGATTGGCTCGACCATCTTGTGTTTGGCTATCTGCTCCAAGACTTGGTTCGTCATGAGATGGATACAGACGCAATTGGGAATCATTTTACTATCAACATTTCCGTAACATTATCTGTCCATGCCGCGCACAAACTTTTCCCGGCCTTTTTGACTGGGTCCGGTTGGACTATGCTCACTTTCTTTTCGCCATTGATCTTTGACAATGCCATTTTGCAGCTTTGGATGCAGAGACAATTCTCTAGGTTGGCAAGATCAGACAGGGACCTGCGGAGACTGAGCTTGATGCTCGTTGAAAGAAGCCTCTTGGTTATATCCTCCTTTTCACATTCGTGGATGAGATCGGTAAGGAACACCACCTGTTGGCTGTGCTACGAGGTTCACGCTCAGATTGTCTTCGACCGCTCACGGAAGCCGGCCTTGATGGCGATATGGTGGCATTCTGGTCTTTGTCAAAGCATAACGACTGGGTCCGCCTTGTTATTGGCATCTAACTTCTGGTTTCTGGCAAAGTCCTTCAGTCCGAGTCCTTCAGATCACAGATACTCTGAATTCACTGGAGATGGATTTCAATTCCGAGTACTACTATTATATCCTCGTCTTGCGTTCTGCCCAATTCGTTGCAGCCTGGTCCATGTTCCATACAGGGCCACCGTTTGGTTTGAAGCAATGTCGTACACATGGGGTGACGGTACCAAAACAGAGACAATTTTACTCGATGGATGCGCCAAGAAGGTCACAAGGAGCGTCTACGAAATGCTTGTTCGGAAGAGTTCGATATTCATGCCTAAGCTGCTCTGGATTGACGGACTGTGTATTGATCAGATCAACGACGAAGAAAAGAAATCACAGGTCACTCACATGGACAAAATCTATTCAAAAGCAACACTTCTCACTGTGTTCTTGGGTATGTCCACATCGCCCTCTGAGCATGAGCGCCGACTGCGAACCAATTTTCAATATCGGTACGACGGCATATTTGGTGTTTTCGGAGATGAAGGAGCTCGATTTCATTATCAGGAGGCTCGTCTGGCGACTGATTTGCTGAAAGATATCAAAGTCTTGGAGAAGAAATTCAAGTATGACGACGAAGATGATGATGTATACAAGGGTTTATCTCGACTAAACTCAAGAGAGCAAAGAACTCGTTGGGAGAATCTACTCAAACTTTTGCAACATCCATGGTTTGAGCGCGTCTGGGTTGTTCAAGAGGTTGCACTAGCTAAGTGCGTACGAATTGACTACGGTGACGAAGTAATTATTTGGGATCGCTTTGTCTCGAGCCTGAAAACACTCCAAAGAAATCGTCGCTTTGGACTTTGGCTTGAGTATTAGCATGGCCTTCAATTTCGACAACACAATAGCGTTAGCTGTATCAATCGCATTGACGAGCACCGAGAAACATTCCAAGCATGCAGCAAATGGAGCTATGCGACTATGGGGATCTTGAGAGGAGGCTCTACTTTGAAGCTGATATCACATCCTTCCAATGCTGCAGACATGAAGATGGCGCTAAAGACGAGAGAGTTTATAAAAGAGATTCTGCCTCCCATCAGAGAAGCCGAAAAGCTACTTAAGGATTATCTGCTAGGAGACAGGGTGCCCCCAAGCCTCTCTCAGCTGCTTGCTGACGGCTTCTATTTCAAAGCCACAGATCCCAGAGACTTGATCTATGGGCTCATGGCTATTTGCAGCGATCCACTGGAAATTGATTATGCAATTCCCGTAGAGAAGGTCTATCTAGCCGCAGCCAAGGCAGTTCTCGAGAAGAGCGGCGTTAATTTCCTTCTCCATGCCTCTGGAATAGGCAACAGACGTCAAATTAACCCCCAGACTTCAGTACTTCCATCCTGGGTTCCTGATTGGAGAAGCCCCCTCAAGTACGAGCGACTACTTGACCAAGGAAATGATGGGGTGTGGATAGAGTTCACAGCTGGAGATACATTGCCGTCGAATCTACGTTTGATAGGAGAGTCGACACTCGCCCTGCCCGGGTTGCCTGTTGACTCAGTCGAGCGACTTTGGACCCTGTCACCAGAGGGTGACTACCAGGATAGCAAAGGTCCATTCGCAGGCATGTTTGGACTTTCTATCTCGTATTTTAAGATTCTCTCGGAGCTCCTAGGTCCTCTGGAAAATTCAGATATGTATCTGCACGTACATCCCCCTCAATCTCTGCTCGAGGCCTTCCGAAGGACCCTGGTCACAGATAAGAAAAAGTGGGGCGATGACCAGACAGTTCTTGAGGTTGAGTCTTTGTATGCCGAACTGGAGGGTTACATTGGATTCTTTGGATCCTCACATCCGAATAACGTCGACGCGCAGCTTCTCTTCAAAGCAGTCCTCGCTTGGGCTAAAGTGATGGAACCTATGGAGGCTTCTTGTGCTGGCTGGCAATTTTTCGCTAGCAAAAAGGGATACTTCGGGTTGTGTCCGCCTTATACTTTAAAGGAAGACCTCATCTACGTCATTCTAGGTGTATATGCTCCGATCGCCCTACGACGGGTCGGTACAGATAGGAACGAGACGCAGAATAAGGGTTCGAGTTCAAAACGTCGTAAAGGGACTTCATCAAAGAAACTCCATCTGGTTGGAGAGTGCTACGTGCACGGATTAATGACAGGAGAAGCCTTATCACTAGGAATTATCGAAGAGAATATAGAGATCATTTAAGGTCTTTAACGTAAAGTCTTTAACTAGTAATATAAAGGAGCTATTGATTAACGAGGGTAAAATTAGAGTCTTAGTTTCCTGACATGTATATTATATTTCCCATCGATTGTGTGTTGCAAAATTTGTTCCCGAAACCTCAACGGCAAAGATAGGCCGAACACACGAACAAATAGGGCTCTTCCTCACGATAGGAGTAGCAAGATACCTTCTTTTACTTTTAATACTACTACTTCTTCTTGCCCATAATTCGCTATGCTCTTTATATGTGTCTTTTACTACTTGATTTTACGTTTTATTTTTAGTACTTGTTCTATATAGGATCTTTGCCTATTACGTCTCCCCCCTATAATACTTAGGGTTACTTAAGCTTGACTCTAGCTCGGCTTAAGTATGCTTACCCTTGGCTTAGGTATACTTACCCTCGGCTTAGGTACGCTCACCCTTAGCTTACGTTACAGCGGCCGCTGCTTACGTTTAGAGACTAGAATAGAACTAGCACGAAAGGAGATTAAAGTCCGACTTTTATAGTAGTTAAACTTGTACTATAATAAAACTCACAGGGGAAGTTGAATAGAGAACCCAGGTATAGAAAATTGAATGGATAGGTCATAAGTGGATTACTCTAACATAAGATAAAATTCAACGTTCTTCCAAAACAAAATCATAGCCCCCTTCCTTCTTCATCAGCTCTCACTGGGAATCGAAGGTTACAAACGTTCTCTAATAGATCCTTCAAGATTTTCGTGTCCAAGTCGAAAATCCAACGTCAATCCTCTTGCCCTTCACGCCCACCTTACTCTCCGGCATCTCATAATATTGTGGCACAACTTTTTCGAAGACAAAGCCATTTTTCTCCAGCACCTTCCTACTAGCAGGGTTGTAGTCAAAGTAATACACTGTGATGTGATGCACATTCATGAAAGGAACGAGATACTCCTTGATCAAAGTACCTATCGCGGCACTCATGATGCCACGGCCTTTGTGGGAGTGTGCAAGATAATCTATCAGCCGTGTGAGAAACATATATAACTGCCCTGTGAGGGATGAAAGTGAAATGACTCACAACCCAACGCCCAGTCAATCTTAGGATCTCCCACTTCCAAGGCATCGTTTTCATCCTGCTTCCTCTGATTCTCCGCATTCACGCCATGGAAAATGTAATTAGTCCTCGTAGCATCAAGAGTACCAATAAATTTCTGCTCGCCGGTCGTAGGATCGACCTCACGGATTGCAGTCATCGGAGCTCCATCGGCCCAAAACTTCCCATCTCCACCCTCTTGTCTGGTCTTCTGGATTTCTCGAAATTCGATTAATGCATTTTTTGTTAGTTTGTCGATGATGGGGAACCACTCGTCCCACTCTTTTTGTCCGTAGGGATACGGTGGACCGGCGAGGTTCATGTATACTCGAGGATCGCTGAGCATTTCAATTACGGCTTCTCCGTCTGAGTAGCGTGGTGCAGTCATGATTATGTTCTGTAGAGGTGCTGGGAGGCGAAGGAAGGGCTGGTAGTTCGAGTCGAACTCCATGGTGATTGGTGAAGTGCGGGAAAATCAATGGCGGGGTAATTGGTGGACGGATCTCTCGGTGTTTGCTTGATACTAGACTTGCGTGTTTGATCAATGACCAAGAGATATCAATGAAGAGATTGCTGAAATTTGAGAAGTCTATCGTTCTGAAAGGGGTTGATATAGAGGGAAGTCTGGAAGCGTGAGTCATGATGGTGGGACTCACTGTCGTCACTTCAATTCCATCCGGTGCGACGTTTACCCGTCAACGCAATATAGAGGTCTGCAGCTTCCAATGAGCAATGACGGCAGGGTACTTCGTACTGCGCTGAGTATGACATATAACTAAGTCTGTCAGATGGAGCGATTGTTGCTCCGGTGCGGTTTGAGCAGAGGAGGATGAACTGTTCAGCTAGGACCTCGCTTCGGAAGTGCAAAGCGGGGTCGCTAAGAAATAGGGGGCTGAACTACGCCACACCCAACCTCTACGGGCACAGCATAAATTGTGCTTTTCAAATGTTCGTGATGCATACGGCATAGATTAGTTAGAATACATCCTTACGATTGTGTGAGAGTATTGTGAGTATAGACTTAATTGGGTAACCATGAGAATAATTAGCCATCTGTAAAGATCAAGAAGGACAATGCTATTTCGCCTTACAGAGATCAATGGAGCACGGAGATAATTATCCGGCAGTCGGCTCGAACGATTGAGAAGATATCCGCCAGGCACGATTCCCCTGCTCTGTAGAGCCCAGAGTTGCCGATTTGAAGAGCTCAACAGTCAAACCACATTCTTGGCTCTGCTTTATAAGGTGAAAGAGTGTGTCTTGCAGGAATCCCTGCAACCAAAGCATATAGCATATCATTTCAAAGATGCTGAAGAGTAGTATGGTCGATACAGGGGGTATAACAGTAAGCCGGATGAGTAGAGTAAAGTAGAGGCAAGCAGAGGAGAAGAAGTCTAGAGTGCATTACCTTTCACGGTTTAAATTCAGTCACCTACCCCTGGCAGACACAAATTTGCAGTGAGAATGATTTGAGAGGCGAACACTGATGACCCGAATCTTTTGCTCACCAGCTGCTGAACAAGAATCCTAGAACTAGGGCGATCGCTAAAAGAACCACACGTCGAATACACAGATGAAGGAGCTCTAGAGCCGGCCCAGGACGTGCCGTGTAGAACGGTCTATAGAGATAAGAGCATTGCCTAGCCGTGAGCTAGCCGTGCATCTCGTTTGAATAGAGGAGGACTTGATAGAGGTGTAGCGAATGGAAGGAAGGGATAAAGATGAGCGAAATACAACACACACCTATTCTAGTGGCTGCCCCTTGCTAAATCTTGCTAATCACAGCACATGCCTTAAGAACGGAGAGGACATGGAGAGCGGTTCCGCAGAGATCACCCTTCCGAGCTCTAGAGCTTGTATTCGCCATGTGTAAGAAGCATGCGGAGGGTTTCGACCGCGCAAAGTGCCACCAATTCCAGGGTAGCCGACAGGGGTCGCAGAATCAGGGTCTTTTCGAGTGCAGTAGCGTAGGGGGCCGGCGGCCCTTGCTGCAGCAGCGCCCCAGGAAACGCACGACGGGTCCATGAAAGCTCTAGAAGGATCCACCGGCCAACCGCCCAAGCAAAAATTTAAGCTTCCCCAAAAATGCTTAGAAAATTCCAAAAAGTTGTCCACAGATAGATTCCGAATATCAGCTTGGTTCCTTCATTTTATGGCGTGGTTGTGGTCAAATAAAAATTTGGGCGGTTGAGTGGTTTGGGCGTTTGGCCGGTGAACCCTTCTAGCGAGCCAGTGGTTTGGTCGAGCGCAGCGATCTAGGCCATTCCCAATCGTGCTGCTTTGGTGCGCGAATACAGGTAGCTGCTTCGCACAGCTGGACGAGGTAGCATCTAGGAGAATCGGCCACGTCTAATGAGCGACAGGTGGGAAAAGAGACGCTAATCGAGTGCCTCCGTTGCAATCTTGATTGGGCGATTGGTCACCACATGGGTGGCGTGTAGCCCCCCAACGAAACATGCCACTGTCAAGTTCCAAAATCGCATGTCAAATTACACACCACTCGCAGAAAAGCGCACGAAGCATATCACTGTCCTCACATCATGATCAGCAACCCTGCAGCATCACCCAGTGGCGCCCACAATAGCTTGAGATATCGAGTGGCTAGACGGGCCGTTGAGCGCGGAAACAAATCCATCGTCAGCTGCATGCGCCGCTGACCGTCGAAGATATTGGATAGAGGTAACATTGTCACTCCCACTTCTTCCATCAGGAGGTCGTTAGTTGGATCGCTAGGTCAGGCACAGAATTCTCCTCTAGTGGCTTAAAAAAAACGACCGGATCAACACGATTCAAGGTACAAGTACGAAGTCGACTGATTAATAATAGTTGACACGGTACATATAGGTGATCAGCACGTGTTGTGTTACTACGACTATTGCATCGTACGTTGTTGAGTTGGTAGAAAAGTGGGCTAGCAAAGTTTGTCGGCGCCTCGTATGGGGTTGGAGGGAGGAACGAGATGGTATCTACGTACCGCAAAGATTGGGTGGGCGAGAAATATCTTGTCACCTCATATGTTCTTCACTTGGCGTTCGGCGCTTACCTAGTTCAGCATACGGATCGTTGCAGAAACGTGATACACAAGCATCTACACTCTCTCATCCTTTTGTTCTCCTTACCGCTTGACATTATTGTTCATCGACCGTTGACAGTATTTAATCTACTTTTATTAATACTAAATGTAGGGACGGTGATGGGTATGGAACACGGATAATCTTTTACCGAGCACACGACGGGATATATAGGGGCTTTCATGGACTTGTTTAATTGCTCGATATATAAAGTAGATAAGACTTTCTTTTTCGTATATAGACTTGTCTTCGTGGTGCGTATGGGCAAGTACATTTGCTTAGTATAGCGGAGGAACGCAATATTTAATAGACTACGCCCTTT
>Ga0302140_10004023_pt1 | contig 18705 bp, 11 predicted proteins | sample I_Bog_E1_1_FD_202095 | JGI IMG/M metagenome (GOLD analysis project Ga0302140, IMG submission 202095) | Peat permafrost microbial communities from Stordalen Mire near Abisko, Sweden - I_Bog_E1_1 | ecosystem: Environmental > Terrestrial > Soil > Wetlands > Peat | place: Sweden: Abisko, Stordalen... | reverse complement strand
CTTTCCGCAGCCCATCCGCACAAACAATATTGAAAATAAGACACTTCGCTGCGCTTTAAGAATTGTACTTGACTTGCAATCGGGCACATGCTAATTTTCTGTTCACATCATTAGCAAGCGCTTGCGCAAGGAGTTTACAAAATGAAGCGTTCCTTCCACGCCGCCCTCTTCCTCGTTCTCGTTACAGTTTTCTCAGTCTTTGGGCCAATGACGGCGAAAGCTGATGTGACCGCCTCAATCCTGGGAACTGTGACCGATGGCAAAGGGAACGTTGTTCCCGGGGCTACGGTGACCCTGTCGAATTCGACTACCGGCCTTAACCGTACGGTAGTCACAGACGGCAGCGGGCAATATGAGTTTCTCTCTGTGCCGGTTGGAGACAGCTATCGATTGGAAGTGTCCGCACAGGGATTTGCGAAGAATGCCAAGTCCGGCATTACGCTGGCCGTCAACCAAAGTTTTCGGGCGGATTTCGGTTTGACGATTGGCCAAGTGAGCGAGCAAGTCACGGCCGCGGCCGATGCTGTGCAAGTGGATACTACGACGAATCAACTCGGCGACGTGATAACGGACGATGAAATGATAAGCCTTCCGCTGAACGGGAGGAGTTATACCGACCTGCTGGGCCTGCAGCCTGGGGTGGTGCCCATCACTTCGTCCGCCGCATTTACAGACAGGCCGGTTTCGGGCGGACTGAATCCGGGCGAGGTCTCGGTGAACGGCAGTCAGGAATCAGGCAACTCGTTCCTGATTAATGGCGGAGACGTTGAGGAACCGAAGAACAGCGGTGCAAGCGTGATTCCCTCGCTCGATTCGATTGAAGAGTTCCGCATCGTGACGAATTCGTTTGACGCTGAATATGGGCGTTTTGGTGGTGCAATTGTTAATGTTGTTACTAAATCCGGCAGCAATGCATTCCACGGCTCAGTCTACGAATTCGTGCGCAACGAAGACTTTAATGGCAAGAACTACTTCAGCCAAAACGAGACAAACCCCTCAACTGGCCAGCCTATTCCGAATACCGCTCGTGGAGTCTACAAGCGCAACCAATTTGGATACGCATTTGGCGGACCGGTTTTCAAGAATCACGTCTTCTTTTTCTCTGACTATCAGGGAACTCGACAAGACATTGGGGAGGCGCCAAGCACTGCGTTTGTTCCGTCCACTCAGGAGACTACGGGGGACTTTTCCGATTCTCTCGTAACCAACTTCGGTCAATTGACCGGCACCGTCCAAGGCGATCCGAATGCGCCACACAGCATGCCCATTATTTTGACGCAACGACTCGGATACACCGTTACATCTGGTGAGCCTTATTGGTTTGACGGGTGTACCTCCACGTCTCAATGCGTCTTTCCCAACCAGAAAGTCCCGCAGTCCGCATGGGACCCGGCAGCGACCGCAATCTTGAAGTTCATTCCCGCTCCAGATAGCTCGAGCGGAACGACCCCCATATTTACGACAACGGCATTGAGGAATACTCTTAGCGACGACAAGTACGCTGAACGGATAACCTGGAACGAGCATCGGACCGGGGATTGGTCTTTCTACTATAGTCACGACAATGCAGCGGATTTTGATCCATTCGCGGGCGCCGATGTCCCTGGATTTTCGGGAAACGTTCCCCAAGTCGCGCATCAGGCAAATGTGAGCAACACGCGTGTCTTCGGACCAACGATGGTCAATGAAGTACGACTCAACTACACGCGCTCCACGATCTTCCAAACCAATCCAATCGGTGGCCTTGGTTCGCTGTCGAGCTTTGGGTTCGGCACCGATCCGCTCGGCCTGGTTGCGGCAGTCCCGTCGGTCTCAGGGGTGCCGAACATCACCGTAGACGGAGGATACTATTTCACCTTGGGCGCTGTCGCCTACGCGATCAATGAAGTCAACAACAGCTACCAACTGGCGGACGCATTCTCAAAAATATGGGGCAAACACAGCTTCAAGTTCGGTGGAGAAGGACGTCAGCTCCAGGTGGCCGAATACAACATCTCCACTCCAAATGGCAGTTTCGAATTCAATGGAAATGAGACTGGGAACGGCTTTGCGGACTACTTGATTGGAGCCCCGGACTCGTTCAATCAACAGAGCTATTCAACTTTCTTTACCCGCGCAAACTATGGTGGGATATTTGCGCAGGACTCGTATCGGGTTCTCCCCAATCTGACCATCAACGCCGGCCTACGCTATGAGCTCATCCAGCCCTGGTACGAGATCAGAAATCACCTTAATGCAATTGTTTGGGGTCAACAGTCAACCGAGTATCCGGGGGCGCCTACCGGTTGGGTTTTCCCCGGCGACAAGGGCATTCCAAATACGGTTTCCAAGACACCGCACACTAACTTCAGTCCGCGTTTGGGAATCAACTGGAGTCCGAGTGCTTCGGAGGGATTGCTGGCGAAGCTTACCGGAAGCCCGGGAAAGACGAGTGTGCGCGCAGGCAGTGGCATCTACTACACGGCGGTGGAAGACCAGCCAGCGTTCTACACGATTGGCGACGCTCCGTTTGGCCTTTACTACCAGGCTCCCACACAGGTTTACTTCAGCGAACCTTACAAAGACCGCTTACACGGGAACGATCCCGGCCCGCACTTTCCGTACAGCGATCCTGCCCCCGGCGCGCCAATCGACTGGTCGATTTATCTTCCCATTGGCGGATCGCCGGGAGTTGCGCTCAACAATGTGAGTCCCTATGTGATTCATTTCAACTTCAATCTGCAACGCGAACTCCCGGGTGCCGCTGTTCTCAGCGCTGCTTACGTTGGAACCCGCGGGCACCATCTTCTGGCCCAACTTGAATCCAACCCCGGCGATGCTGCAACCTGCCTTGAAGTTGCCGCCAATCTCCCCGCCGGCCAGGGATGCGGTCCCAATGGCGAAGACCAGATTTATCCAAATGGCCTTGGCCCTGGCATTAACGCAAACGGAACTCGTCCACATAGCGTTACTTCGGGCCGATTCCTGAGTGAGGGACTTCTCGATTTTTCAAGCAACCCTTACAACGCGACCATTGTCAACTCGGACTACAACGCATTTGAGGCAAGCCTCACCAAGCACGTTGGCCTGGCGCAGTTCCTGGCGAGCTATACCTGGTCCAAATCGATTGACGATGGTTCTGGCGATACCGATGCCATCAATCCCTTCAACCCGAAACTTAGTAGGTCTCTTTCCGCATTCGATCTTCCTCAAAACTTCGTCGTGAGCTACGGGATCCATTCTCCGAAGTTTGAAGGCGACCCTCAGTTTGTTCGGAAGTCTCTGGGGGGGTGGGAACTGACTGGAATCACGCGCTTCACTACCGGGCTGCCGATCACTATGCAGGAGAGGAAAGACCGCTCGCTGACCGGGTTTCGCGACACTCCAGACTGGGATGGCCATCCAGTCGCCAAGTTAAACCCACGAGCCTCGTCCTCTCATACCTACTTCGACACGGCGCAGTTCAGCATTCCAGCTCTGGGCATGTTCGGCGATGCCAAACCGCGTTTCTTTCACGGTCCTGGACTGAATAACTGGGATATGGCAGCACGCAAGATAATCCCTATCCACGAAAAGATTTCGTTCGAGTTCCGTGCAGAATTCTTCAACGTTTTCAATCACACGCAATTCAACAACCCCGGTGGCCGGATCGCATCATCAAGCTTTGGTAACATCAGCTCGTCACGTGATCCGCGCATTGGGCAACTCGCAGGTCGCTTTACCTTCTAGCAGCAACAGGCGCAATCCGCCGCGGCAACGGCGGATTGCGTATCTGATCCCTAAAATAAGCCATTACAAGATACTGTGAGATGAGTTTGCTCCGCCGAACAGGAGATCGATGTTCTACCCCGATGCCGCCCTTCCCCGAATTCCGCAAAAGTTTGCTCTCCTCGTAACTCTTGTTTTTCTATCCGTCTTCAATGCGGGATCCATTCATGCCCAAAAGGAAAAGATCTATCTCGCTCCCGATGACCACACGGACTACGTGTGGACAGCCGACGAAGATGGCTATCGTAAAGCCATTCTCGACATGACGGACTACTATCTTGACCTGTCTGACAAGACGGCCAATGAGCCAAAGGACTTTCAGAGTCGCTGGAACCTCGACGGCAGTCTCTGGATGTGGATATGGGAGAAGAACAGAGATCAGCGGCAAGTTGATCGTCTGGTGTCACGTTTGAGCGACGGGCACTTCAGCATGCCGTTGAACTTCGCAGTTTCAACCTATGGGGGCATGCCGACAGAAGCCGTGCTGCGTGGCATGTACTACGCCGGCTCAGTTGAACGTCGATACGGATTGAATCTGGATATAGCCATCGCCATGGAAGATCAGACTCTGCCCAATGGGCTTGGTGCCCTGTGGGCAGGATCAGGCGCCCGGTATAGCTGGCGTGGCATATGTAACTGCGCAACCAAAATGAAGCCCACCCTCGACCATTGGCGTCCCCATGAGATCTATTGGTGGACAGGGCCGGACGGTAGTCGCATCCTGCTGAAGTGGTATTCCAACTACAAGAGAGTTGGGGGATATAAGCCCGGAACCTATTTGGAATTGGACACCGCAGAACTGGGAAAAGATATTCCGTTGCTGCAAGATCCAGAGTTTCGCGCGCGTTATCCATACCGCATCTTCGGCATCTTCGGCGAAGGCGGAGACAACCTGACCACGATGAACGATCACATCGTCCAATTGGCGAAAAGTCTCACTCGGCCGGATCGCGAAGCAATTGTCTCCAACGAAGAAGACTTCTTCCGCGACTTTGAATCGACGTATGGGGCCCAGTTGCCAAGCTACCAGGGCAGCTTTGGAAACGAGTGGGATATGTACTCTGCTTCGATGCAGGAGGTCTCCTCGAGCGTTCGCAGAGCCACCGAGGAACTGCGTTCCGCGGAAGCACTCGAAACCCTGGTGAGCCTCAAGCAACCGGCATTCCCGGAGCAATTCCAAGTGGCGCGCGATCAAGCATGGGCGGACTTCGGGCTCTTCTGGGAGCACGACTGGACTGCCGACAGTCATGTTCTCCCTCGCTCTGTTCGCCGCGATTGGCAGCGCAGTGTTGCGCATCGCATTACCTCTTATGTCGACAACCTAACTGAGGCGTCCCGCAGGGCACTTGGCGGCATGATTGCGCGCAATGGCGTGGCGCCTCGGTACTTCGTTTTCAACCCATTGAACTGGGTGCGCACCGATGCGGCAGACCTACCATATGCCGGCTCAGAAGATATACATGTCGTCGATATCACTACCGGCAAGACAGTGCCGCACCAGTTTATCGATGCGGCAGCTGAGGATGGATCGCATCGGCGGACGCTTCGAATTCTTGCCTCGGAGGTTCCTTCGGTTGGCTACAAAGTTTATGAAGTTGATCCGGGAAAGAACGGTAGGGTTCAGGAGTCATTGAAGAGCAAAGACGGGGTAATTGAGAATGCAGACTACCGGATTCGAGTGAATGAGCGGGGTGCAATCGAAAGCATTGTGAGTAAAAAGACGGGTGGGCAGGAACTGGTTGCAACCATCGATGGACGCACAGTCAACGACCTGGGCCCAGGAACGGGGACACTCAAGGTGATGAACGCGGGACCCGTGTCTGTCACCCTTGAGGCGCAAGCCAACGGACCCGTCGCACACACAACCCAAGTCACCCTTTTTAACCACCTCGATCGCATCGCCATTCGCAATGAGATTACGGCAAACTTTTCGGATGTGAAAACTTGGGCATTCGGTTTCGCGGTACAATCTCCTGACGTGTGGCATGAAGAGATCGGAGCAATCAATCACGCGCGATTGCAACCTGAAGGCGACTATGCCCCAAAATATTCGCGCCTGGATTGGCTGACGCTCAACCATTATGTTTTCATGGCCGGGAAAGATGGAATCGGCATTACCCTGTCGAACTCGGACGATGCTTTCATGAAGCTCGGACACAGTACAATCGCAAACGGTATCTCAGAACTTGACACCACGACGCCGCAGATCTCAGTGCTTGCAGGAGGTCAGGTAGATGGGCCGAGCCTTGGCATTGTGGATCAGGGCGGAGACAAGTATTTCTTGCAGCGTTTTGCTCTCCATGCAACAAGGAACGGTTCCGCTGCGAACTCGATGAGGCTATCGCTGGAAGATCAGAACCCCTTTGTAACCGGATTGGTTACTGGCGGAGACGCCTATCCTGAAACCTCGTTCTCTTTGATGTCGAGTACGAATCCCGACGTTCTGCTTTGGGCCTTGAAGCCTTCCGAGGACGGTATCGATCACGGCATCATTACAAGATTCTGGAATCTCAGCGAGACCGCGAATGATTTCTCGATCCAGATGAACGGTGGAATTGCGACAGCGTCAGAGATCACTCATATCGAGACGAACCCTGCACCGGTCGCATTGACAGCCGCGAGTCTGAAAGCGAATGCAAAGCCCTGGCAACTTCGTTCCTTTTCACTATTGCCAGCGGCGAAGTGAACTAATTCCAGGAAGAAACTCATAGCGGAGAAGGGCGAACAATGGCGATCAACATCACGGAGAAAGCGCCACAGTCCCCGCCGGGATTCAAGCGTGTCCTTAGCTTCTGGGACTTGATGTTCTACGGCATCGTGATTATTCAGCCGACAGCGCCACTTCCATCGTTCGGTATCGTTAACTCAGTTTCGCGCGGACATGCGGTAAGCGCAATCCTGCTTGCGATGGTTGCGATGATCCTGACGGCGTATAGCTACGGAAAGATGGCTCGCGCTTATCCGACCGCGGGTTCAGCCTACACTTTCGTTGGCAGAGAGTTGCATCCCAATCTCGGCCTGCTAACGGGTTGGAGTATCGCACTTGATTATGTGCTCAATCCCACAATCGGCGTGATCTGGTGCAGCAAGGCAGCCATCAACATTGTGCCTCTGCCGTTCATTGTCTGGGCAGGTTTCTTTGCTGTTGCCTTTGGTTTTGTCAATCTCATGGGCATCCGCATGAATGCGCGCACAAACACCTTTCTGACCATCGGCATATTTACGGTGCTGATCGCATTTTTTGTGGCGGGAGCATCTTATCTGTTTCACCTTGGCGGAGTATCAGCATTCTTTTCATCGCTGCCGTTCTACAATCCATCGACATTTGCTTGGAATCGCTTGCGAGCGGGCACGTCAATCGCGGTGTTGACGTATATGGGCTTCGACAGCATCAGCACGCTTTCGGAGGACGTGAAGGACCCGCAGCGCAATATCATGCTGGCTACTGTGTCACTTTGCCTCTTCACTGGAGTGTTGGGCGGTCTCGAGGTCTACGCCGGCCAGCTGATATGGCCCGACTTCAACACGTACCCCGATCTCGACACGGCCTTCGTGTCAGTTGCGGGCCGCGCTGCGGGCCCGTGGATGTTCTACACAATGAACTTCACTCTGTTGATTGCGACGGTCGGCTCGAGCATTGGTGCCCAGCTCGGAGCGGTTCGCCTGTTATATGCGATGGGGCGCGACAATGTTATTTCCAGGCGATTCTTCGGTGTGCTGGAACCCCTGCGCAATACGCCGCGTAACAATATCCTCCTCACCAGCACGCTCATGCTGGTAGGAGCAATCTTCTTGAGTTATCAACTCGGCGCAGAACTGCTGAACTATGGAGCCTTCGTGGCTTTTATGGGCGTCAACCTATCTTCGGCCAAACGATCTCTCCTCGTGGATGTGAGCCGGAGTGTAATTACGAAGGCAATTACCGTAGCGGTACCCTTTGCTGGCTTTCTGGTTTGCCTTTATATTTGGTGGAGTCTAAGTCCAATGGCAAAAATTGCGGGCACAGCGTGGCTGATTATCGGTTTCGCGTACTGCACAATCCGCACGAACATGTTCAGGATTCGACTGGAATTAGTTAGTTCACCCGATCAGGATTGAAGAGGGCATCATGAGCAACGACCAAGAGCTCGCTGGCGCAATCGATATAGGTGGAACCAAGGTTGCAGTTGGTTTGGTCGGAAAAGACGGCAACGCCGTGTCGCGACGGAGTATTCCAACGCGAGATTTGGCAGATGGAAATATCGCGGTTGCTGCAATCGAATCGAGCCTGAAGGATTGCATCCGGGAAACAGGAGTTACACCCGTCGGCATAGGCATCAGTTGCACGGGACCAGTGGACCCAATTTCCGGCGAGATAGGCAAGGTTGCAAACTTGCCCGGCTGGCAGGGCTGTCGCATAGTAGAAGAAATCGCGAATCGAATCGGAATTCAAACAGCGATGGAGAATGACGCCGATTCCGCGGCCTTGGCGGAAGCTACCTGGGGTAGCGGGCGCGGTGTCGAGCGATTCCTTTACATCACTCTCAGTACTGGAATTGGCGGAGGGTTTCTGATTGGAGGAAGTGTCTATCGCGGTGTTGGCGGGTCCCACCCGGAAATGGGCCATCACACCATGGATCCGAGTGGACCCGATTGCTATTGCGGCGCGAAGGGATGCTGGGAGAGTTTGGCCTCTGGAAATGCTTTGCGCGATTGGTTTCTGGAAAATGATCTCGAGCGCCGGTTTTCATTGGAAACTCTGGATGCGCGGATCATCTTTGACCTCTATCGTTCCGGTGATCCTTTCGCAGAAAAAGCGGTTAAGCGTCTCACCTTTTACGTTGCTCTCGGCCTCGCAAACCTGACAACGATCCTGGTGCCCGATGTAATTGCACTTGGAGGCGGCTTGATTCGTGGATCAGATTTGTTTTTGGATCGAGCTGTACAAATGTTCAGGGCAAGATGCGGGGAAGTTCCAGTGGAAAAGGCTTTGGTTAGAACGGCAGTGCTTGAAGAGAATCTGGATCTTGCTGGAGCAGCCGCAGTCTGGTTTCGTTCGCCAAAGCAGAGGATTGACGCATAGCTCAAGGATCGAAACTGCAGCGGTATACTCCTTACCACTCATAAATTCGCCGTTCTTCTCAATCGGAAAAGTTGAGTAGGGGCTTGATCCACTACGGTGCTGGTCCGAAGGCCGCACCGTAAAGGACAACTAACACGAAGCTCGGCATGAAGACCCGAAGTCGCGGCTTGGCTTATTTCAAACCGCGAAATGCGGTTGCTGCAGGGGTGCTACAGGAGAGTAAATGAACGGATTGCAACTATCTCGGCGCAGGATGTTGCTTGGTACAGGGGTTTCGCTCGCTTCCCGTGCATTCGACCCATTTGCTGATGCTGCTATGACTGATGTTGGATCGCAGAGTGGCGGTGGAACCAATGACTCTGCGCAGATATCAGCTTCAAGTTGGACGATCGGCAACGATCAAGTGGAGCGAAGGATTCGGTATGATCCGTCACGCGGTCTCTTCACGGAGGGGCTCACCGACCTCAATACCGGCACGAGGTTGATTCATACAGGCGACGCGGATGATAAGCCGTCGCCGGAGTTCTCGTTCGTGTGCGATGGCCAGCACTATTGGGGTTCAAGTTCCAGGTTAGTGCTTGTGAGTGCAGATGAGTGGAAACTGCCAAAAGGACGTCAGCTAACGATACTCCTCCGAAGCACAAAAATCCCACTCGAAGTCAATGTCTGCTACGCGGTCTACGATGGGCACCCGGCGGTGCGGAAGTGGCTGACGATCAGGAATACCGGATCTGCAACCATGCTTCTAACGCACTTGAATATTGAGGCGATCGCGCCTTCATTTGGTCCCTCGCATGAGATGTTCCTGAATGCGCAGTATGGCAGTGTACCCAGGGAAATGTTCTATACGGGGCGGTCGGAGGATGCAGGCCTGCTGATTTCCGACGGCCGGACTGGAGGTGGATTGGCCATTCTCAGTGAGGTACCCGGCTATATGAAGCGAACCGAGATTGACGGGTTTTACGATCCGGAGCGGATTCACATCGATGTACTCTACGACACCGACCTCATGCCGTTCAGCAGGTTGCTGGTTCCTGGGGAAAGTTTCAAGACGGCAGCAGTGTCTCTCCTGATGTATCGCAATGGAGATCGATTCAACGATCCTCAGTGGGTGTTGCCGTCCTTTACTTAAAAGATTTTGCAACGAAAAAACACCGTGAAAGGCGCGCCGTGGATTTACAACACATGGAATCCATTCAAACGAGATATCAACGGTGCCACATGTCCCCAACTCATCGGGATTGCGGGCCGCATGGGGATGGACGTCTTCACCATCGATGATGGCTGGCAGAAGGAATATGGCGAGAATGAAGTAAATCTCGCCGCGTTTCCTGGCGGTTTGGAACCGATTCGCAAAGCGATTGAAGCGGAGGGTATGCGTTTAGGACTCTGGATTCCGTTGGCAGCGGTCGGATCCAAATCCGATGCCTGTCTGCACCACCCGGAATGGATCCAATTGGATCAATCGGGAGCAAAGAAGACTACGTCCACAGCGGGCGGAGATTCGACCGTCATGTGTCTTGCCAGCGCCTTCAGCGACAATGCGGCGGCACGTATCAACGATGCGATCGAAAAGTTCCATCTTGCCTATGTAAAGCTTGACCTGACCACCATTTTCAATGCCTACGGCGAGGCCCCAGGGTGCTGGGCGACGGGACACAAACACCGCGACTGGAGCGAATCCCTGGGCATGATCTATGAGGGCATCAGCCACGTCACGAGTATTGTCTATCAGGCGCATCCCGATGTGCTTCTCGATTTGACGTTTGAGTTATGGGGGCAGAAGCACGTAATTGACGCGGGTCTCCTTGCTGCGGGCGATCTGGATTGGATGAGTAACGTAGGTGACTCCACGCCCGACTCAGCGGGCCCCATCCAAGCGCGCACACTCCTGTATCATCGAGCAGTTTCAATGCCTGTAGAAAGCATGTTGATCGGTAATCTTCAGGCGGACATTCCAAATCCACTGGAGGTGTTTGCAACTGCAATTGGGTCCGCGCCTTTGCTTCTTGGCGATTTGCGCAAGCTAAGTGCGGAGTACGTTGAGTGGTATCGGACGCATATTTCCTGGTTCAAGAGGCTTCGGCAGCAAGCAAGAATTGACGAGAGTTTCTTTCCATTGGGGAATTGGCGGCAGCCGAATGTCGCCGACTGGGATGGATTCGCGCGAGTATCGCGATCTGGCAGTGGGTTGATTGCAATTTTCCGAAACAAAGCCAATTCACCCGTGGCCAAGATTCAGTTGCCGCTCATGCCGTCAGGATCATTCAAGATACGTTCCGTGGTCACCAATAACAATCTGGGTGATGTCACCACGGATCAGTTGAAGGATGGGGTTGAAATTCATTTCACAGAATCAAGCCCGGTCGAGATTCTCGAAGTGACGGCTCTCAACTGAGCATGCAAACCACCACCAACCGAGCTGATTCGATTTGAATCCGGCATTGTTTTGAGATGTGAATGAAGTTGGCCGAAGCATGTTTGAGGGTCGCAAATTGTGAACAGTTCGAGATATGTCTGTTCTTCATCCCGGACCAAAGCCATTAGGTGGGTTGCTGCAGCATTGCTGTTTGTGATCATTGCGCGAAACCATAGCAGTGCTCAGGATTTGCGTGCAGGAAGTGATTTTGCGGCGAATGGCTGCTACGCCCGTTTGGTTGGCGATCAGTTGACGATTGGGAACTCGCACATTCGCCGAATATGGCGGATCACAGACGGACAGTTGTTTGCTCTTTCTCTGTTCGATCTGGATCGTCAGACTGAATGGATTGGCGAACCTCCCAAACTTCCTTCGCCGGAGCCGCCACGATGGATCGGTGAGGCTGGATTCACTCTTCGGGGTGGCAGCGGAAGATTCGGACTCACCGAGGCAGAATCATTACGGATCGAGTTGGAAGAAATTACCGCAAACGGAAGGACTCTTTTTGAGTTCCAAGTCTTTCCGGAGGCCTCGGGCATTCGAGTGTGGCTTGAAGAGCAAGACAGCGAAGCTAACTCCACAGAGGTTCAACCGGCAAGCACCTCAAGCGCCCGCCCGCCGCTGATGCGTTGGAGCACCTTCGGATAGCGCAGCCCCACATTCGCCTTTCGCAGGTGATCCTGAAAGATCAAACCGATGTGCGCGATGAGTTGGTTTTCGAAAATGAGTGGCTGCTGCAACCGAACGAATCCGAGTTGAAGCTACAGGGAAATGTCTTCTTTGTGGAAAACACTCTTTCGGGGGATGGCCTCTTGTTTCTGAAGGAGGCGCCGCAACCTGAGATGCGCCCATTGCAGACCGAATTCGATTGCTGGGTGTCGGGCTCTCCCATGGCAATATCGAAGAATGCCAGCCGCCATCCCCAACCGTTCTTCGATGTTTCGTTTTACGGAAACGGCTTCTCTAAGGCGGGTAAGGGGTATCCCTTCGTACTCATTGCCTATCAGGGAGGGCGGACAGGCAGGATTGCCGCGATGCAGCGCTATCAAAGGCAGATCCGCGAGTTCGTTCCAGGGCGCGATGGACAACTGGTCAGCAATACCTGGGGAGATCGATCGTCAGACAGCAAACTAAGCGAGGCTTTCATTCACAACGAGATTGATGCCGGCAAGAAACTTGGAGTCGACATTGTCGAGGTGGATGAAGGGTGGCAGTCGGGGAAGGCCATGGGGATGACTGCCCGCGGTGGTGTTTGGAATGGTTACTGGGAGAACGACCCAAGCTTCTGGATGCCAAATTCTCAGCGCTTTCCCCACGGGCTCTCAGGCTTGTCAGACTATGCGCACCACGCAGGCGTTCGGCTCGGTTTGTGGTTTGCGCCTGACTCCTACCATGACTTCGTGAACTGGCGAAGGGACGCAGAGCGATTGCTTTCATGGAGCAATGAAGATCATATTGATGCATTCAAGCTGGATTCGGTAAAGATCCAATCGAAGAAGGGTGAGGCAAACTACCACGCGCTCGCCGATCGAGTATTGAAACAATCCTCTGGAAGAGTTTTGCTTGATTTGGATGTAACAGCGGAGACGCGCCAGGGATATTTCGGCAACATAGCGGCGGGTCCACTGTTTGTTGAGAATCGTTATACAGACGTGCACCGTTACTGACCGCATCAGACGTTGCGCAATTTCTGGAAGTTGCCTCAGTATGTTGACCCGCTCCGCCTGCGCATGGAGTTTCTGAATTCGGAGCGCAATTCAGAACTCTACCCAAATGATCCACTCGCGCCAGCACGCTATCAACCAAGCTACCTGTTTGCCATCACAATGTTTGGCGACCCTCTCGCTTGGTTTGAGAATACGGGGCTGTCCTCCAGGTTTGTTGTTGACGCATCTCCGATCATTTCCAGTTGGAAAGAAGAGCGGGAGGCTATCTATCGCGGGACAATCCTGCCAATCGGGGAAGTGCCAGACGGTGTTTCCTGGACTGGCTTTGCTTCAGTAGCCGATGGCCAGCGGGGAGGATACTTACTCGCGTTCCGAGAATTGAACGCGCACTCAACTTGGACAGTGCCCCCATCTATCTTCGAAGCGGGCAACTATCACAAACAGATTCTCGGCGGGGAAGGGAAGGTCACTCAAACTTCGGATACCTTCCTTGTGGACATTCAGAAGCCGCTGGGCTTTGTGTGGGCTCGTTTGGACATTGCCCATTAACGCCGACAGAGGAGAAAGCAATGAAGCCCTTCAGGAGTCTCCTTCTACGATGCACTCAATGAGCGCCTGGCGAAGCTTGCCCTGAAGCAACTTCTTCAGAGGCTGACCAGAAGTCTTCAATTTCCTCAAGCGACTTGTTCTTTGTTTCAGGGACATAGAAATAGGTGAAGATCGCCTGGCAGAGTGCCATCGAAGCCAGAAACCCGAAAGTTATCGCTTTGCCTATCTGGTGAAATGCAAAAGGGAAGACGAGCACCACGACTGCATTAGCGACCCACTGCAGCAGGACTGGGACGGTCATAGCTAATCCGCGGACATCGTTGGGAAAGATCTCTGGCACCAACGTCCAAAAGACCGGACCTACGCATGCCGAAAAGAACGCGAGGTATGTGAGGATCATTACCAGCACGATCGGACCGTGAAACTGATTTGTTTGAGCCGCAACTAGAAGGCCCGTGAGCGTGCCTGCCATGCCCAGAGAACCGACGATATACAAAGGCTTTCGGCCATAACGGTCGATGACTCCAAAGGCGACTATTGTAAAGACAAATTCAGTTAGTCCTACGAGGAATGTCGATAGCAAGGCGCCGTCTATTTTCCAGCCAGCTGACTGAAAGATCGATGGCGCATAGTCCACGATTGTGTTGACTCCGGAAACATGAATCAGGATCGCGAGACACGCACTAACCGCGAGCGCGCGGCGCACGCCGGGTCTCCCCAGGCGTCTCCGAAGGTGCGCCTCATTTTTCACGCTCGAAGAGATTTCGGCAATCTCTGCCCGAGCAGTTGCTGCGTTGGTAATCCGTTCGAGAATGGAGAAAGCCTCGTTCATTTTGCCCACTCTTACCAGAAAGCGGGGCGTCTCCGGAGCGATTGAAATGAGGATGAGAAAGAGTGCCGACGGGCCAACACCACTCAGGAACATCCATCGCCAGTTATCCGGACCGGTGTTGCGAAGGAGGTAGTTAATACAGTAGGAGATAAGGATTCCAGTGATTATGGACATTTGATAAAACGTTCCCATGCGACCGCGGATCGATGCTGGAGAGACCTCCGCTACATACATGGGGGAGAGCAGAGAAACTCCTCCAACTGCGAGGCCACCGAGAAAGCGAGCGCATACAAATGTCAAGAAGCTGGGCGCCAAGGCGGTTGCCGCCGAAGTGGCTGCGAACAGCAATGCAACCCACACCAGGATTCGTTTGCGACCGTATCGGTCGGTCAGTTTTCCAGCCAGGAATGATCCCAGCACGCAACCGAAGAGTAGGGAACTGAAAGCGAATCCGAGGCTGATGTCACTGAGATCGAACCTGCGCATCAGGAATGGGCCGGCGCCGGTGATGATTGCGATGTCAAAGCCAAACAGCAAGCCGCCAAGGGCTGCGGTGCATGCCAGGAAGGTCACATATTGGAGATTAAGTTTTGCCGTCATGGGGATTGAAAGCGGTCTAATCGTCGCAGCTTGTCGTGTTGCGAGTCTACTCGAAAAATGAGTAATAGTGATCGAATTTTGTCGAGGTGTTGCGAAGCAGAAGCAACAAGCTGAAACTCATGCTGCGGGCGGGGTCGCGGCTTGAAGTCCAAACAATCCGATATCTATTATTCCGCGAGGCAAGCTCTGGGCCCGCGACCATAGGCTTGTACAAAGACCTTGTAAAACTGAGCGTAGCTTCCGAAACCAGCAGCATAGACAGCCTCTGCGAGGTTCTTTTGGGTAGGTTGCCTGTACTCATCCCAGAAGCGGGACAAGCGCAACGAGTTTCGGTACCGGGTCAGGCTGACACCAACCTGGCGATGAAAAAGTCTGCTCAAGTGCGACTCGCTCACGCCGCATGCCTTGGCCAATCGCGCGAGGTCGTGTGGCCAGTCTCCACCGCTCAACAACTTGATCGCCCGATCGACGGATGGATGCAGAAGTACGGCATTGCCGAGCACCTGACCCGTTTGCTGAGTGCGCCAGCAAAGCAGTAAAAGATGGTGGAGTCCTGCATTCAGTCCATCTGGATCTCCGTGTTCAAAAGTGAACTCTGGCTTCACTCCAAATCCGGCTTCACGATTCAGCAAGTCTGCATCCATGGCCCCTTGCATAAGGGAATCCATGATCCTGCGAATAAGGTCGAATGAATCAGGTTTCAGTAGCATGTTCAGAATGCCACTGGGTGCGTAATGAGTCTCTTTCAGACCCGCGTATGCAGTGGTCCGGCACGATCTGGCGATTAACGAAGGTTTGAAGACTACGACGTAGTTCTGCGCATCGTCAGAACGATCGATCAACTGATGCTCCTGTTCGGGAAAGAGCCAAAGAAGAGTCCTTGGATGGAACGTGTAACGTCTCCCACCTACGACGTATGTGATTGTCCCCTTGACCACCAGATTCAGTTCAAGTTCAACATGATGATGGCTCTTCAGCCGGGGCGGATTTCGGATGGACTCGGCGAGATATAGAAACCCATCATACCCCTTACTCAGTTTGAGGTTTTCCAGCATAGGAACAAAATACGATAAGTTTTCAGCATTTGTCGAGAAGACTTTCAAATTGCCTGGAAGGTACGTTTTAGGAACCTGGTTGGTGCTTCGTGGGCGCTTCACTGAAATCACGGAAGTTTGGAACGCTCCCTGATGGACAGGTCGTGGAGGCGTGGTCTCTACTTGGTGCCCGCGGACTTGAGTTGGAGGCAATAACTTATGGCGGAGTCGTGACACGACTGCTGGCGCCGGGGCGGGCCGGAAAACTAACCGACGTAGTTCTGGGGTTCAATGCTCTTGAGGACTATTTGTCTGGCAATGCATATTTTGGGGCAATCATTGGCCGGGTCGCGGGTCGCATCGCGGATGCGAAAGTCCTACTCGATGGGATGACATACAACCTGTTCCGCAACGATCCTCCTAACCACCTTCACGGTGGATGGCAAGGCTTTGACAAGAAGGTATGGAAGGCGTCGCCGGTGAAAAGGCCGGATGGAGCGCCGAGCCTCCGCCTTAGTGCGTGCAGCCCTGACGGCGAAGAAGGGTATCCGGGCACCGTGCAGGTAGACGTGACTTACACGGTTACCAGCGAGAACGTCTTCCACATTGAAACAAATGCGATCGCCGATCGCGCCACGCCATTTTCCCTGACGCATCACTCCTACTTCAATTTGGCTGGAGAGGCTGCGGAAACGGTGGAGGAGCATGAACTCCAGGTCTATGCCGATAAGTTTGTTCCCGTGAGTGCAGACCTGACGCCTATGGGCAGAGCGGAAACTGTGACGGGCGAAAGCAACGATTTTCGAATCTCTCGCCGCCTTGGTTCAGCCATCCCGGGATTGTTTCAGCGTCACGGAGATTTGTACCGTCTCCAACCTCCTGCCACAAATGCGAACAGACGTGCACTTGTGTCTGCCGCCCGCCTAGTCCATCGCGAGAGCGGGCGGGTGCTGGAGGTATCAACCACAGAAGAGTACATGCAACTCTACACCGGCTCCGCTCTTGATGGTTCGATGATCGGCAAATTAGGAACCCGATATTGCAAGCACGCGGGAATATGCTTTGAGTGCCAAGGCTATCCAGACGGTGCAAATGCGCCTCAAATGGGAAACATAATTCTGAATGCCGGGGAGAAGCTAAGCCAGACTACGGCTTATGCGTTTTCCACCATGGGATAAAAATTGTTCAGTCGAACTCCGGAAGAAGTCTTTGGGGGGACAAATCACGATGAGCGTTGAAACGACGATCGATGTCCGCCCATCTCCAAAGCTTGACTACAGCCTGACCGGTGTCAATTCCAGCAAGGCTATTGAGATGGGTCTTGCAGAGGCGGACTGGTATCAATGCGCCGTTCCGCGCGCGACAATGCGGCGTTTCCTTGAGCGGCGGGATGGACCGGCAATCCGGGATACGATTCTGTGGCTTGCACTGATTGTCGCGAGTGGGTGGGCAACCTATCGTCTATGGGGCACCTGGTGGGCCGTTCTTGCCTATGCAGTGTACAGCGTTCTGTATGCATCAACGTCCGATTCGCGCTGGCATGAGGCCGGACACGGCACCGCCTTTAGAACGGATTGGATGAACAGTGTTCTGTATGAACTAGCGTCGTTCATGGTGATGCGTGAGTCAACAGTATGGAGGTGGAGTCACACCCGGCACCATAGCGACACCATCATTGTGGGCCGCGATCCTGAAATTGCAGTGCCGCGGCCACCTGATGTGAAGAAAATTGTCATGTCGTTCTTCAATCTTTCGAACTATCCGAAATATTTTAAACATATTCTTCTTCATTCGATTGGCAGTATGGCGCCTGAAGAAAAGATGTACATCCCCGCGTCCGAGTTCGAAAAGATATTCTTCAAGGCACGAGTCTACGTTGCTATCTACGCTTTGGTAATTGCCTTAGCGATTTACACACGCAGTTTGCTTCCTTTGATGTTCATTGGATTAACGAATCTGTTTGGCACGTGGTTGCTGGTGGTCTATGGCCTTACCCAACATGCGGGGCTGGCCGAAAATGTGCTGGACCATCGGCTGAACTGCAGAACCGTTTACATGAACAGGGTCCACCGTTTCCTCTACTGGAACATGAATTATCACATTGAGCACCACATGTTTCCCTTGGTGCCTTACCACGCCCTTCCGCAGTTACACGAGACTGTAAAGTTCGATTGCCCAACTCCGTATCCGAGTCTGGCATCCGCATGGCGAGAGATCATCCCTGCCGTTCTGCGACAGGTCAAAGATCCGGCGTATCACATCAAGCGTAGGCTACCCGAATGTCAGGTGCGGACTGTCGAAGGCACTCTTGAGAGCACGCCACTCAAGAGCCAAGATGGGTGGGTGGATGCCGGCGATTCAACGGCACTTGGCCCAGCCGATGTGATTCGCTTTGACTACGGAAAGAAGACTTTCGCTCTGTATCGCGACGCAGAGGGCACGCTGTTCGCGACGGATGGAATCTGCACACACGGCAATGTTCACTTGTCACAGGGACTGGTAAAAGGGAAGATCATCGAGTGTTCGAAACATAATGGGCGCTTCAATTTGATCGACGGGTCCCCTGCTCGTGTTCCCGTCTGCCGAGGGCTCGCCACTTATCCAGTAAAGGAAAGCAACGGCCGGGTGCACCTGAATGTTGACCGGGCAGCGGGGGCCGGAGCCCGTGCGCAGAAAACCTATCAGTTTCGAGTCGTCAGCAACCGCAACGTTGCAACGTTCATCAAGGAACTGATTCTTCAGCCTGCAGATCCCTCTGTTCAAATTGATTTCACCCCCGGAGACTACCTGCAAAT
>Ga0302140_10004016_pt1 | contig 18726 bp, 18 predicted proteins | sample I_Bog_E1_1_FD_202095 | JGI IMG/M metagenome (GOLD analysis project Ga0302140, IMG submission 202095) | Peat permafrost microbial communities from Stordalen Mire near Abisko, Sweden - I_Bog_E1_1 | ecosystem: Environmental > Terrestrial > Soil > Wetlands > Peat | place: Sweden: Abisko, Stordalen... | reverse complement strand
CATAATTTTGCTGGAAGTTTTTTGCTGCCATAAATTGGATCGCCCTCACATAAATAATTCCTTCGGGCAGGCTGTCTGTTTTTACTGTTTTTTGATAGTAGGCATGCTCGCCTTCGGTGATTAGCTTTACCGAGTCGGGATGAGTTTCAATCGCATTGTTTACTGTTGCCACTGCGTTATTATGCGCTTGCCCATTCGCCGCCTGGCTATTGAGGGACAGGATTGCAATCACTGCAAATAGTGTAAAGATTCTCATTGCTTAATATCAGTTTAGCGAATATAAGGCCAAAACAGACCAATCGACAATTAATTTCAGGTTTAGTGTCCCTGGTTTTTATTATTTAATTGGTTTTGGATACTTGTGTCGCGTCCTCATGTGTCGTTTCCGTATAAAACGGCCTGATAATTAAACGTGCACCGCCATTGTATGTTAAATAGCTGCCCACCCAATTGATAAACACGATCAGTTTGTTGCGAAAACCCAGCAAGGAGATCAAATGCACAAACATCCATATCATCCAGGCAAAAAATCCCTGGAACTTTAATTTTCCGAGATCGGCGACGGCTTTGTTGCGGCCGATGGTAGCCAGTGAGCCCTTATCGAAATACCTGAAGGGTACTGTTGGCTGGCCATTGATCAGTTGCAAAATTGTTTTGGCGGTATGGTTACCCATCTGTATGGCCACCTGGGCGACACCGGGATGGCCTTTCGGCGTTTCGTCAGTGATCATAGCGGCCACATCGCCGATAGCGAAGATATTTGAATAACCGGATACCCGGCAAACGTTGTCGGTTTTTATCCGGTTACCGCGCTGGATAAGGTCTTTGGAAATACCTTCAGGTACTACGCCCATAACCCCGGCCGACCAGATCACATTTTTGGTGGGGATGGTTTTACCGTCTTCAAATTTTATGGCAGTGCCATCATAACTTTCAACCTTTACGCCGGTGAGCACCTCGACGCCCATGCTTTTTAGAAATGCAGTTGCGCCATGGGATGCCTCATTGGACATTGAGCTTAACGTCCTATCCTGGACATCAACCAGGTAAACGCTCATATGGTCCTTTTCCAACTCGGGATAGTCCGACGTCAGAATATTGTTTCGAAGTTCGGCCAAAGCGCCCGCCAACTCCACGCCGGTTGGCCCCGCACCAACCAAAACAAAATTAAGGTAGGGCTCTCGTTCCTGCCGGGTAGTCTTAAGCACCGATTCTTCGATGTTTTGCAGGATGAGTGAGCGTAGGTTAAGCGCCTCGGGGATCGATTTCATCGGCATGGCAAATTGCTCGATTTCTTTATTGCCAAAGAAATTCGTCGTTGAACCTGTGGCAATGACCAGGTAATCATAAGCAATTTCGCCTATGGTGGTATCGATGGTGTTCTTTTCAGCATTTACCCGGATTATTTCCGCGTTGCGAAAGCGAAAGTTTTTCTGCCCGGCAAAGTTTTTTCGCAATGAAAAGGCAATGGAATCGGGCTCTAGGCTGCCTGTGGCCACCTGGTAAAGCAAAGGTTGAAAAGTATGATAATTGTGCTTATCGATCATCAACACATCAACCGGTTGGTCCTTCAGTTTTTTGGCCACCTGCAGGCCGCCGAAGCCGCCGCCCGCCACTATTATTTTTGGAAATTTGGATTTGTCATTTGCTTCCATATAGCTGGTTTTTTAAGCATCCTTGTATCAAAACAAAAAAGGCCCCAAATGTTCTTTGGGGCCTTTGCATATTTTTTTTGAATTTTTATTTCAGGTCTTTCTTCCCAAAGTCGATTATTACCGGCGTGGCTACGCAGATGGATGAGTATGTACCAAAACATACTCCGATCAGCAACGCGAACGAGAAGCCGCGGATAACATCGCCGCCGAATATAAATAACACCAATAAGATCAATAAAACCGTTAATGCGGTGATAACCGTACGACTAAGCGTATTGTTGATGGCGTTATTGATAACTGTTTTCGGGTCATCAGTTTTAGCATGGTGGAGGCTAAGGAACTCGCGGATACGGTCGAATACCACCACCGTGTCATTAATGGAGTAACCGATAACCGTCAGGATGGCCGCGATAAACGACTGGTCGATATCCAGCGAGAATGGCAAAACATCCTTGAATATAGAAAAGAATGCCAGTACCATCAATGCATCATGCGCCGTGGCTATCATCGCACCCAAACTGAACTGCCATTTGCGGAAACGGATGAAAATATAGGTGGAAATGATGATGATGGCAAAAATTACTGTCAAAGCCGCCGATTTTTTTAATCCAATCGCAATGGTAGGGTTCACCTTCTGAGAATTCAAAATGCTGGACGCGGTAATATGCGTTGCCGGCGTTGAGTCCATCAGCCTGATCAACTCGGCCTGTACCCTGGCATCCGTATTATCGGATGCGTCATTAATCAAATATTTGGTAGTGATGCTTACGTCGGGGCCAAAGGTTTTTATTTCACTGCCTTCGCCAAAAGGAGTTTTCGCAATGATCTTTCGAACATCTTCGACACCCACGTTTTTGTTATCAAAGCGAACGACATAAGTCCGGCCGCCCACAAAGTCAACACCATAGTTAAAGCCCTGCGTAGCCATGGATATTAAACCTGCCACGATAAATGTGCCCGAGAAGATGTAGTATTTGAAACGGTTTTTTACAAATGCGTAATTGGCATTTTTAAAGGTATGCGAGCTCCATGGGTTTGAGAATTTGATGTCCCCGCCCTTGCCGATCATCCACTCCAAAATGATCCTTGAGATCAACAGCGAACAGAAAAGTGAAGTTATGATACCAATCATCAGCGTAACGGCAAAACCCTGGATTGGTCCCGTTCCAAATACAAAGAGGATCAAACCTGTAAGGAAGGTACTGATGTTAGAGTCGAGGATAGAGGATAAAGCGTGTTTGAAACCGTCGTTGATGGATATACGAAGCGATTTACCAAGGGATAGCTCCTCCCGCACCCGCTCATAAATAAGCACGTTGGCATCAACAGAAATACCCAGCGTAAGCACGATACCGGCAACACCAGGCATGGTTAATACAGCATGGATGCTGGCTAAAACACCCATCAAAAAGAAGATATTAATGATTACAGCAACAACTGCAACGGTACCACCACGGTTATAATAAGCAATCATGAAGATAAGCACCACCAGCAAACCAACCAGGGCCGAGGTAAAACCGGCATTGATAGCTTGTTTACCCAGGGACGGCCCAACTACCTCTTCGGCAAAAATGTGCGCGGGGGCCGGTAATCGCCCTGCTTTAAGCACGTTGGCCAAATCGCTTGCTTCTTCGGTTGTGAAACTGCCCGAAATAGATGAACTGCCACCCGGAATCGGTCCATCCACACGCGGCGCCGAATAAACATTGTCGTCCAATACGATGGCTATCGATTTTAAATTTTGAGGATCTGCGGATGCTTCGGTAGTGATCGTGTTCCATTGGTCAGCGCCTGCCGAGTTCATCATCATCCTTACTTCCGGCTGGCCTTTTTGATCCACATCGCCGAAGGCATCGGTTACTACGTCGCCCGTCAAGACCGCGCCATTGCCCGCGCCAACCAGCTTCATGGCATATAGCTCAAAAGTCTTGGTATCTTTTATCGGTTTTACCGACCAAAGAAATTTTATGTCCCGTGGCAAAGCGCCCTTTGCTTCGGGGCTCCGTAAGTACTGGTCAACCTTTAAGGTATCCTTCACTTCCGCGTGCCCAACAACAGGGCCGGGCTCATACTCCATCTGGCCGTTTTGGCTTTGGTAAACCATCGGTTTAAGTACCACGAACAGGGGATCTATCAGGTTAGCCGCATTTTTTTTGCCGAGCGATGAAGTATCGTTCGCTGCATTTTTTTGAACTTTGCTTAACAGTGCTAAAGCGCCGCCTTTTGATTTAGTGGTATCAGGCGCGGCTGTTAGCGGCTTGGCGTTTTGTTTATTGCCTGCACTATTTTGCACTTTACTTAACAATGCCAGGCCACCTTTGGACTTGCTGGTATCCGTTTTTACCGGAGTTGCCTTTGCAACAGACTTAGCAGTGGTATCCTTATTGGTCGACTTAAGCTTTGCAGCGATCAAGCTATTGACGTTACTCAGCAAGCCGAAGACCTCGCGGTTATCAAAAGTTTTATAGAACTCTAGCGTTGCCGTAGCCGATAACAATTTGCGCACCCGATCGGGTTCTTTAACACCCGGCAACTCAATTAATATGCGGTCGGTACCGCTTTGTAGTTGAATGTTGGGGTTCGTTACCCCAAATTGGTCGATACGGGTATTAAGGACAGTAAATTCTTGTTTTATTGCTGTGGTTGCCTCATCGTGCAGGTAGGTTTCCACCTGGCTGTTCGACGCATTGAATTTTATGCGGTCCTGGTTATCTTTTGTTGAAAAGATGGGAGCCAGCTTACCTTCCGGGTCCAGTTTCTCATATTCATTAACAAATAATGTAATATAGTCTGTTTGACTCTTGGTAGCATCCCTTGTAGCGGCAATTAAGGCCTGGTTAAAGGCTACGTCAGTATTATTGTTCGACAATTTGCGCACCAACTCGTTCAGCGATATCTGCATGGTTACGCTCATACCGCCTTCAAGGTCAAGCCCCAGGGCCAACTCTCTTTGTTTACAATACTGGTAACTGTGCCCTAATATTGGATATACCGGCTGCGTAGCCATTGAATCCAGGTAAGCCTTATATTCAGCTCTGTATTTAACTGTATCGCCCTTAGCGTAAGCGAGTGCGTTATCCTCAACCTTGTGGCTGAACCAGGTGAATGAAAGCTGGTATAAACACACTGCGGCCAACAGAAAAGCGAAAAATTTAACAACCCCTTTGCCTTGCATTTTGAATCAAAATATGTAATTAATTAGTTTATAAGCATTTTAAATAAGACGGCAAATCTAATAAAAATTCGTAAGCGCGAAATTTTTAATTGAAGTTAGTGTTTGGTGATCGGAGATTAGTGATTAAAGATTAGTTAAACGGTTGATTGAAAATATTTTACGTGGAACCCGAAAGAGATAAAAGCGGCTTTGAGGCCAATTACAGGCGATTAATTACGACCGCTCATAAGTTACGAACGAATAAGGGAACGCATTTTTATCATCGGCCGGATGATTTTCACATGATACTTCATTCCACTCGCTTTTGTTGATCTCCGGGAAAAAACTATCGCCTTCAAAAGTATGGTGAATGACGGTAAGGTAAATTCGATCGGTAAGATGAAGCGACAGTTTATAGATCTCGGCGCCGCCGACTATAAATACCTCATCCTCATCTAAACATAACGCTAACGCTGCTTCGACAGAGTTGACCACCTCGCAGCCCTCAATAGTAATCGGCTGTCGGGTAATAATGATGTTTCTGCGTTTGGGCAACGGCTTGCCGACTGAATCGAACGTTTTGCGGCCCATGATGACTGTATGGCCTGACGTGGTATTTTTAAAGTGCTTCAAATCATTCGGCATATGCCAAAGCAATTGGTTGTCCTTGCCAATAACGTGGTTTTCGGACATTGCGGCTATTTGGGAGACGATCATGGGCGGATACTAATAAGTTTACTGTCGATCCAGGCTTTTATCTTGTCAAAATCTAACTTACCCATGCTGGCAGCGATAGTGAAATCATATTTTTCGTCTTCACCCGCCGCGACATCCATATCATGATCAAGCAAAATTAGACGAAGCAAAAAAAAGGCTATACGCTTATTCCCATCCAGGAAGGGGTGATTAATCACCATGCTCTCAAAAATTGCGGCGGCTTTGCCTGTCGGTGTTGGATATAAATCTTGCTGATCAAAAGTCATGAACGGCCTTGCCAGCGCTGAAAGCAACAAACCATCATCTCTTATACCGTCAGATCCTCCGTACTTTTTAATAAGCGCAGTATGATATACTAATACCTCTTCTAGCAGAATCATTTAGCAAGTCTCTCAAAAAGTTTATCATCTTCGGAAAGTATTTTTTTGAAATTCTTATATCGCTTTGCGCTAATCGGCGTATGATAGGTTCCCTGTTTAATAAATTCCAATATTTCAGGCAAGAACTCATCAGCCGTATCCTTCAAAGCCCGTTGTATCTCGGTTTTTACCTCTATTGTTGTCATACACAAAAATACTGAAATTTTACTATCCTGTCAAACCGCCACAGCAGCTTTAATATGCGGCCATGGATTATAATTCTCCAGTGTAAAATCCTCGTACTTAAAGCCGAAGATATCTTTCACGTCCGGGTTGATCTTCATAGTAGGTAAAGGCCGCGGCTCACGGATGAGCTGAAGGGCGGCTTGTTCAAGGTGGTTGTTATATAAGTGCGCATCGCCAAAGGTGTGCACAAAATCGCCGTAGTCCAGGCCGCATACCTGTGCCATCATCATGGTAAGTAAAGCATAAGATGCAATATTAAAGGGCACACCCAAAAAGATATCCGCGCTCCGTTGATAAAGTTGGCACGACAACTTACCTTTTAATTCCCCCTTCAGGGGGTTAGGGGGTTCTACATAAAACTGGAACAAACTATGGCAGGGGGGGAGTGCCATCTGGTTTACATCAGCCACATTCCATGCCGAAACGATCATCCGGCGTGAATCAGGATTGTTTTTAATTTGGTTTACCACCTGGCTGATCTGGTCGATATGGCCGCCATCGGGCTTGGGCCACGAACGCCACTGGTAGCCATAAACAGGCCCCAGGTTGCCTTCGGCATCCGCCCATTCATCCCAGATGCGCACACCGTTATCTTTAAGGTATTTGATATTTGTATCTCCGGTTAAAAACCAAATCAGCTCATGGATAATCGACTTTAAATGCAGTTTTTTGGTGGTGACCATCGGGAAGCCGTCCTGCAGGTTAAAGCGCATCTGGTAGCCAAACACGCTGAGTGTACCCGTGCCCGTACGGTCGTGCTTTTGCGCGCCGGTCTTCATCACATGGTCCATCAGGTCGAGATATTGCTTCATGTTAGTTGGAAAAGTTGTAAGGGTTTTAAGATGTTGTAATGGTTGGTTGGCCGTTACAACGTTTTTCACCTTATCAATTGCAAATAAAAATAATCTATTTTTGGAATCCTACGGTTGTTTAAAAATACCTGCCGTGTTAATCGTTTATGATCATTTTTCCAAATGCCAAAATCAATATCGGGCTTAACGTAATCAACCGTCGTGAAGATGGCTACCACAACCTGGAGACGATCTTTTATCCTATCAAAATTAATGATGTACTGGAAGTGATCGAGGCAAATGAATTAAGCTTTGAATCGGCCGGGTTGGAAATACCCGGCAGGATGGAAGATAATCTATGCGTGAAGGGTTATCATTTGCTTAAAAAGGACTTCGATCTGCCGCCGGTGAAGATGTTTTTATATAAACGTATCCCGATAGGCGCGGGGCTGGGCGGCGGTTCGGCGGATGCAGCGTTTTTTATCCGTTTATTAAATCAAAAATTTAATCTCGGGATGAACGACGAACAAATTACCGGCTATGCCCGGCAGCTTGGCGCCGACTGTGCGTTTTTTATTAAAAACAAATCGGTTTTTGCTCAAGGTATTGGGGATGAACTGGAACCGATAGCGCTTGACCTATCCCAATATACCATCGCGCTTGTAATGCCGCCGGTACACGTTTCCACAGCCGAAGCGTATCGCGGGGTAAAACCCGCCTCGCCTGAACGATCTTTAAAAGAATTGATTCAATTGCCAGTTGCCGAATGGAAGAATAATATCAAAAATGATTTCGAATTATCGGTCTTTAAAAATCATCCGGCCATAAGAGGGGTGAAGGCTGCACTTTATGAAGCCGGCGCCATTTACGCCAGCATGAGCGGGAGCGGGGCTTCGATATTTGGGATATTTGAGGAAAAGCCCGCTTTGGAAATTTCGGAATTCGGATGTTCGATTTCGGATTTTTTTATTTTGTGAGAGTTTGAATGTGGAAGTCGGAATGCCGAATTCGGAATTGAAAAAGAAAATTCCGCAATCCACATTACGACTTCCGAATTTAAAATCCGAAATCGAATAGCCGAAACCATCTCTTGAGCGAAGCGAAAAATTCGAAATCAAATCACACACCCGCATCCTCACTCACCCCACGCCCAATTCCTTCAGCCCAATCGGTCTCGCCCCAGCCTTTGGCAACTGCGGTTAATAAGCGGTTGTGTACGGCTGTTGCTATAGGCATTGGTGCTTGGGATTGCTGAGATAATTTAAAGGCCAGGCGCGCGTCCTTATAGCCCAATTTCGACTTAAAGCCGACCGGTTGATATTGCTTGTTGGCGATGGCTTTGCCATAGTTTTGAAAAATGGGTGTGTTGAATAGGGTAGAGCCGAAGAATTCAGAAACTTTCGCACGGTCGAGTCCGTTTTTTTCCGCGAGGGTAAAGGCCTCGGCCATCATCTCCAGCGAGGCCATGATCATAAAGTTGCCTGCTATTTTTACCACGTTGGCGCCACCCGCCGATTCACCAAAATCAATAATGCCCTGGCCGAGGTTTTCCAGGATGGGCCGGGCTTTATCTTTTGATGCCTGATCTCCCGAAATACATATCCACAACTTTTTCGCCGCCGCTGCTTCCGGCCGGCCAAACACCGGCGCCGCCAGGTAACTGCTTCCGGCGTCCTGGTGTTTGGCTGAAAGGAGCTGTGCAGTATCCGGAGAAATGGTGCTCATCGAAATGTGCACCGCGCCTTTGGGTAGTGTTTTTAAAATCCCGTCATCGCCCAAAACAGCCCCCTTCACCACGTCATCTTCCGATAGCATGGTGATGATTGCGCTCACGCCGTCAGCCGCTTCTGCGGGTGTTTTACATTTGGTGATGCCATCGCCAAACTCATCGGCTTTTGACAGAGTGCGGTTGTAAACCTGTAAATGGTAACCTGCTTCCAGCAGGTTTTTGGCCATTGGCGTACCCATGCTGCCCAGGCCTATAAATCCAATTTTATTACTCATGGCATTAATTGATGTAATCCCTGTCCTCATCACTTAGTGTACCGGGATGTTTTTGGTCATGATTGGGATCTTTCGCGTTTTCACCCAGGTTGAATTTTCGTTTGGGACGGCCAACCAGGTAACCTAAGACGAATGCTATGATAGCAACAAACAGCAACACTAAAAGTTCCGAAACATTAAATTTCATCCACAAAATTTTGACCCACATCGGCCCGGTATTTTGCATGATGGTCGCCGTGAGCAAAATGGTGACCAGGATAATGACGATGGTTTTGATACGCATAATCTTTCAGTTTAAGAGTTGAACCAATATCCGCTTTTTATGTGATGAATAAAAATCAAGCTATGTTGAAAAAAGCTGTTCCTGAAAAACATGCTGAATTGAACCGATAAATTTTAATGCAAATAAAAATGGAATATTCTCGCGCCGGTAGCCGCCTGGAAAATTACGATGACGATAGGAGTCATGCTTTGTACCAGGAGTCGATTTACTGTCTGTTGGGGCTGTTGGAATGTGGGCAAAGTCGCGGGGCGCAAAAGAAGGATGGTAAGCAATCCTGGTTTTAGATCAACAAATTTCAACCTTAAAACCTGCGGCCTTTTTCCGCCAGAATTAAATCCTGCATACAGTACCGAAAAATTTGAAAATTTACAATCGGGAAAAATTGTCAATTCAGTACACTATCGACGCTTTTTTGCCCAAAATTATTTTTATAAATAAAAAGTTCATCATTAGTTAGTTAAAATATTGATTTGTAAATATTTGAATGATAATTTCCGTTTTAAAATATTAATTTGCTAAAAAAATTGGTATTTTAATTTTTGATGTGTTCGGAATAGTTGAACTATTACTTTGAAAATCTTCCAATACCAATTGATTAATAAATATTTATGTATTTTAAAGAATCTGATATAAGAAAAAAAATGGCTATAAATAGACTCATTTTATCATGACTAAACGAAGTATTTTCGATTTTTTTACTGCTCATGTCAGAACACTTTGGCTTGTTGTCTTAAAAAGCGACGGTTTCGCGATATTACGCGTCAACGTAGATTGACCAGGTTAAAAAACAAAATGTCTGTAAAGGGCCTTAAAATGCAAATGGAGGCACAGGTGGCTTATCCCCTACCCAGGCGCAAAAATGGATAAATACATAAAAAATGCTTTTGGGGCCGTAATGGATTGACCGGTTTTTCGGTAAAAATGCGATCAGTTGCTGATGGTCCGCCGCGCCCTTCTTTTGGCCAGTTGTTTTTGGGTGACCGGGTAAAGGAGGATAGTGGAGAAAATTACGACAGCCCCGGCCCAGAAGCCAGGTGTCATTTTGTTCAGGTCGCCAAAGAAAAAGAAGGCGATGATGATGCCGTAAACCGGTTCGAGATTAGTGATAAGCGCTACCCGGAAGGCAGAAAGTTCGCGCATAACATACACACCGGCAACGTATGCAACCGATGTACAGACGGTTCCCAGCAGGAGGAGGCACCCAAGATCAGCTGTCGTAGGTATCGTCGCCCGAGTGAAGCCAGTCGTAATCAATAGGTAAATGGTTATCCAAAAAAAAGCGCCAGACAGTTCATAAAACGCAATTACGGGTGCCGGGTGTTTCTTCACCAGCGTGGAGTTGATGATAGAGAACAGGCTACCACAAAGGGCACTGGCAAGCCCGGTAACAATACCCTTAGTGTATTGAGTCTCGAACTTGAAGATCATTACGATGCCGGTGATGATCATTATTCCGGCAAGGATCTCGAGCCTTGAAATTTGTTTTTTGTTGATGATCGGTTCAAAGATTGCAGTGAATAAGGTGATAGACGAGAGACACACCAGTGTCACAGCAACTGTGGACAATTTGATAGAAGCGAAGAACAATATCCAGTGCGCACCCACTAGTGCGCCATTCAAAATAAACTTGATCAAGTAGTCGCGGCTTATCCTGAATTTGGTTTTGCTGACAAGAAAATAGATCAACAGGGAGAAGCTTGCAATAAGTACGCGGTACCAAACCAGGTTTACCGCAGCGATACTGATGAGCTTGCCCAGCGTACCCGTGAAGCCCCAGATAATAACCGTAAAATGCAGCAGCAGCAGGTTTTTATTCGGCCCGGGACGTGCATTTTTCGGATTCATTATTTAGGCGCCTTATATAGTAAATAATAGCCGATGAGTCCAAAAATAGTGGCTGGGATACAAACCGCGATAAGCGGTGGCGTTTCGCCTTTTACGGCGAAAACAAAAGCAAAGCGGTCGACTACGATATACAGGAAGCAAAGCCCGATGCCCACACCCAAAGGTAGCCCTATGCCTCCGCGCACCTTACGGGATGATATGGAAACGCCGATAAGCGTAAGCACATAGGCCGATAACGCGTAAATAAAACGTTGGTAATAATCGTACCGCATTTCCTTCAGGGCGCCTGTTCCCCGTAATTTTTCTTTTTCTATATCCTGGCTTAGTTCCCTGGTAGGCATGGCAGTAAACTGGTTATCCACCTGGAGAAAGTCGGTTGGCTTCATATCCAAAACAGTGTCTTTTCGTTTACCCATGCCGTTAACCATCAGTTCGTGCAGACCGTTGATGTATTTGTCGGTATAGTCGCGTATAGTCCACACCCGTTTTAATGAGTCATACGAAATGGTATTGGCTACCAACTTTTCCTTTAGCAGGTCGCCATCAAATTTTTCCATCACAAACTGGTAACCTAAATGCACGGTCGGGTCGTAGGATTGTACATACACAAAAGTGCGCTTATCCAGCTGGATATGTACTTCGCTTTTGGTAGGGTCATCTGCATTAAAGGAATGAGAATTTTCGAAAGAGATTTTCAGCCTATTGGTAAAAGGGATGAGGAACACGTTAGCCGAAAACGATATGATAAAGATAAGCGTAGCACAAATAAAATATGGCCGTAAGAAGCGGTTAAAGCTGGCGCGGCTCGTTAGGATCGGGACGATCTCCGTCTGGTTGGCCATCTTAGCGGTAAAGTAAATTACCGCCAAAAAGTTGATAAGCGGCGACAGCAAATTGAGATAAAAGGGGATGAAACCTGCGTAGTACTTGAACACGATCTCGTGCAGCGAGGAGTGGTATTTCAGGAAGTTGTCCAGGTGCTCTGAAATGTCGAAAACCACTGTCACCACCAAAAAAATGCCGAGTGTAAACGCAAAAGTGCCCAGGTATTTTTTGATAATATACCGGTCGATAACCGAGAGATATCTATTTAAAAAGGTCCTCATTACAGTCGCTGGCCCAAACGGTTTACCATGATATTTTTCCAGTTATAAAACTCGCCGGCCATAATTGTTTTGCGGGCCTCTGTAACCAGCCACAAATAAAAATGCAGGTTATGCAGCGTGGCTATCTGAGCGCCCAATATCTCGCCGGAGTGCACCAGGTGCCGCAGGTAGGCCTTGGTATATTCCTTGTCGGCAAACAGGTCGCTACCCGCCTCGATGGGCGAAAAATCGTTCTTCCACTTCTCGTTTTTTATGTTGATGATGCCGTCTTTGGTAAATAACATGCCGTTGCGGGCATTGCGGGTAGGCATTACACAGTCAAACATATCAATTCCTAAGGCAATATTTTCCAATATATTAACTGGCGTCCCTACACCCATTAAGTAACGCGGTTTTTGCTCCGGTAATATATTACACACAATTTCTGTCATCGCGTACATCTCTTCTGCAGGTTCGCCGACTGATAAACCGCCAATAGCATTTCCATCGCGTTCGAAAGAAGCAATGGTTTCTGCCGATTTTACCCGCAAATCCTTATACACCGAACCCTGTACAATAGGGAACAGCGTCTGACTGTAGCCGTATTTCGGTTCTGTAGTGTCAAACCGGTCACAGCAGCGCTTTAGCCAGCGGTGCGTCATGTCAATCGACTTTCGCGCATAGTTATATTCACACGGGTAGGGCGTGCACTCGTCAAAGGCCATGATGATGTCTGCGCCGATGATGCGTTGTATATCCATTACATTCTCGGGCGTAAACAAATGTTTTGAGCCATCGATATGGGAGCGGAAGGTAACACCTTCCTCCTTAATCTTGCGCACTTCGGTAAGCGAATATACCTGGTAGCCGCCACTGTCGGTTAAAATCGGGCAGTCCCAGCCGTTAAATTTATGCAATCCGCCGGCTTGCTCCAGCACATCTAATCCTGGCCGCAAGTATAAATGATAAGTATTGCCTAAAATGATCTGCGCTTTAATATCATTCGCCAGCTCATGTTGGTGGACGGCTTTTACCGTGCCTGCGGTGCCCACCGGCATAAAAATAGGGGTTTGTATGGCGCCGTGGTCGGTAATGATCTCGCCCGCGCGGGCTTTTGAGTGCGGATCCTGAGCTGTGAGTGTGAACTTCATTTATGCGGGTGCAAATTTAGTGATTTGATTTCACCGATTTTAGGATGATTTCACCGATTTGCGCTCTAACGAGTTGGAAGGGCTACATTGAGTTGTAGCGATTGTAAGAAATTTTGGTCGCCTTCACTTAAAAAAATTGATTGCTATCCGGTTCGACAATATCTTTTTTACCGCTAAATCTGCCCCGTATTTACCCAAGTGGTTCTCATCAAACATATAAGGCTTATTGTTTAATGATAGCGGCGGAGTGGCGGTATTGTAAATATCCACATAGACCAAGGGTAGTGCGTTTGCAAGGAATTTATTGGTAAGGCTGGTGGTTTTATCTAAAAAATGTGCCTTTAAATCCAGGTGATATTGATATTCTTTGGCGAGAACAACCGGGTACGGGATGGTATAAGCCTCGGTTTGCCCGATCACAATGGTTTTTATACCATATTTAGCCAGGTATTTTATGGTGGCTGTTAAGTCATGCTGCAGTTTTGGCAGATCTCCATAGGCCGTTAGCCAATTCCCGTCTAAAATTATGCCGTCGATGTTTTTGGCATTGTGGGGGATAAAATCATGAAAAAGGTACCCCGCCTGGTCAGCATCTTTGACCGCGTCAAAGGGTTGCTCAAGCGGCAGCCAGCCGGTAACGGTGGTTTGCAGGAAGTGGACGTTCGGGTAAGCTTCTGTTAACGACTGGTATAACTCGGCGCAATGGCTATCGCCAATGAGCAATATGTTTTTTTTGGATCGATCAAACGTGAGGCATCCATTGTTGTTAAAGGCGGTTACTAATGAATCCTGGTCGCGGGTCTCAAAAAGGCAGCCTCCCTCGCGAAATTGTTTCATGGTATTTTCATAACGACCGCTGGTATACGCCGAGAAGTAAAGTGCTTTCTTATTGAAAAATATTTTATTGATGCCGAAAGAACTTAACGTAATGGCAAATATTAACGTTGCGCTGGTCAATATCAAAATATTTTTGGGTGCTGTAAATGTTTTTGATTGCTCGACGTACCTGTACGAAAAGTAAGCAAGGGTAACCGATAGGGAAAATACCAGCAGCGAGGTGATGTAGCTGCTATCGAAGCCCATGTACTTAAATATCACCAAAACCGGCCAGTGCCATAAATACAGCGAGTAAGATATTTTACCGGTGAGCTGCACGACAGGATTTTTCAAGATGCCGAAACTGTTGCAGTGGGCGGCAATCACCATAAATGTTCCGGCTACGGGGATAAAAGTGAATGCGCCCGGCCATGGATAATAGCTGTTCAAAAATACTGCGCTGCCGACTATCAATACATAACCCGTCAGTGCTAGCACTTTTAAGTTTTTTTCAGGCTTAACAAATTGGCGCAAGGCAAATGCAATCCCCCCCAAAAACAATTCCCAGGCACGGGTTGGTAATAGGTAAAAGGTGGCTACCGGGCTGGTTCGTACTAAAAAAACTGTCAAAACGAAGAGTATGATTGTTGCGACAACCAATGATGCAAGATATTTATACTTCCCTTTTAATTTACTGATAGCGACCAGGATAAACGGGTAAACCAGGTAAAACTGCCACTCGACCGATAGTGACCAGGTGTGAAGCAAAATATTATTGCCTGCCGCCGGGCCGAAATAGTTTAAACTGCGCCAGTACAGGATATTGGATATAAAAAGCAGGCTCGCCGCGGCGTAGTGTTCATTTAATTTATAGTCGGGCGGGAAATATAAAAATGCGCCGACAACAGTCAATATTAACAGCAGGAAGATGAGTGCCGGGAATATCCTGGCCATGCGTTTTTTATAAAAATCCAAAATAGAAAACCGGTTGTTTTGGATACTGCCGATAATGATCTGGCTCATGAGGTAGCCCGAAATTACAAAAAACACGTCGACACCGGAGAACCCGCCCGAAAAGCCGGGAATATTGTAGTGAAATAAAACTACAGAGATTACCGCGATAGCCCGTAAGGTATTGATATCATACCTGAATTTATTGATCGCCATGCAGCGCAAATATAGGACTTGTTATGGGTTAGTTGTAAGGGTTGTAGAAGTTGTAAAGGTTGTAATGAGTTCTGCCCGAATGCGCCCGCAGCCTCGCTACAACACCTGGTTGAACTCCAGCCGCTCGCCGTCCGGCCCGAGCATATTAAAATACCGGCATCCTTTTTTCCAGAATGGCAGGAAAACCGGCTCCGGCTCGACGATAAAAAAGCCGCCATTTTTTAGCACCGCGAAGGTTTGCTCGATATCATCCACATCAAAGGCGATATGGTCGACGTGACCGTTTTGGCGGGTGCGGATCTGCGCCAGCTCAGGTTCAGGCATCTGGTAAAGTTCCAGGGTAATGTCCTTCAGCTGCATCATTTTGACCTTGCCTTTGCCGCCGTTATAGTCAAAACCGGCATGCATCACATCCGTAAAGCCCAGCCGTTTATAAAAAGTGGCTGAGCGGTCCAGGTCGGTGACGGGGATGCCGATATGCTGCAGGCGGTTAATATGTAATTTGACGAGCTTCAATTTTCAAACATTTATCGTGCTAAAGTTAACATTTGTAACGAAATGACCATATACCCCAACGCGCATTTGATCAACCCTCCTTATTTTCAGCGTTATACAATTATTTTTAGTTCGGTGAGTGATAGGATGTATATTTAAGCCTAAATACATAAACCATGAAACCACTATTACAATGTTGCTGCCTTGCTGCGCTGGCTGGACTGTTAGGCTGCGGCGACAGCATGATCAAACATAGCACCTCGGACTCGTCGCAAGCCACACCTGTTGCTTCAGCTAAAATTACTATACCAGTTCCCGTAGCTACTTCAAACAAAACCATAAAAGATGATAAAGACCTAACCGGGTATTGGGTGGGGGCTTTCCGGGCCGACTCAGCGGAAAGTGTTATGCGATACGAAGACGATGACAGTTGGGGCAACACCAACAAGATCAATATTTCTATCGATACCGTCAGCGGCAACAAGGTTAGCGGGCACAGCATTGTCGCGGGTAATTTCAGGCCGTTTACCGGCACCGTTGAACGAACTGCAAGTAGTTACCGCTTTTTAACCAAGGAGCCGGGCGATGATAAATACGACGGTGTATTTACCTTCAGTATTGGCGTCGGCGACAGCGTGCTGATCGGCTCCTGGAAGGCCAACAACCAGGTAAAAACGCCCGTGCGCTATTATAATTTAACCAAAAGATCTTTCCGCTACGACCCCGACATCCAGGTAGAGAATCACCGCTATGCCGATACCAATAAACAAAAAGCAGTAACCTATAAGGATGATGACGGCAAAGAATACAGTGATACCGAGTATGCAATGTCGACCGTAGATTTTAGCGAATACAATGGATCAAACAGGTTGCTCAAACCCAGCCAGGTAGCCAACTTAAAAGCCGCCGACCTTTTAATTATCCGGAATTCTATTTTCGCCCGGCACGGCTATTCATTCAAAAAACCGGCTATCCGGGCATTTTTTGATCCACAGCCGTGGTACATACCAGTAAGCACCGACGTTACCTCAATGCTTACCCGGCTGGAAAAACAAAACATTACCCTGCTGCTGCGTTACGAAAAAAATGCAAAGCAGTACTACGATACCTTTGGGCGATAACCTATATATTTAGCGGTAAAATACACGAACCATGAAACCACAATTACAATTTTTCTGCTTAATATTCCTTGCCTGCCTGCTGGGCTGCGGTCACGCCAGGCACGGCACCAGCGGGGATGCTAATCCCGCGCCTGGTGCTAATCCCAAAATACCGGTGCCGGTTGCCACGGCAAATAAGATCATTATGGACGAAAAGGACCTTACCGGTTACTGGGTGGGCCCGTTAAGGCCCGACTCAACGGTGGATACCGGCGAATATGATAACGAATCGGTATGGGACAGCGCTACCAAAATAAATATTTCTATCGATGCCATTAACGGCGACCAGGTAAGCGGGCACTGCATCGATTCGGGGATATTCAGGCCGTTTGCCGGTACCATGGAACGTAAGGGCAATACCTATCATTTTTCAGTGAAGGCGCCAGGCGACAGCCCATACGACGGCGTGTTTTCCTTCAGCATCAAAACCGGCGATAGTATCCTGAGCGGCACCTGGACTTCCAATAAACGGATAGCGATCCCCCCGGTAAGGTATTACGACCTGACCAAAAAGTTTTTCAAATACGATCCCAATTTGAACCTCGATCAGGCCACCTATGTCAACACCAAAAAGACAAAAAACGTAAAGGTCAAAATAGACGACACCTCCGAATACACCACCCTCAAATACTCCATGGCAACCGGCGACTACGCCAAACTGAATGCCTCGGCCACATTGCTCACTACCGACCAGGTGTCAAACTTAAAAGCCGCCGACCTGCTGCTATTGCGCAATTACATTTTTGCCCGGCATGGCTATGCCTTTAAAAAGCCCGCCATCCAATCGTTTTTTGATCAGCAGGATTGGTATATCCCGATCAGCACTAATGTAATGGACGAGCTGACGCCCATCGAAAAGAAAAACATCGCCCTAATCAAGCGGTACGAAAAAAATGCGAAAGAACACTACGATAGTTTTGGCCGTTAAATAACATGCCGCAAAACCTAAAAGCAACACTCACCAAAACAGGCTACCTTGGCTGGTACGCCGCATTGCTGTTTTTTGCTTACCTGATGCTGCTCATCACCCTGCAATATATCCCCGCCAGCCGCGATGCCGCCTTTTTGATCACCAAGCAGGACGTAGTGGGCCATTTATATTACCGCATTGCTTTTTTTGCCCACGTGTATACCGGCATGTTTGTTTTACTAGCGGCTATGCTGCAGTTTTTGCCCTGGGTGCGCAGGCGCTTTCCGCTGGTACATAAATGGAGCGGCAGGGTGTATGCCGCCCTCGTCATCTGCGTTACCGGTCCTGCGGGCTTCATAATGGGCGTTTACGGCAACGGCGGCTGGACAGCCCGGCTGGCTTTTTGCATACTGGCCGTATTATGGATATTTTTCACCTTTAAAGCCACCGTACTGGCCATGCAGCACAAATTTGCCGCCCACAAACAATGGATGTACCGTAGTTATGCTTTAACCTTATCGGCCATTAGTCTGCGCGCCTGGCGTTGGGCTTTCGTGGTCCTGTTTCAGCCCCGGCCAATGGATGTTTACCGGGTTGTAGCCTGGCTGGGCTGGGGTGGTAATTTGCTGGTGGCGGAGTTATTGATATTTTTTGTGCTGAGAAAGGGGACGGGGGTAAAAAGGCGTTCGGCGGTTAGCGTAAGCCTGGATGCTTAAAACGGCGGCGTTATAACGTTGAGGTTTTGAAACCTGAAAAATAGTTGCAGCTACCCTCTTTCCCGCGAAGCGGAAGAGAGGGTCGAGCAGCGCAGCGCACTCGGGGTGAGTCAACCCGTAGGACATTGGCGCCAGTGCATTGGCGGTAATGCACGACGGCTTGACTCACCCG